>Ga0265293_10008639_pt1 | contig 15007 bp, 10 predicted proteins | sample Munlanlewell138R_FD_192505 | JGI IMG/M metagenome (GOLD analysis project Ga0265293, IMG submission 192505) | Leachate microbial communities from a municipal landfill in Southern Ontario, Canada - Leachate well 138R | ecosystem: Engineered > Solid waste > Landfill > Unclassified | place: Canada...
AAAACGAAGTTTCTTGAGAAAACGAAGTTGACTCTATCACATCATATTAGCACTGCTGATATTTTTTTAACTAAATCACTATTTCTAATAGGCTTCATTAAAAAATCGTTTGCCCCACACTCTAGAGCTTCGCTTTTTTTCGTCTCATCTGTTGTTAAAACAACGATTGGTAATTGACGAAGATTATCGTCGGCACGAACAACTTTTAGCATCTCTATACCGCCCATAACTGGCATAATAATATCTAAAAGTATTAAATCAATGTCGTCCCTTAGTTTCAAAATATCTATAGCCTCAGCACCATTTCTTGCCTCAACAACCTCTTTTACATTTCCGCTCTTCATTAGCATCGATTTTAGTAGCTTTAGATTTATCATGTCATCGTCTACTATTAAAATTGCTAGGTCCTGTTTTGGCATACCTTATATCCTTAAATAAATTTTTCTAAAACTAATCGCAATAAGTCTTTATTTACTACATTTCTTATCATCTCATCAACATATATACTATCATTTAAATCATCATTTTGTGATGGATCAGAGATAAGGATTAAGTATGTCTCAAGATTATTTCTTACAGCTTTTGCATCAATAGAGAGTTTTTCAAGATTTAAATTATCTAACTCTTTATCAAAAAGTATCACTTTATAATCATTGGCTTCTACTGATTTTTCAAGTTCTGCAATGGAGTTCACACTTTGATATGTATAACCAAGTGAATCTAGAAGTTGAGCATATAATTTTGACTCAAAAGAACTTTTTTTAGCCAATAATATATCCGCCTTATATTGCGCCTTTGTTTCTTTCTTCATAATTAGATTTTTATCATCTTCTATACTGATATCTTCTTGAGTTTGCTTTTGAGCGATAACTTCTTTTTGCTCTTCTTCAATATCTTCATCCATGCCTATTATCTTATCTGCTAAAAATTGAGTTAAGAGATTTACTATTTCGGAGCGAACCAGCGGTTTTGTCGTATACTCATCAAGACCAGCTTCTAAAAATCTCTCTCTGTCTCCCTTTAGAGCATTTGCAGTTAGTGCCAAAATCGGTATATGAGGCTTTGCAAAATCTTTTTCATACTCTAATATTTCAGCGGTAGCTTCAACACCATCTAGGATTGGCATCTGAATATCCATAAAAATAACGTCAAACTCTCCATCTTTTCGTTTAGAAAAAGCTTCAAGTCCATTGTTCGCTAAAGTTACACTCAAACCTAAGTCTTCAAGAGTCCTTTTGATGAGTTTTTGATTGATTATATTGTCCTCAGCGACTAAAGCACTTGCTTTAAATTTTATAGCACTAGGATCTAAATATTTAACCTTTTTGTTTTTACTAGTATTAAAATTTTTATTTGTATAGTTCTCAAGAGTGATTTTTACTTTAGATATATTTAAAGGCTCATAAATAGTTTTTAATATATCAATATGCAAAGAATCTATCTTTTTCATATAATAAGATTTAGTTAAAAGAACTAAAGCTGGAGAAAGTTCTGCATATTTAGGCAATTTGTCATCTTCCGTATAGGCATAGTCAACAAAAACTAAGTCGTAGGCAGCGGATTTATGAAGCGCCTGTAATTCATCAAATTCTGTAAAAGTTGAATATTTTACTCCATAAAAATCTAAATACTCTTTTAGGTATAGCTCTTGAGATTTTGTTTTATGGTTATCACCGAGTACAAGGGCCTTAATATTTGAATATTTCCCTTTTAAGCTGCCACTCAATGGCTCCGCTTCTTCAAAATCAATAGTAAAGAAGAAAGTTGTTCCGGTTCCTACTTCACTTAAGATATCAAGATGTCCACCCATAAGTTCAATAAATCTACTAGAGATTGTAAGACCTAGCCCTGTTCCACCATACTTACGAGTAATTGACGTATCGGCTTGTGAGAAAGCTTCAAATATTCTTGATTTTTGCTCACTTGATACTCCGATACCATTATCTTGAACTTCAAATCTAACTCTTGTTACGCCTTCTTTTTCACACTCTTGTCTTCTGATATTAACATTTATAAAACCTCCGCTGCTAGTGAACTTAACTGCATTTGAGAGAAGATTTATGATAACTTCTTTTAATTTTGTTGGATCTCCATTTAGCGGTTGCTCTAGAGAAGGATCTATAAAACAACCCAAATCTATATGCTTCTCACTAGCACGAACGCCATAAACTTCAACGGCACTCTCAAACTCGATAATAGGATCAAAAGCTATATCTTCAATCTCAAGTTTATTACTCTCTATTTTTGATAAATCAAGAATATTGTTAATAATTTGTAAAAGATTTTCGGACGATTTTTCTATTATTTCAACAAACTCAAGCTGTTCTTCTTCTAGATTTGTATCTTTTAAAAGCTCTGTAAAACCAACTATTCCATTTAGAGGTGTGCGTATTTCATGTGACATATTTGCCAAGAACATTGACTTAGCTTCACTAGCCTCTTGAGCAGTCTCTTTATCTCTTTTTGTCTGCTCAATAATTCTCTCTAGTAGATCATATGCTTGAGATGTGCCATCAGCTGTTTGTAAGTTAATCTCTTCTGTATCACTTTGGCTTGTATCATCAGCTACTCTTTTTAGTACTTCTTCAAGATTTTTAATATTTCTTGTAATTTCATTTGATAAAAAATAACCTAGTGTCGCTAATATAACCGCAATAAGCCATATAGTTAAAGCGATAATAAGAATTTGAAGAGATTCTTCTTGAACACCTAAAGCTCTTTTTACCATCTGCGATAAAAGTAAATCCTCTGCTTTTGTTATTAAGTTGATTTTATCAGAATGCATAGTAAACCAGATACCTGAACTAATGTCATAGTGCCCTTCTTGGCTCTCAGATATGATGGCTGTTCTTTCTATGTTTATATCTTCAAAAAGTTCAACTGCATCTTCACTTTCAAAAAGAGAGTTTAACTCATTTAAAAGTTTTTCATTTCGAAGTGACTTATAAGAGATAGAGTCGGCTTTACCGATGATTGATATCCAAACATTTAAGTCCTTCTCTCTAATTTTTTCTGAACGAGAAATGACATATGACATATACCCTCTCTCTATTCCACTATGTTCTTTTGCATTAACCATTGATACATAGACTGAATAAAGTTCATTAACATCTTTGTCTATTTGATACTCTGTAATCTCTTTTAACTCATTTATAAGTGTTTTTTGAACATTTCCATAAATATTGCTAAAAACATCATCAAAAGTTATTTTTTTGTTATCTACAAGATCTCTTGCTGTTTGAATTTGTTCTAAAACTGCTTGTGCTGTTGCGCTGCTTTTGCAAGATATGCAATTGTCGTCTCCATTGGAATGGTCATGTTGCTTATTTTGAATAAGGCTAGAATATTCTTGAAACTTTGTGTCTAGAATCTTTCTTTGCTGTTTTAAAGATTGTAAAATATTCTCTGATGGGTTTCCGAGGTACATCGCAGTCATACCTCTTTCTCTAGCTACATTCCCAACTACTTCGTTTAAGTACCTATTTTCAATGATTTTATCATGAAGATTTTTTGCACTATTATATTCAGAATACGAATTAAATAGATAGTAACTCGCCACAAAAAAGAGAATAATAATAGGAAATAAACTAATTAGTATCAGTCTGTTTTTTAAGCCTAACTGCATTTAGTCCTCCATACTTGATATAAGATCTAGTTTTGTATCAATCGACGCTATAACTTCTTTTATTGTATCTGCGTCATGTGTTTTCATGATGGTATCTAGTTCCTCATCAAAACTGCCTATTCTCATAGTTTCACACATTCTTTTTAATTTGATACAACTGTTTTTGGAGCCTTCAAAATCACCCTGCTCTATTGTTTTTTGAATTTGTGCTGTGTAGCCTTTTGCTTCACTCATAAAATCAACAAAAAGTTCATTAAAATTTTCAATATCTATACCTATTTCACTAGCAGCTTTAGCTCTATTATAGTGAACTTGTATATTTTTTGGAGCTTCTATTTCTTCAAACTCTTCTTTGAAATCTTCTTCAATCTCTTCTTTGAACTCTTCATTTTCTACTTCTTGTGAAGGCTCAAAAATATCTTCATCTAAATCAAGACCAATGAAGTCATCGTCTGCTAATTCTGGCATTTCTATCGTTTGAAGAGTGTCTAAATCTTCAGCTGTATCCTCTTGCTCTTCTTTGATTTCGTCTTCATCATTAAAACTCAAAAACATATCATTTTCATCTTCATCTATACTTGGTAAGTTTTCTTCTATTGATATCTCACTCTTAGACTCTTTTTTGTCAGAAAGCTTATCAACAATGCTATAAAACATATTTAAATTTTGCTCTATTTCTAAAAGATCTTCAGAACTATTTACTGTAGTTAAAACTTCAAAAGCATCTTCTATGCGCAGATTTGCAGCCACTCCTTTTAACTTATGAGATAATATTTTTACATTATCTATGTTTTGATCACTTAGTGAGTTGTATAAATCTGTTTTAAAGTCTTTTGACTGTGCAATAAAGTCTTGTACAAATTCCTCTATAAGCTCTAAAGGAAGCCCAAGCTCATCACTTGCTAGCTGTGGGTTGTAAACATAATCACTTCCAACATCTAAAACTTGATTGTAAAGAGGCGCAAGAGGTTCTTTTTTTATCTCTTTTGGAACTATCGTTTCTTCATATTCTAAATCTAATGGCTCTTCATAAGCATCTGCATAAAAATCGTCTATAGGCTCATCAAAGGTGTCAAAATCATCCATAGATATGGTATCAGTCTCTTCAAACACAGTTTTTCGTACTTCAGTTTGCTCTTTTTGAAATGTTGCTTGTTCATTATCATCTTCAAAAATTTCCAAAGGAGCGTTAATTTTTGTAGCTGGTTTTTGCTCCATATCTTTCTTTGCCATCTCATGTTCTGCTTGATTTAAAGCCCGAAGATTGAGAAGCTTTATGGCATATCCCATATTATTAGGATCTTCTTTTAAGTAGATGCCTCTAATATCTAAATTGCATCTAAAATTTTTACCATTTACATTTATGATAACTTTTGACTCTTGATTCGATTCTGCACATGTAACAAAATCTATCCAATGTACATGCTTAAAGTTATGAACATAACCAGGTGTTTTTACAAACAGATCTGCGAAATCTTCTGCTTCACTCATAAGTTGTGAAAAGCTTGAAAAACCTAAGCTTTTGAGGTTAAACTCATCAATTCCTATAAACTCTTTTTGATGATTATATATTAGCATTCATATCCCTTAATCTTTGAGCATTTTTTCATAAAGTTCTTCTGCTTCTTGAATATTTTTTCTTGAAGCAACCCTTTTAGCACCCATATAGCCTTTGACTCTATCGTCTTCATCATATATTGGCATTATTTCTGTTTCTGTCCAATAAAAATGTCCATCTTTACGAATATTTCTCACTATACCATTCCAAACTTGAGAGTCTTTTAAGGCTTGCCACATCTTTATATGTAATGCCTCTGGCATATCAGGGTGTTTGAGTATTGAGTGATTTTTTCCAACGATTTCATTAAGCTCATACCCAGAGACTTCGCAAAACTTTCTATTTGCAAAAGTAATGATGCCATCTAAATCCATTTCACTTATCATCACACTCCCCTCAGGAGTGTATTCTTCATCAACTGGCACTATTTTATTCATCAACTTAGCCTTTGTTATCCAAATAATTTGGACATAAATATATCATAATAGATAAAAAACTACACTTAGAAGTAAATGTTTTTAATTATTTTTGCATCTTTTTCGTTTAAAACTGATGCAATTTCATCAAGAGTTGTAAGCTTTAGAGCCTCATATGTTCCAAAGTGACTTAAAAGTTTTACTACTTTTGCTTGTGATATTCCTTTTAACTTTAGAAGTTTACTCTCATTATCAAGTTTTACTTTCGTCTTTTTATGAAAACCTATAGCACATCTATGTGCCTCATCCCTTAAATTTTGCACCCATTGAAGCCTTTTATCTGAGTGCTTTAGCTTAAATAGCTCATCTTTTGTATGGATAATATCATCAGCCTTGCCCTTAGCTCTGTGAGATTTTGCATCTATTTTCTCTTTTGAGATGGCAATAGCATCTATAAAAACTCCCGAACTCTCAATTATCTCAAATGCTAGTTTTAAAAGAGTTGAGCCTCCATCAATTATCCACAAATCTGGTGGAGAGTTTTTAGAAAAACTCTCTACTCTTCTTGTTAGGGTCTCTCGCATCTGAGCATATTCATCCTTAGCATCTAAATGGTAAGTTCTATAACTCTTCTTATCAAACGCTCCATTTTCATAAACTATCATAGCTCCGACAGTAGCGACTCCTGACATGTGTGAGTTGTCAAAAACTTCTACTCTATTTGGAACTCTCTCTAAGTTGCATAGCTCTTTTATCTCGTAGAGAACCTTTTTATCATTGGTGATTTTATCTTTTTTTAGGAGCTCATTAGCATTTAGTATAGCAAGTTCAATAAGCTGTTTTCTCTTACCCTGTTTTGGTTTTTTTACAGATGCCTTTTTCTCAAATACACGACTTAGATGCTCTTCTAATAGTCCCAAACCTTCAAACTCTGATGCAACTAAGATAGGCGCTATGATGGGAGGTTTTTCATCTTTATAAAAGTTTATCAGCACTCTTTGGTAGAGTTCATCTTCATCAAAGCCCTCATTTAGCGGGATGAAATCATGTGTAGATGAGATGATTTTGCCATCTCTCATAAAGAGTCTAACTACAACAGCTCTTGCATCTGAGTGCGCAATCGCGAAGATATCATAGTCTTCATTTGTAGCAAAATCTATCTCGCTCTTAATCTCAGAACGAGTAATCCTCTCTATTCTATCACGAAGCTCTAGCGCCTCTTCAAACCTAAGATTTTCAGAGTAAAAACTCATCTTATCTTCTAGTTTTTTCACTAAAAGCTTTTTATTTTTAATCAGTTCATAGGCTAAATCCACCTCTTTTTGGTAGACGGTTTCTGGAATCTCTATCTCGCATGGACCTAAACATTTATCTATCTGATGGTAAAGACAGAGTTTTTTTGACTTTAGTGAACCTTTTTTTTGAACAAGTTTACACATCTCATAGATAGAGTTTAAAATATCTCTAGCCCCAACTGAGTATGGCCCAAAATAGACTATATCTCTATCTTTTATGATTTTTCTAGTTATCTCAAACCTTGGATATTTTTCTGAGGTATCTATGTAGATATAAGGGTATGTTTTATCATCACGAAGCAGGATGTTGTACTTTGGATTTAACTGTTTGATAAGTGAGTTTTCAAGTATAAGAGCGTCGTGTTCTGAGTTTACTAAGATATAGTTCATGGACTCTGTTTGCTCTATCATCCTAGTGATTCTAAGAGAGAGTTTAGGATTGGCTCTTAGAGTTGGAGTGAAACTAAAGTAGCTCTTTACCCTTTTTTGCAGGCTCTTTGCTTTTCCTACATATAAGAGATTTCCATTCTTATCAAAATACTCATATATACCAGCAGAGTCTGGGAGTTGTTTTATGGTCTCTTCTAGTGTCATTTTCTTTTATATCCGTTACAGTTATCTTTGTAGATTATTTAGCATAGCTCAAGTTAAAGCTCTTTTAATATTTACTATATTATTATCAAGTTCTTGTTTAGTTTCAAGATTTTTTAGCCGAAATTTAAGGAAAATTGTTGAGAAAAAACCTAAAAACTATCTTTTATTTTTTAATTATATCAAGCTTTACATTAAGTCTAAATGGTTGTGGCTATAAAAAAGCTCCCTATTACCTTGAAGATGCGCCACAAGGTGATGATAATGTTGAGTTTATCATAAAAGAGCCAAGCAAATGATGACTTATGATGTAATAATTATAGGAGCTGGTGTAGCTGGGCTCTATGCTGCTTCACTCCTTCCAAAAGAGAAAAAAGTACTCATCATCAATAAAAGAGAGACATTTAAATGTAACAGCTTTTATGCACAAGGTGGTATAGCCCTTGCAAAAGATGCAGATGATATCCCACTTCACATCAAAGATACGCTAGAAGCTGGAGCTGGGCTTTGTGATGAAGATGCTGTGAAGATTTTAAGTCACAATTCAAAAGGTGTTATAGACGACCTTATAGCTCGCGGATTTGAATTTGATTGCGACAAAGATGGTAATCTGCTCTACACAAAAGAAGCTGCACACTCCACAAGTAGAATCATCCATGCAGGCGGAGATGCAACAGGTAGATATGTTCACTACTTTTTACTAAAAAACAATCAACACTCCATGCTAAGTGATGCCAGAGTTGTTGATCTCCTTATAAAAGACAATGTATGTTATGGCGTAACTGTTCTTGATAATAGAGAGAGTAAAAATATCTACGCAAGAGATATCATCATTGCTAGTGGTGGAGTTGGCTCCCTCTTTGAGTACCACACAAATGCACCGTGTATCAGCGCAGATATGCAAGGTTTGTGCCTTATGAAAGGCATAGCACTTGAGCATATGGAGATGATGCAGTTTCACCCTACTGTTTTTGTAAAGAGCGAAAATGCTCAAAAACTCCTTCTAACTGAAGCTCTAAGAGGCGAAGGTGCTACTATAGAAGATGAAAATGGTAAAAGATTTCTTTTTGAGTATGATGAGAGAGGCGAGCTAGCTTCTCGTGACATTGTAAGCAAATCTATCTATGATTACACTAAAAAAACTGGACTTAAAACATATCTAAATCTTGAAAACTTTGACTTTGAGTACTTTATACAGAGATTTCCTAACATCTATAAAAGCTTAAGAGATATAGGCTTTAATGTACCATATCAAAGAGTTCCCATCTCTCCAGCTTTTCACTACGCCATAGGTGGAATCAAAACCGACTTAAAAGCTAGAATCCCAAATGTTAGGGGACTCTACGCTATAGGCGAGGTTGCTTCTGTTAGAGTCCACGGTGCAAATAGACTAGCATCAAACTCTCTTTTAGAAGGTCTTGTTTTTGCAAAAGAAGCTGTAAATGATATACTCTCTAACACAAAACCAAAAGAGATTATAGAGTTTGAGGTAAGCGATGAAGTTATGAGTCTCAAAGAAGACAAAGCAAAAAAGAACGAATTGCGCCAAATAATGTGGCAAAATGTCTCCATTGTGAGAACAAAAAGTGGCTTAAATGACGCATTAGATAGGATTAATGCTCTTTTAAAAGAAAATATTGGTAAACTTTTGAAGTTTCGTTTACTTACAGCAAAAGAGATAGTTCTATCTGCCTTAGCAAGAGAAAAATCTATTGGTGTACACACAATTTTACAGGAGAAAGAATGACAAGAGTAGAAGAGAGCGTTAAAGCAGTCGACCTCGCAGTTGAACCGTTTGGTTGGCTATTATTAGCAATTTTTATCATAGGCTACTATTTTATAGCAGCGGAGGAAAAGTATCACATAAACAAGGCTAAACCAGCCTTGTTTACAGGAACATTTATGTTTATGTTGCTTGGCGGCTACTATGCAGTAAATGGTTTAAATTTTTCAGCGTTTGATGTAGAAATTGCTCACCTTATACTAGAGATTGCCGAAATTTTCTTCTTCTTATTTGTTGCTATGACATTTATTGAAGCACTTATTGAGAGAAATGTTTTTGATGCACTTAAAGAGAAACTCTTAAGCAGTGGATATAACTATAAAAAACTCTTTTGGATAACAGGCGCTATAGCATTTTTCCTCTCTCCTGTTGCTGACAACTTAACAACTGCGCTCATTTTATCTACTGTGCTTATCACAATAGAGAAAAACAACAAAGCTTTCTTAGTACCTGCTGCTATAAACATTATTGTAGCTGCAAATGCTGGTGGTGCTTGGTCTCCTTTTGGTGACATTACTACACTTATGGTTTGGTCTGCTGGAAAGGGCGCGTTTACTGACTTTTTATTTTTGTTCCCTGCCTCTATTTCTGGTTGGGCAATTACTGCATTTTTACTATCTCGTTTTATACCTGAAGGCTCTCCAGCTAAGGTAGCAAACACAGAACCAGTTAAGATTCATCGCGGTGGTAAAGTTATCATCTTTTTAGGAATCTTCACTATTGCCTCAGCAGTTATTGGTAAACAAGTAATGCACTTACCTCCAATGTGGGGAATGTTGTTTGGTCTGTCTATCCTTAAACTATATGCTTATTCACTTAAAAGATACCATAACAGCGATATTCAAATATATAAATCTGTCTCAAGAGTTGAAAATGACACACTTCTCTTTTTCTTCGGTATATTAGCAGCAGTTGGAGCTCTACACTTTGCAGGATTCTTAGCTCACGCAGTAAATCTTTACACAATGTTTGACCCTACTATAGTCAATATCGGTGTTGGTTTCTTATCTGCCATTGTGGACAACGTACCTGTTATGTCAGCTGTACTTAAAGCAAATCCTGCACTTGGGTTAGATCAGTGGATGTTAGTTACTCTAACTGCTGGTGTTGGTGGTAGTTTGATTAGTTTTGGCTCAGCCGCTGGTGTTGGTGTTATGGGTAAACTAAAAGGTGTTTATACTTTTGGTTCACATATGAAAATGTCATGGACTATCTTAGTAGGTTATTTTGTATCTGTAGCAGTCTGGTATGTCCAGTATGAAATGCTAGGTTTGTATATAAAGCCTTAAGTTAAATACCTCTAGTGCAGGTCTCTTTGATTTGAGCTTCTGTAAATATTTTATAATATTTCTTTAGCTCAAGCCAAATGTAGATATAACTTTGCGCTACACTTGAGTGTAGTTTCTTTTAAACTTTTTTATAGTATCCTTTCACAATTATTTAACACCACATTTTTTTAAAGGTCCTCCCATGACAAATGTTAGCATCATAGTTTTAGATTTTGGTTCTCAATATACACAGCTTATAGCTCGCCGTTTGCGCGAAGATAAGATATATTGCGAGATTCTTCCATATCACGCAAGTGTCGAAGATATCAAAGCAAAAAATCCAAAAGGCATCATCTTAAGTGGCGGTCCATCGTCTGTTTATAGTCCAAATGCTTATGTAGTTGATAAGGCTATTTATGAGTTAGGCTTACCAATCCTTGGCATCTGCTACGGTATGCAAAGAATTGCCGTTGATTTTGGCGGAAGCGTTATTCGCTCAGAACATCATGAGTATGGAAAATCAGAACTTCACATCATAGATGTTGGGCAAAACTGCTCACCACTTTTTCTTGACTGCGATGATAATGCCACAGTTTGGATGAGTCATAGTGATAGAGTAGATGTACTTCCAGAAGGTTTCACTCCAATTGCAACATCTGCAAACTCTCCATTTGCAGCCATTGCAGATGAGAGTAGAAAAATCTACGCTATGCAGTACCATCCTGAAGTTCAACATACTGAAGAAGGTTATTTGATGCTTAGAAACTTTGCAAAAAATATTTGTGGAGTTGATGAAAAGTGGAAGATGGAACACTTCTTAAAAGAGCAAATCAAGTTAATAAGAGACAAAGTAGGAACGGGTAAAGTTCTTTGTGGCCTTAGCGGTGGAGTAGATAGCTCTGTTGTAGCTGCTATGCTTTATGAGGCGATTGGCGATCAACTTATTCCTGTTTTTGTTGATAACGGACTTCTTAGAAAAGGCGAGAGAGAACAAGTTGAGCAGGTCTTTAAAATAAACCTAAAAACTCCTCTAATTACTGTAGATGCTGTGGATAACTTTTTAGGTAAATTAGCAGGTGTATCTGATCCTGAACAAAAAAGAAAAATCATCGGTCATACTTTTATAGAGGAGTTCGAACGTGAGGCTAAAAAACACGATGGCATCAAGTTTTTAGCACAAGGTACACTCTATCCTGATGTTATAGAGTCTATCTCTGTAAACGGCCCATCAGAGGTTATAAAATCTCATCATAATGTTGGCGGATTACCTGATTGGATGGATTTTGAGCTTATAGAGCCTCTTCGCGAACTCTTTAAAGATGAAGTAAGAAAAATCGGACTAGAACTTGGTCTGCCTGAGTCTATGATAAACCGCCATCCATTTCCTGGGCCTGGACTTGCAATTAGAATCATGGGAGATGTAAATGTTCCAGATTTAACAATACTGCGCGAGGCTGATGTTATACTTTTAGATGAGTTAAAAGCAAGTGGTTACTATGCTAAAACATGGCAAGCTTTTGCAGTACTTTTAAATGTAAAATCAGTTGGTGTGATGGGTGATAACCGTACATATGACAACACTATCTGCGTTAGAGTTGTTGAAGCGGTTGATGGAATGACAGCAACCTTTGCACGTCTTCCACACGATTTACTAGAGAGAATAAGCAGAAGAATTATCAATGAAGTTGATGGCATAAACAGAGTAGTTTATGATATCAGCTCAAAGCCACCAGCAACAATAGAGTGGGAATAAAATTAAGAAAAATTTCGGCTCATCTTGCAATGATTTAGGCTACGACATAGTTTAGCTATGTCTTCGCCTAAAAACATCAAAATCTAAACCAAACTTTTTATAATTTATGTTTTAAGAGTTTTAGTTATATTTTAAACTTTAAAACTTCAGGAGACTCTATGTCAAGACAAATATATCTATTTGCTACTTCAAAACATCCAGATGCAATAAGTGCACAATCTTTGCAAGTTCGCTTTTTAAAACCAAATATAGACTTTAGTAAGTATGATTATCTTATCATCACATCTAAACAAACCATAGAAGCTCTTAAGCAATATAATCTAGAAGATTTTATAAGTATCCCTGCACTCTGTGTATCTAAAAAAACGGCTGACTCTTACAAGAATTTTGGTGGAAAGATTTTAGATTTTGGTGATGGCTATGGAGATAATTTAGTTAAATTTATAGAAGAAAAACCTAAAGATACAAAGTGGCTATACCTAAGAGCTGAATCTATTGCATCTGACTTTGTAGCTAGATGTAAAGCTGATGACTACTCTATAGATGAAGAGATTTTGTATGTAAGTGAATGCGCCAAAGAAGCACTTGAAGTAGAAGTTCTTAAAAATTCAATACTAATCTTTACCTCTCCATCATCAATAGAGTGTTTTTTAAAAACTCATACTATAGATACAGGTGCAAAAATAGTTGTTATTGGAACAACAACGGCAAAAGCTCTTCCTGATGGAGTGCCTTATGAGATATCAAAATTTACTTCCATAGATAGCTGTATGGAGCTAGCACTATCTTTACTATGAAGGCTAGCTTTAATATAACTAGATAATATCATCTAGTTATATCTCTTTAAGTTCTGCGATGCTAAACTACTTCAAATTAATTTTAAGGATGTCAAATGAAAATCACTAAGTTACTTGTTATAGCTTCGCTATTCGCATCGTCACTATTTGCCACTTCGTACATTGTTGATAAGGCTCACACAAATGTTGGATTTAAAGTAAAGCATTTGATGATTTCGAATGTTAAAGGCTCATTTGGAGATTTCAAGGGCACTTTTGAATATGATGAAAAAACTAAAAAATTAACAGCACTTCAAGGTGTAATTCAAGTCAATTCAATAAACACAGCAAATGCAAAAAGAGATGCGCACCTCAAAGAAGAAGAGATTTTTGATGCAAAAAAATATCCAACTATCACATTTAAAATGACTAAAATAGATGGGGATGATGTTTATGGAGATTTTACACTAAAAGGTGTAACTAAAAACATAAAACTTGAGTTTGAAAATGGTGGAACTATCATAGACCCATCAGGCAATCATAGAGCTGGTTTTTCACTAGAGGGAAAAATAAAAAGAGCTGACTATGGGCTAACTTACAACAGTGTTTTAGAGGCTGGTGGTTTTGCTATTGGCGAAGAGGTTAAGTTAGAGATTGAGATAGAGGGTGTAAATATTAGATAAGTCCTAGAAAAAGGATTTTATTAAATAAAATCAAGAAATCTTTTAGTATAATAAACTTCTAGTCTGGGTAGTTCGAGATATCGTAAATATGAGGGTTCTACATTTTCAAACAGTGAACAAGTAGAGTTTTTGTGTGCAGTGTTATCGCTTGAGATAGTTAACTCTATCGAGATGATGCAGCCGTTAGAAAGCTCTCTCTTCACCTAAATACGGCTTTTAGAACCAAGCCAAATACGAGACGGCTACTCCGGGCTATTGCTAAGGTTTTCACCTACGCAAATCCGACTATAACTTTTACAGGAAAAACAATCAATGAAAATATTAATTTTAGGCTCAGGTGCGAGAGAGTACTCCATAGCTAGAGCTATCTTAAACGAAAAAGAAAATCATGAACTATTTTTTATGCCTGGAAATGGCGCTACAAACAATTTAGGTACAAATATAAATATTAGCGATTATAATGAACTTGCTACTTTTGCAAAACAAAATGGCATTGATTTAACTATAGTAGGTCCAGAAGCTCCTCTTGTTGATGGGGTGGTTGATGTTTTTAAATCTCACAACTTAACTATTTTTGGTCCATCAAAACAAGCTGCTCAGCTTGAGGGTTCAAAAGTATATATGAAAAATTTTCTTGCAAAGTATAATATTCCAACAGCTCGCTATATAGAGACTGCATCCATTGAAGATGCCTTTAAATTTACGGATTCCCTAAGTACACCAATAGTTGTAAAAGCTGATGGACTTTGTGGCGGAAAAGGCGTAATTATCGCGCAAACTCACGACGAGGCAAAAGTGGCAATCTCTGAGATGCTAAGTGGAAAAAGCTTTGGAGATGCTGGACTTAAAGTCATTGTTGAAGAGTTTTTAGACGGTTTTGAGCTATCTATGTTTGCTATATGTGATGGAGATGACTACATACTCCTCCCAGCTGCACAAGATCATAAAAGATTAAAAGATGGTGATGAGGGTCCAAATACTGGTGGAATGGGAGCGTATGCTCCAACTCCTTTAGTTGACGAGGAGCTTTATGAAAAAGTAAAGACAAGAGTCATCCGCCCTACCCTTGATGGAATGAAAAAAGAGAATGCTCCATTTGAGGGTGTTTTGTTTATTGGCATCATGGTAGTAAACGGTGAGCCAATTACGTTAGAGTTTAATGTTCGTTTTGGAGATCCAGAGTGTGAGATACTAATGCCACTAATGACTTCAAGCGTTAGCGATATGTTTTATAAGGCTGCTACAAATAGACTAGCTGA
>Ga0265293_10008640_pt1 | contig 15006 bp, 12 predicted proteins | sample Munlanlewell138R_FD_192505 | JGI IMG/M metagenome (GOLD analysis project Ga0265293, IMG submission 192505) | Leachate microbial communities from a municipal landfill in Southern Ontario, Canada - Leachate well 138R | ecosystem: Engineered > Solid waste > Landfill > Unclassified | place: Canada...
TCCGGCGATTCGCTCACCGAATTGGTCGATTACCTGCACTCCGTGCAGTGACACAACGCTCCTCACGGTCCGCCTCGGCGGGCCTAAGCAACACCGAACCGGGACCCTCAACCGGGCCCCAGACTCCGCAGCGCACCACGGCCGAACGTTCGGCCGTGGTGCGCCGACGTGTGCTGTTCGCCGCGTTGGCGCTCCTGCTAGTTGCGGGCCAGCTGGTCTCGCTCGGCTGGGGTTCCATCAGCATCGGCCCCGCTCAGATCGTTGGCATTGTCCTCGACCGGGCCGGATTTAGCTCCGGCATCGAGTACACGCAGCAACAGAACGTGGTGCTCTGGAACATCCGCCTGCCGCGCGTGCTCATGGGCGCGCTGGTGGGCGCGGCGCTGGCGCTGGCCGGTGCTGGGCTACAAGTGTCGTTCCGCAACCAGCTGGCCGACCCTACGCTCCTCGGCATCAGCGGCGCGGCCACGATTGGTGTGGTACTGGCCCACGTAACCAAGGCGGTCTCGTTAGGCCGCTGGGCGCTGCCGCTGTTCGCCGTCGCTGGCGCCGTGGTGGCCGTGGTGTGGCTCATCCGCTTCTCTAGGCGGCATGGGCGGTCAGACCGTTTCACGCTCATCCTCGCGGGCGTGGCGCTGCAGCTCTTCCTGGCGGGCGTGGTGACCCTGCTCGTCAACGCCTTCAGAACGCCGGGCATGCCGGACGCCACCGCGCTCACGCTCGGCGGCCTCACCGGAATCTTCTGGCGCGACGTGGCGCTGACCGCGCCTTTAGTACTCGTAGTGGCCGTTCTGCTTTGGCGCCTGGCGCCCGTTCTCAACATCCTGCTCCTCGACGAGGGCACCTCGCAGGCGCTCGGCGTGAACGTGGGCGGCGTGCGCATGTACGTCGGTGTTCTCGCCGCCGTGGCGACCGGAGTTGTGGTGGCATACAGCGGCACGGTGGCCTTCGTGGGCCTGGTCGTGCCGTTCGTGCTGCGGCTGCTCATGGGCGACGATCACCGGAACCTGGTGCCCGCCGCCGTACTGGGCGGCGCCGCCCTCATAACCTTCGGCGACGCCGCAGCCCGCAACCTCATAGCCCCCATGGAACTGCCACTGGGCGTGCTCATGACGGTATTGGGCGGGCCGCTGTTCTTCTGGCTCATAGGGCGCGGCCGCGCGGTGGGTCGCTGGTAGCACCCACACGGCGCGGCCGCGCTGCAAGATTGACGCAGACTCAGACGATCAAGGCCCCACCGATAGGCTCGAAGCGCGCGCTGAAGTGGCGCAGCACCTCGGGCGCCTGCACTATGCGCACACCGCGGATGCTCTCCTTCACCTCAGCCACGTGCAGCAGCACCTCGGCCAGGTAATCCACGTGGCTCTGGGTGTACATGCGCCGCGGGAACGCTAGGCGCACCAGTTCCAGCGCGGCGGGTTTCTCACTGCCGTCGGGCTGGCGGCCGAACATTACTGAACCGATCTCCACCGAGCGCACCCCGCCAACCAGGTAGAGCGCAGCCGACAAGGCCCAGGCCGGGTACTCATGAGAGGGGATGTGCGGCAAGAGCTTCCCGGCGTCGATGTACACGGCGTGCCCGCCGGTGGGCTGGATGATGGGGATGCCGGCGGCAACGAGCCTCTCGCCTAAGTACTCGATGGAGCGAAGCCGGTAACGCAGGTACGGTTCCTCCAGCGCCTCCTCGAAGCCCACTGCCAACGACTCCAGGTCGTAACCAGCCAGGCCTCCGTAAGTGGGGAACCCTTCTGTGAGGATCAGCATGGAGCGCGCCTTCTCAGCCAGCGCGTCGTCGTTCAGCGCCAGGAAGCCGCCGATGTTGGCCATGCCGTCCTTCTTGGCGCTCATGGTGGCGCCGTCAACGTACGAGAACATCTCCTGCGCGATCTCGCGCGGGCTCTTGTCCGCGTAACCCTCCTCACGCAACTTGATGAAGTACGCGTTCTCTGCGTAACGGCAGCAGTCCATGAAGAGCGGCACGCCGAACTCGCGGCACACCTCGTGCACCTCGCGGATGTTGGCCATTGACACGGGCTGACCGCCGCCAGAGTTGTTCGTAACAGTCAGGATCACGAGCGGCACGTTGTCGCCTTCGGCCTCGAGCACCTTGCGCAGGGCCTGAACGTCCATGTTGCCCTTGAACGGGTGAATGGTGGCGGGTTGGCGTCCCACCTCGGTGGGCAGGTCGAGGGCCACGGCGCCCACGGCCTCCACGTTGGCACGGGTGGTGTCGAAGTGCGTGTTGCTGGGCACCACGTTGCCAGCGGCCAGCGCCACCCCGGCCAGGATCCGCTCGGCGGCGCGCCCCTGGTGCGTGGGCAAGATGTGCTTCAGCCCGGTTATCTCCTTCAGCGTGTTCTCGAAGCGGTAGAACGACGGGCTGCCGGCGTAGCTCTCGTTGCCGCGCATCATGCCCGCCCACTGCTCGCTGGACATGGCGCCCGTGCCCGAGTCGGTCAGTAGGTCGATGAGCACGTCGTCTGAGTGCAGGTTGAACAGGTTGTAGCCGGCCGCCTCGAGGGCCTGCTCGCGCTCGGCGCGAGTGGTGAAGCGGATGGGCTCCACCACCTTGATGCGGAACGGTTCGATGATCGTCTTGAAGGGGGTATCGCGTAAGGGCATGTTTCCTCCGTAGGCCGCTGCGGTGCTAACGACCGCACACGGCCCAAAAACACTGAATAACGTTACGGCGAGTGTACCCCCGCGCGTATGCCCCGGAACCGGCCCGGTAGCGGAGTACTAGCGTTGTTCCGCGCTACTCACGCCAGACGGGCCGTGATCTCGGAGGTGCGCCTAAGAGTGTCGTGCATGGGCGCCTCCGGCACTGCTGCCAGCAGGGCGGCGCGCTGCTGTTCCGTCAGCGCGGACCCGACGAGCCGCACCAGCACGTCGAACCCGTCGGTCGGCGCGGTCGGGTCGGCGGTAGCGGCCAGCTCGCGGTACACAACCCGGGTGGTGACCTCCTCCAGTGGCCACTTCTCAGCGTCCGCTCGCTTACGCAGGCTCATGCTGATGGAGCCCGCTAGCGCGGTGCACAGCAGGTCGTACGGGTCGGGGCCAGCGTCGGTACCGCCAATGGCCATGGCTTCGTCCAGCACCAGCGGGAAGCCGCCGGCGCTGGCCTCCGTGCGGATCACGGGGCCGGTGCGGGCGTACGCCACGCCGTCCTCGCGCCACTCGTCGGGCAGCTCCGGGTCGGGCGGCAGCACCGTGGCGGTCCAGGCACCGACCAGCTCACCAGCCACGTGCGCCTGCAGAGGCCGCGTGAACTCGTGATCCGCCCCGGCCAGCGAGACGAAGCTCTTCGGGTGGCGGGCGGCGTCGTAGATACGGCGCGCGTTCTCGATACCAATAACGTTATCGACCGGCGAGTGCGTTACGAGCAGCGGCCGCTTGAGGTCCAGGAGCACGCTGCGCATCTCCGTCTCGTCAAGCTCATCCAGGAATGTGGCGCGCAGACGGCAGAAGCGGTCAGCTATCCAGAGTCGCGCCTCGCCGCTGGCCTCAGCCGCCGGCAGGTCATCCTCCAGCAGGTGCTGCATGTGGGTGAAGTCCGACGGCGCCCCCACCGTCGCCACGGCGCGCACCTCATGCAACTCCGTGGCGGCGCGCAGCACAGCCGCGCCGGCCAGCGAATGCCCGACCAGCAGCTCCGGCGCGCCGTGCGAGAGGCGCAGCACGGAGGCCCCGTCCACGATGTCCTGAGTATCGAGCGCGAGAGGCGGAGCGTCCGCCGAACCGGTTGCGGTGGAAGCGCCCTCCTCCCCGACTGCGGGAGGCGCCTGTGGGGCCGTCAGCTCGAAGCTGAGCACCCCGAGACCGTACTCGAGGAGACCGGCCACGAAAGCCTCAGCTGCAGCGTCACCCTTTGGTCCCAGGCAGTGCGCGAACAGCGCGTAGGAGCGCAGCCGTCCCCGCGGCAGGTCGAGCCGCGCCATGACCTCCTGGCCGCGCCGCGTGGTGAACGCCACCTGAATGGCCCTGGCCCTGTTGTCGAACATGGCCCCCTCCGGAGCACTACTTGGTCACTGACCCGGGCGCAGCGCCCGGGCCGGCGGACCGCTAACTAAGCAACCGCTCGATACGCGCCAGCGCCTCGCGCACGTTGTCCAGGCTGGTGGCGTAACTCAGCCGCACGCGGCCGGGCGCCAGGAAGTCGGTCCCCGGCACCACCCCCACGTGCGCCTCCTCGAGGAGCCGTATGGCGGCGGCCTCCTCGTCCTTGGCTATGGGCGTGGCGTCCATCATGACGTAGAAGGCGCCCTGCGGCTTGGGCGTGTGCAGGCCCAGGCGGTTGAGGCCCTCCACCAGCACGTCGCGGCGCTCCACGTAGGCAGCGCGCGCCTCCCGCTGGAAGGCCGCCGTCTTCTCGACCTCGTTCAGCGCCGCCACCGTGGCGTGCTGCGCAAGCGCGTTGGCGTTACTGGTGCTCTGGCCTTGCAGCCGGTTCATGGCGCCGATGAGCGCCTTCGGTCCCGCCCCGAAACCTATGCGCCAGCCGGTCATGGCGTAACCCTTGCTGGCGCCGTGGATCACTAGAGTGCGTTCCGGTGCGTAAGCAGCGGCAGTCACGAACTGGCCCTCGTACACGAGATGCTCGTAAAGGTCGTCGGTGAAGATCCACAAATCGAACTCGCGGGCCAGCTCCGCCATGCCCTGTATGAGATCGGGCGGGTACACGGCGCCGGTGGGGTTAGACGGCGAGTTGATGACGATGACCTTGGTACGCGGCGTTATGGCCGCCCGCACGTCGGCAAGGTCGGGGATGAAGCCGGTCTCGGCCGGCGCCGTGACCACCACGGGCACCGCACCGCACAGCTCTACCTGCGCCGGGTAGCTCACCCAGTAAGGCGCTATCAGTAGCACCTCGTCGCCGGGGTCCAGCACCGAGAAGAAGCCGTTGTAGAGCACCTGCTTGCCGCCGGTACTCACCATCACCTGGTCCAAGCCGTAATCCAGGCCGTTCTCGCGCTTGAACTTAGCGGCTATAGCGCTGCGCAGCTCCACCGTGCCGGCGGGCGGCGTGTACTTGGTCAGACCGAGGTCTATAGCCTCGCGCGCCGCGTCCAGCACATGCTGCGGCGGCTGAAAATCGGGCTCGCCCGCCGTCATGGCCACCACGTCAACGCCGCTCTGCGCCAACTCCTTAGCCCTGGTGGTGAACGCCAGGGTGGATGACGCCTTGAGGCCCTGGATGAGCCGCGACAGCGTGGTGCTCATCAGTCCAGCAGCTCGTTCGCCTCGAAGAAGATGCCGATCTCGCGCACCGCGGTCTCGGGCGCGTCGGAGCCGTGAGCCACGTTCTCGTCGATGGTGCTGGCGAGGTCACCGCGGATGGTGCCGGGCGCCGCGTCGGCGGGGTTGGTGGCGCCCATCATGCCGCGCCACGCCAGGATGGCGTTCTCGCCCTCGAGCACCATGGCCACCACAGGGCCGGAGGTGATGAACTCCACCAGGCCGTCGAAGAACGGCTTGCCTTTGTGCTCGCCGTAGTGACGCTCGGCCAGCTCGCGCGAGATGACCATCTGCTTGAGGCCCACTATGCGTAAGCCCTTAGCTTCGATGCGGGAGACTAGTTTGCCAACGAGCCCACGGCGTACACCGTCGGGCTTGACCATCGCGAAAGTGCGTTCAGTAGCCATATCGGGGCGAGAATACCACGCCCGTACCGGGCGAACCTGCCTGTTGGCTGGGCCCTACAGCAGCGGTAACTGCACCCCAAGCTGCGCCAGGTGGTTCAAGTCGTGAGCCGCCAGGTAACGCACCATGAAGTCCACGCTCTCGAAGCCGCGCTCCGGGTGGTAGGCCTCAGCCAGCCAGTCCTGCAGCTCTAACGACGCCAGGAAGGCCAGGTTCCACGCCCGCTGGGCCCGGAACGCCTCCAGGGCCAGCGCCGGATCGAGGCGCCCGTAGCGCTGCGCCCACGCGTCCTGGTCCCATAACGACAGCTCCACGCCGGGCGCCGCTACGGTCTGGCGTAGGCGCCAGCCGGTGGCCAGCTCGACGTCGGCTAGGTGCGCTATCAGCTGGTGCGGGTTCCACTTTTCCGGCGCGTAAGGCGTCTCGAGGTCGACCTCGGTCAGCGCGTCGAACAGCTCGCTGAGTAGCGCGGGCGTGGTCTGCAGCACCTCGATCGGGTCGCGGCCCGCCAGGCGCTCTTCTGGGGTGGGGGCATGTTCACTCATGCCCGGTCACTCTAAACGAAGGTAGGCGCCCCGGAACGTACTCAGGCTTCGTCGCGCGGAACGACCAGGAGTCCTTGCACGAACGCGCGCTGGAACGCGGCCACCACGGCGGGGTCGAACTGCGTGCCGGCGTTACGGCCGATCTCCTGCGCCGCTTCCGTGGCCGACACGGCCTTGCGGTGCGAGCGGTCGTGCGTGAGGGCGTCGAACGCGTCGGCCACAGCCAGGATGCGCGACTCCAGCGGGATGCTCTCCCCCGCCATGCCGCGCGGGTAACCCGCGCCGTCCCAGCGCTCGTGGTGCGTTAGGGCTATCTGTTCGGCCAGGCGGATGAGCGGCGAGCGGCTGCCAGACAGGAGCTCGGCGCCGGCCTCGGCGTGGCGCTTGACCACGGCGTACTCCTCTGGCGTGAGCTTGCCGGGCTTCATGAGGATGCCGTCGGGGATAGTGATCTTGCCCACGTCGTGTAGGCGCGCGGCGCGCAGCAGCATCTCGACCCGGTCGCGCGGCACGCCCATCTCCTGAGCGATGACGCCGCTCACGTGAGCCACGCGCCAAGTGTGCTGGCCGGTGTCGTCGTCGCGGTACTCGGCCGCACGCGCCAGGCGCACCAGCATCTCGAGTTGGCTGTGCTCAAGCTCCTGCGTGCGGCGCCGCACGGCGGCTTCCAGGCGGTCGTTGTGGCGCTGCAGTTCTAGCTGCAGCTTGCGCCCCTCGAGAAGGTTGCGGATACGCAGGCGCGCTTCGGCCGCGTTCACGGGTTTGGTGAGGAAGTCTTTCGCACCGCCGCCGAGGGCTGCTTCACGTAGGCCCGGGCGCTCGTCCCCGGTGACCATGAGCACGGGGAACGCCTCGGGCAGTATGGGCGCTAGGTCCGCCAGCACGCCGAGGCCGTCGCGGCGCGGCATGTGGAAGTCGAGGACCAGCAGGTCGGGCTTAAGTTGTTCGAACTCCGACGCGGCCATGAGTGGCTCGGCGCAAGTGAAGACGTTCTGGTAACCGGCTTGCGCCAGCATGCTCTTCATCATCACCAGTGCGGCTTGTTCGTCGTCTACCAGCAGTATGCGCATGGAGGCCAGTGCGGCGCTCGGTGCGTCTGTGCCGTGCGTGGCGATGGTCACGATGTGATCACCTAGCTCCCCTTCCTCCGGCCCCGCCCCGGAGCGAGTCACGCGCCTTGGCGCGCGAACCTCTTAGTCACTGAAGATGCTAGACCTCCAGGACTTACGGCGCTCTTACCGACGAACCCAGCACCGATCGAAGGAGCGTCAAAAAGAGTGGCCGCACCCGAAGGCGCGGCCACTTGGTCCGAAGGATCGGCTTAGAAGCCAGCTATGAATGTCTGCCCCACGTTGAGCAGATCGTGCCACAGTCCCGGGAAAAGCCCGAACAGTAGCGTGCCTACCAGCGCCACGGCTATGGCCACGTTGGTGGCGGTGGAGCGCGTGCTGGGCGCCTCGTACTCGCTCTCGCGGAAGTACATGTAGGCGATGATCCGGAAGTAGTACACGAGCGCCACAACGCTGGTGAGTATGCCCAGCACCGCCAGCCAGTACCAGCCGGCCTCGATGACGGCCTGGAACACCAGGACCTTGCCCGCGAACCCGGCCAGCGGCGGGATGCCGCCCAGGCTGAGCAGGAAGAACGTGAGCGTGGCGGCCAGCCACGGGCGCTTGGCGCCGAGGCCCGCGAAGCGGTCCAGGTCGTCGCCGCGGTCGTTAGCGTCGGTCATCAGCGACAGCACCGCGAATGCGCCGGCGTTCATGAGCGCGTATGCGGTGAGGTAGAAGGCCGCGGCCGGTATGCCGCCGTGGTCGGGGGCGAGGAGCGCCAGGCCCAGGTAGCCCGCGTGCGCTACGGCGGAGTAAGCGAGGATGCGTTTCACGCCGCGCTGCATGAGCGCCGACAGGTTGCCGATGATGAGGGTGGCCGCCACGATGACCGCCAGGGCGGTGATGAGCCAGGGGGACAGCTGCGGGAACACCACGGCGACCACGCGCAGTAGCGCCGCGAACGCACCGACCTTTATGACCACGCTCATGAACGTGACCACTGGTGTGGGCGCACCAGTGTAGACGTCAGGCGCCCACTGGTGGAACGGTGCCATGGAGGCCTTGAAGCCGAGACCCACCAGCACCAGTGCTCCGCCCAGGGTTGCCAGCACGGTCAGTTGACCGCCCGCCAGCGACTGCGCCAATCCTTCGAACACGAAGGTGCCGCCAGCGCCGTACAGGAGCGCGATGCCGTAGATAAGCATGGCCGAGCCGAAGGCGCCGAGCAGGAAGTACTTCATGCCGGCCTCCTCGGACTGCCTATCGCGCGTGCGCCAGGCCGACAGTACGTAGACCGGCAAGCTCATGATCTCGAGGCCGAGCACCAGCGTGATCAGGTCGCCGGACGAGGCCATGATGACGGCGCCTAAGGCCGACAGCAGCATGAGCGGGTAGTACTCGGGTCTATCGAGGTCCTGCCGCTTGAGCTGGTCGTAACTGACGAGAATAGCCAGCGCGGTGCCCAGCAGGATGATGAAGGTGAACGCCAGCGCCATGGTGTCGCCGTAGTAGCGCAAGCCGAAGCTAGCCACTTGCTCACCGGGTTCAAGGAAGCGCGCCAGCGCGAACAGGAACGCGGTGACCACGCCGATGAGCGCCGTGATGGCCACGTGGCGCGAGTCCTTATGGAAGAGCGCGAAGAACAGCGTAACGGCGGCGGTAACGAGCAGCGCCAGGGCGGGCGCGAGCGCGCTCCAATCGACGTCGAGAACTGGTGGGAAGGTCACCTTTCACCTCCTGGCAGTTCAGCGAGCGTGACCGCCGGCACCCCCGGCTGGGCCTCGACCACGCGCTCCAACTGGAGGGTCACGAGCGAAGCTTGCTGCTCGATCTGCCTGAGTTGCGGAGCGGGCGAGATACCGAGCCACAGCACACCGGCCACGAACGGCACGAGCACGTACAGCTCGAGCGGGCTGAGGTCGGTAGTGGGGACGGTGGTGGTGCCCTGGAACAGGCGCTGGAAGAGGTTCACCCCGTACACGCCGGCTGCGATGACGGCCAGAGTGGCGAAGGCGGCGGGCCAGGGCGAGGTCTGGAAGGCGCCGAGGAGGGCCATGAACTCGCCAGGGAAGTTGGAGAGCCCCGGCACGCCGATGTACGCGAAGATGAGGAACAGCGACACGGCCGCGAACGCCGGGGCGCTCTTGGCGAGCCCGCCGTAATCCTTGACCGAGAAGCTGCGGCGCCGGTGGTAGAGCATGCCGGCCACGAGGAACAGACCGCCGGTGGAGAGCATCTGCGCCGCCAGGAAGTAGATAGCGCCGCTGAGGCCCGCCAGGTGCAGGCCGAAGAGGCCCACCCCGATGATGCCCATGTGCGAAAGGGAGCCGTACGCCAGGAAGCGCTTCAGGTGATCCTGGGAGATGGCGGCCAGAGCGCCGTACACGGCCGTGACGGCCGCCAGCGCCAGCAGGTAGGGAGCCACGCGCTCCGCGCCAGCCGGCAGGAGGGGCAGCGCCCAGGCGAAGAAGCCGAAGGCGCCGACCTTGTAAAGCGAACCCAGCACGTCGGCGGCGCCGGACGGGTGGTTCTGCTCGTTCAGGTCTATGAGCCAGGAATGCAGCGGCCAGAGCGGCAGCTTGACCATCATGCCTACGGCCATGCCCACGAAGAGCCACGTCTGAGTGGCGGCGCTGAGCGCCGGCGTGGCGATCATGAGCTCGGTTATATGGAAGCTAGCAGCACCGGAGAGCGCCTTGAGGGCGAGGATGCTGATGAGCATGAGGAAGGAGCCGGCCACGGCGTACACGAGGTACTTGAGGGTGGCCTGGCGGCGCCGGTCGCCCCCGTAGATGCCGAGGAGCAGCAAGCCGGGGATGAGGGTGGCCTCCCAGAAGATGTAGAAGACGATGAGGTCCTTGGAGAGGAAGATGCCGTTGAGGCCCGCCTGCGCCAGTAACAGCAGCGCTACGAAGCCAGCGGCGCCCTTCTCCACGCGACTGGCGGCCACCAGCAGCGTGGGGATCATGACGAGCGCGGCCACCAGCACCAGCACCGGGCCGGCTCCGGTGGCGTCGAGCGCGAAGTTGACGCCGATGCCGGGCAGCCAGGCAGCGTTGAACCCTTCGGAGCCAGCCAGGAAGAGCGCCAGGGCGAAGGTGCCGATGCCGCCCAGGAAGGCCAGGCCGCGCACCAGCGGGGCGCTACCCCGCGCGAGGATGGCTAGGAGCGCCATGAGCACCGGCAGCAAGATGACGTAAAGCGAGATCATGCGAGCACCCCGATCAGCGCGGCCACCACGGCCAGCGCCAGCACGCCCAGCACCATGGCGAAGGCGTAAGCGCGCACGTAGCCCGATTGCAGGAGCACCAGTAGGCGCCCAAGCAGGGGCACCGCACCGCTGACGCCCGTGAGGCCGCGGTCGACGACGTCGCGGTCAAGCGACGCCACCCCTTCAGCCAGACCCTCACCCGGCTCCGTGAAGAGACCACGGTACAGCCGGTCTATACCGAAGGCGCCGCGCGAAGCGTTGGCGAGAGGCGTGTTGCCTATGCGCTTGGCTAGCTCGCCGGAACCGATCACGTACACCCAGTAACCGAGCCCTAAGCCCACGGCGGCAACCAGCACGGAGCCTAGCAGCAGCATCCACTCAGCGCTGGTGTTGAGGTGGTCGAAGTCAACGTGCGCCATGACCGGAGCGAGCCACTCCTGTATGGCGTTGGGGGCGAGGAATGCGGGCAGACCCACGTAGCCGATGAGCACGCTGCCCACGGCGAGGATGCCGAGGGGCACGGTCATAACGGCGGGCGATTCGTGAGCGCGCTCGTACTCAGCGCTACTACGCGGCTCGCCGGCGAACACCAGGTAGTACCACCGGAACATGTAGAACGCCGTTATGCCGGCGGTGACCATGAGGAGCGCGAAGAGGATCTGGCCCCCGTAGTTGCCGAGCGGGCTGCTGGTGAGCAGCGCGCCGAGGATGGCGTCCTTGCTGAAGTAGCCGGAAAGGAACGGCACGCCGGCTATGGCCAGGGTGGCTATGAGCGACGTGGTGCCCGTAACGCGCATTTTGCGCCCGAGCCCGCCCATCTTGCGTACGTCCTGTTCTCCCCCTAGGGCGTGGATGACAGAGCCGGCCCCGAGGAAGAGGAGCGCCTTGAAGAAGGCGTGGGTGAGCACGTGGAAGATGCCTGCCCAGTAGGCGCCGGCGCCCACAGCGGCCACCATGAAGCCCACCTGGGAGATGGTGGACCAGGCGAGGATCTTCTTGATGTCGGTCTGGCCTATGGCCACGATGGCGGCCATGAGCGCCGTGAGGACGGCGACCCAGACAACTGTGGCGGCGGCGCTGGGGGCGTTAGCGAAGATACCGCCAGTGCGCGCTATGAGGTAGACGCCAGCCGTGACCATGGTGGCGGCGTGGATGAGCGCCGACACCGGCGTGGGGCCGGCCATGGCGTCAGGTAACCAGGTGTGTAGCGGCAGCTGCGCGGACTTACCGGCCGCGGCCAGCAGGTAAAGGAGGCCGATGCCGGTGAGGATGGCGGCGCCGTAAGCGAAGCTGGGCGCGGCGGCGTTCACGGCCTGAATGTCGAGCGTACCGAACGCCTTGAAGGTGAGGAACATGGCCAGCAAGAAGCCGAAGTCGCCGACGCGGTTGACTATGAACGCTTTGCGCCCGGCGCTGGCGTTCTTGAGGTCCTTGTACCAGAAGCCGATGAGCAGGAACGAGCACACGCCCACCCCTTCCCAGCCCACGAACATGAGCGGGAACGAGTCGGCCATGACCAGCACCAGCATGGCGGCCACGAACAGGTTGAGCTGCGCGAAGTAACGCGAGAAGCCGTCGTCGCCCTGCATGTAGCCGATGGAGTAGATGTGGATGAGTAGGCCCACGCCCGTGATGATGAGCATCATCAGCACGCTGAGCTGATCGAAGTGGAAGCCGAGACCTATGTTCAGGTCACCGGCCACCAGGAAGTCGCCGAAGCGCACGCGCACAGCGCCACCAGCGCGCACGCCCAGGAACGCGATGAGCGAGAGGACGAAGCCGGCCGCCACCGCCAGGCTGGCGATGACGCCCGGGGCGTTACCCCGCAGGCTGCGCCCGAAGAGGCCGTTGATGATGGCACCGGCGAGGGCCAGCAGCGGCGCGAGGGAGGCCAGTTGCACCAGGTCGTTCACAACCTAACCTCCGAAAGTTCGTCCACGTCGGTGCTGACGCGGTTGCGGAAGATGGCCACGAGGATGCCCAGGCCCACCGCCACCTCGGCGGCGGCGATGGCCAGCACTATGAAGGCGGCGGCCTGCCCATCGAGGGCATGCTGCGCGCCGACCGCGCTCCACTGCCGCGCGTACGCGATGATGGCCAGGTTGGCGGCGTTGAGCATGAGCTCGATGGAGAGGAACAGCATGATGGCGCTGCGCCGCGTGAGAACGCCGATGCCGCCGAGCGCGAAGAGGATGGCGGAGAGCGCTACGTAGTACTCGGTCTGTACCACTCAGTTCCCCTCCCCCGCTGCGACCAGCTCGGGCGCGTCCTGGGGCTCCTGTTGAGCCACGCCTTGGCGCGTGCGGCGGGCTGGTACGGTCTGCTGCACCAGCGCCACGGCGCCCACTATGCCTACCAGCAGCAGCACGCCCACCAGGTGGAAGCTGAGCAGGTGGTCGGTGAAGAGCGCATCGCCTACAGCGTCGGCGTTACCGCCCCGCAGGGCCGCGTCGATGACCGCGAACTCAGGCAGCGGTTGCTGCACCACGAACACCACGGTCACCACGGCCGCGAGGCTGAGAGCGCCCGTGACCCACGCTGCGGGCTTCAGCCACTTGAGGCTGGCCGCGCGCGTGCGCCCGACGTTGAGGAGCATGATGACGAAGAGGAAGAGCACCATGACGGCGCCTGCGTAAACGATGACCTGGATGGCGGCCAGGAAGTGCGCTTCGAGCGTCACGTAGATGGCGGCTAGCGCTAGGATGCCGGCCACCAGGGAGAGCGCTGCGTGCACCGGTTGGCGCAGGGTGATGACGCCAACGCCGGCGGTCACCAGCAACACGGCCAGGATGATGAAGGCGACCATGTCAGTAGTCCACGCCTTCCAGCTCAGGCCTGTGCGACGGCTTGACGCCGATATTGACTTCCTTGCCCTTGGCGTCGGCCTCGCGGCGCTGCCACTTGCTGCCCTCGGTGCCTACCAGCATGTCTTCCTTGCGGTAGACGAAGTCCTCGTAGCGGAAGTCGGCGAGTTCGAACTCGTGACCCAGCACCACGGCGCCGGTGGGGCACGCTTCCTCGCAGAAGCCGCAGAAGATGCAGCGCAGCATGTTGATCTCGTAGATCTTGGCGTAACGCTCGCCGGCCGAGACGGGGTTCTCCTGATCGTTCTCCGCGGCCTCCACGTAGATGGCGTAAGAGGGGCAGGCGGCCGCGCACAGGCTGCAGCCGATGCACTTCTCCAGGCCGGTGTCGGGGTGGCGCAGCAGGTGGTGCCTGCCCCGGAAGCGCGGCTTGATGTCGATCTTCTCCTCGGGATAGTTCACGGTGTAGGGCTTCTTGAACAGGTGCCCCAGCGTGACCCCCATCCCCTTGGCTATGTCCAGGAGGCTCACGGTCTACCTCCGTTCCTTCTGCCCCTGTGGAGGGCATTGTTCAGGTTCAGGTCAGAGAACAAATGCGATCACCGCCCCGGTGATGAGCGCGCTGAGGAGCGCGAACTCGAACAGGTAGAGCCAGCCGAAACGCATGAGCTGGTCGTAGCGCAGGCGCGGCAGGGTCGCCTTGAGCCAGATGAACATGAACATGAAGATGGCCATCTTCAGGACCAGCCAGATGATGGGCCACTCCGATATGCCGGGTATGAGCCCGTCCAAAAAGCGCGGTCCGCGGTAGCCACCCAGGAACAGCGTGCTGATGATGGCGGAGGCGGTCATCATGTTCACGTACTCGGCCATTTGGTATAGAGCCCACTTGATGGACGAGAACTCCGTCATGTAACCGGCCACCAGCTCCTGCTCGGCCTCCGGAAGGTCGAACGGGGTGCGGTTGACCTCGGCGGTGGCGGAGACCAGGAAAGTGCTGAAAGCGAGCAGCAGGCCGGGCCACAGCCACGGGCTGACGGACCAGATGTTGAGGTCCACGATCTCGCGCAGGTTGAGCGTGCCGGCCACCATGATTACTGCCAGGATGGAGAGCCCGAGGCCCAGCTCGTAGCTGATGATCTGCGCGGTGGAGCGCAGGCTGCCGAGCAGGGCGTACTTGCTGTTGGAGGCCCAACCGCCCAGGAAGATGCCGTAAACGCCCATGCCGGTGGCGGCAAGAACGTAGAGGATGCCGATGTCGAGGTCCATGACCCATGGGTTGAAGCCGAAGAGGCTGCCAGCTGGGCCGCCGGGGATGGCGCCGAAGGCCGAGAGCGCGAAGAAGATGCTGATGCCGGGCGCCAGCACGAACACGAACTTGTCGGCGGCGGTGACGGTGATGTCTTCCTTGAAGATCGTCTTGATGGCGTCGGCGATGGGCTGCAGCAGACCGAAGGGACCCACGCGGTTGGGGCCGTAACGGTGTTGGAAGCGGCCCAGTAGCTTGCGCTCCACGAGCGTCATGTACGCGAAGGCCCCGAGGAGCACCACGCAGAGTACGAGCGCCTTTATGAACGTGATCCAGAGGGGATCTGGCGTCGGCGTCACGAAGCCACCTCCAGGCGCACCTGGTTCACCACCAGGCTGCCGAGGTCGGCCTGCGTGACACCCACCGCCTGTTCCGGCAGAGTGGGGAGGGTCATGAGGCCGCTGGGGACGTTGTTGGTGACATGCACCACCGCGTCACGCCAGAT
>Ga0265293_10008641_pt1 | contig 15006 bp, 14 predicted proteins | sample Munlanlewell138R_FD_192505 | JGI IMG/M metagenome (GOLD analysis project Ga0265293, IMG submission 192505) | Leachate microbial communities from a municipal landfill in Southern Ontario, Canada - Leachate well 138R | ecosystem: Engineered > Solid waste > Landfill > Unclassified | place: Canada...
CCCAACAGACTCTTGGTCTTCACTGCGACATTCGGATCGGTAACCGCACGGAAGCCGCAGTGAAGACCAAGAGTCTGTTGGGCGCCAAGGTGCTCGAGGTGATGCCACGCGGCGAAGTGGCACTTGGCGAGCCCATCCCACTGGAGCGGACGACTCCGGCGTACCAGCTGCCGGATGCGCTGGGCGACCTGTCCGCCGTGGTCAACGACCTGGACACCGATCAGCTCAACGACTCGCTGTCGACATTGGCCGACACCTTCCAGGACACTGCGCCGGACCTGGAGGCCGCCCTCGACGGTGCCGCGCGCTTCTCCAGTGTGCTCAACGACCGCGACGCCGAGTTGCGGGGACTGCTCGAGAACGCGAACACAGCGACCGGCGTCCTCGCCGAGCGCAGCGAACAGGTCGTCAGCGTGATCGCGCATACGAACGCGCTGTTGCAGGAATTGGACACGCAAAGGTCGTCACTGGACACGATCGCCGGAAACATCTCGGCGCTCTCACAACAGGTGCAGGGACTCATCGACGAGAACGACGAGACGCTGAACCCCGCGCTGGAGAAGCTCAACGGTGTGCTCACGATCATCGACAACCGTAAGGAGCGAATCCAGGAGTCGATCAAGTTGTTGAACAGCTACGCGATGTCGTTGGGTGAGTCGGTGGCGTCGGGCCCGTACTTCAAGGCGATTCTGGTGAATCTGGCGCCCGGTCAGTTCATCCAGCCGTTCGTCGACGCGGCATTCTCCGATCTGGGGCTCGACCCCAACGTGCTGCTCCCGTCGGAACGCGTCGACCCGCAGGTGGGCCAGCCCGCGACACCGGCCTTGCCGGTGCCCTATCCGCGGACCGGGCAAGGTGGTGAGCCACGACTCACCGTGCCGGACGCCATCACCGGAAATCCGGGTGACCCGCGCTACCCGTACCGGGAGCCCCTGCCGGCGCCGCCGCCCGGCGGCCCGCCGCCGGGGCCGCCCGCGATGCCGGACGATCCGGCCGCCGCAGAACAGAGGGAGCAAGGATGACCGTCTCACGCAACGCGCGGATCGGCGTCGGGCTGGCCCTGGTGCTGGTGTTGGTGGCAGGAATTGCGGTGGTGCTGCGGCCGACCAGCCCGTTGCGCGCCAACCACTACGTGGCCTACTTCGACAACAGCAACGGGATCTTCCCCGGGGACGAGGTGCGGATCCTCGGAGTCCCGGTCGGGAAGATCGACGCCATCGAACCACTGCCGGATCGGGCCAAGATCTCGTTCTGGGTTGGTTCCGAGCATCAGATCCCAGCCGAGGTCAATGCGGTGATCATGTCGCCCCAGCTCGTCACGGCCCGCGCCATCCAGTTGACCCCGGCCTACACCGGCGGCCCGTTGCTCGCCGACAACGCGGTGATTCCCCGGGAACGGACCGCCGTTCCGGTGGAGTGGGACGACTTCCGCGATCAGCTGGAGAAGCTGACCGAGAGTCTGCAGCCGAGGCAACCCGACGGAGTCAGCCCGCTAGGCGCTGTCGTCAACACGGCCGCCGAGAATCTGCGCGGGCAGGGCGCCAAGATCCGGGACACGATAGTGAAGCTGTCCCAGGCATTCTCGGCGCTGGGCGATCACAGTGCCGATACCTTCTCGACCCTGAAGAACCTGTCGATTCTCGTCTCGGCACTGCAATCGAGCACCGACCTGATGGCGCAGGTGAACCACAGCCTGGCTTCGGTGACCGAATTGTTGGCCAACGACCCACGGGAGATCGACCGTGCGGTGGGTGATATCAATGCCGCGGCGTCCAGGGTGCACAAGTTCGTCGCTGATCACCGGGAACCCCTCGGCGCCAGCGCCGACAAGCTGGCCTCGATCACCACTGCGGTCACCGAGAGTCTCGACGATCTCAAACAGACGCTGCACGTGGCGCCGAACGCTTTCCAGAACTTCGTCAACATTTTCCAACCCGTAACTGGTGCGGCAACCGGGGTCCTGGCCGCCACCAACTTCGCCAACCCGGTTTCGTTCCTCTGCGGTGCGATCCAGGCGGCATCCCGCCTCGGGGCAGAACAGTCGGCGAAGCTGTGCGTGCAATACCTGGCTCCGATCATCAAGAACCGCCAGTACAATTTTCCCCCGTTGGGCATGAACCCGATCGTGGGTCCATCGGCTCGCCCCAACGAGATCACCTACAGCGAGGACTGGCTGCGGCCAGACTATCGGCCCGAGCCGGCCGCGCCCGCGCCGAACAGCGAGCCCGCCCAGGCCGGCCTGCATGCAGCGGAAGCACACTCAGAACCAACCAGTTCTGACCCGGCAGCCGGTTTGCCCGGGCTAATGATCCCCGGCGGAGGTGGGCAATGATCCGCACCGCCGACCGGATTGCCGTCGCACTGATCGTGGCTGCGGTGACCGTCGCCGCGATGTCGGGATGTGGTTGGCGGGGTGCGAATTCGCTACCCCTGCCCGGGACCGAGGGACGTGGCGCCGACGCATACGAGGTTCGGGCGCAGCTGCCCCAAGTCGTCAACCTCGAGCAGAATTCGCGGGTACGTGTCGGTGACGTCACTGTCGGAAACGTCACCAGGATCGAGCGCGACGGTTGGAACGCATTGATCACCATGCGGCTCAACGGTGACGTGGAACTGCCCGCCAACGCGACGGCGAAAGTGGGCCAAACCAGCCTGCTGGGGACCCTGCATGTCGAACTGGCGCCTCCGACCGACCAGCCGGCACAGGGCAGACTGACCGACGGCTCACTGATCCCCCTGCGGGACGGTGGCAATTACCCGACCACCGAACAGACCCTCACAGCGGTGTCGCTCCTGTTCAACGGTGGTGGTCTGGGCCAAATTCAGGACATCACAACGGCGTTCAGCACAGCCTTTGCCGATCGCAGCCTGGACCTGCGGAGCTTCATCGAGCAGCTCGACCTGTTCATCGTCGGCCTCGACGCGCAGAAGGACGACATCATCGCGGCCACCGAGAGCCTCAACCAGCTCGTCGGGCAGGTCAACGCGGAGAAACCGGTGGTGGATCACGCCCTGCAGACGATTCCGGACGCCGTCGCGGTGCTGCGAGATCGACGCGACGAACTCACGGAGGCGTTCGATCAGTTCGGCAAGTTCAGCGCGGTGACCGCGGACGCGGTCAACCAGACGAAGGCCAGCGTGGTCAAGGAACTCCAAGACCTCGGCCCGGTGCTGCAGTCGTTGGCGGACGCGGGCCCGGCGATGACGCGCTCCCTGAGCTTCTTGTCGGTGTTCCCTTGGGCCAAGGAGACGATCCCGGGCTGGGTACGTGGCGACTATGTGAACCTGACCGGGATCTTCGACCTGACCCTGAGCCGGATCGACGCCTCGATGCTGACCGGCACGCGCTTCGAAGGAAAGCTGACCGAGCTCGAGATGCAATGGGGCCGAACGATTGGACAACTCCCCAGCCCGTACACCGCGGGCAATCCACTGATCGTGCCCTACCAGGCAGACCAAGGACCGTGACATGATCCTCGATCGTCGAATCAAGATCCAGCTGACCCTGTTCACGATCATCGCAGCGGTGGCCGGAAGCATCATCGTGTTCGGCTACATGAAGGCACCGGCGTTGCTGTTCGGCGTCAACCGGTACACGGTGACCGTGGAATTGACCAGGGCCGCGGGTCTGTACCCGACGGGCAACGTCACCTATCGCGGTACGGAGGTCGGCCGGATCATCGACGTCAACCTCACCGACACCGGCGTCGAAGCCGTATTGTCGCTGAACTCGAAGTTCAAGGTCCCGTCGGATCTCGACGCCGAAGTGCACAGCCAGTCCGCGATCGGCGAACAGTACGTGGCCCTGCTGCCGCGCGATGGTGACTCGCCCCCGCTGAAGGACGGCGACATCATCCCGGCGGACCGGACATCCGCTCCGCCCGACATCAATGACCTGCTGGATGCGGCAGACCGGGGTCTGCAGGCCATCCCGCAGGACAATCTCCGTACGGTGATCGACGAAAGTTACATCGCCGTAGGAGGTTTGGGTCCTGAACTGAGTCGGCTGGTCAACAGCTCCACGAAGCTGGCGACCGACGCCCGGCGACATCTCGATCCATGGATGAGCCTGATCGACCAGGCGCAGCCGGTGTTGGACTCCCAAGCCAACAGCGCCGGGGCGATCCGCAGGTGGGCGTCGCAGCTCGCGACCGTCAGCACCCAGCTCGAAGACCAGGACGGCGCGGTCGCAGAGTTCCTCGACAACGGTTCCGCGGCCGCGGCGGAAGCTCGCCAACTGTTCGAACGTGTGCAACCCACCCTGCCGGTGCTGTTGAGCAACCTGGTCAGCGTCGGGGAGGTCGCTGTCGTCTACCAACCGGCGATCGAGCAGCTCTTGGTCCTGCTTCCGCAAGGCACTGCCCTGATGCAGGGGGCGGGCATCATGAACCGGGATACCAAGCAGGACTTCACCGGCGTGCAACTCGACTTCAATCTCAACCTCAACATGCCGCCGCCGTGCGTCACCGGCTTTCTCCCGGCACAGCAGCAACGCACGCCCAGCGAGGTGGACTTTCCGGACCGCCCGGAGGGCGACCTGTATTGCCGCATACCGCAAGACGCGCCATTCACCGCGGTCCGGGGCGCACGCAACTACCCCTGTTTGACCCGCCCCGGGAAGCGCGCGCCGACAGTCGAGATGTGCGAGAGCGACGAAGAGTACGTGCCGCTCAACGACGGTTACAGCTGGAAGGGTGATCCCAACGCCACGTTGTCCGGCCAGGACATCCCGCAGCTGTCACCGGAAGTCCCGGCCGCGCCGCCGCCACCGCCGATCGCGACCGCGGTTTACGACCCGGCCACCGGTACCTACGTGGGCCCCGACGGCAAGAAGTACACCCAGTCCGACCTTGCCCGCCCAGCCCAGAAGGATCAGACATGGCAGACGATGCTGGTTCCCCCGTCGAACTGACCGCGGAAGGGTCGACGCCGGCACCCAACAGCCGCCGCGCCTTGGCGGCGTCGTTGGCCATGGTGCTCGCGCTGGCCGGCGTCGCCGGCTGGCTGGGATGGAACGCCTATGCGGCCCAGCAGGACGATCAGCTGCGCGCGATGTTCCTGGACGCCGGTCGGCAAGGTGCGTTGAACCTGTCCACGATCAGTCACACCGATGCCGACGCGGCGGTGGAGCGCATCCTGAACTCGTCGACGGGTGCGTTCCACGACGACTTCCAGCAGCGGGCCGAGCCGTTCGTGCAGATCGTCAAACAGACTCAGTCATCTTCTGAGGGAACGATCACCGAGGCCGCCCTGGAGTCGGTAGGCGATGACGAGGCGCAGGTCCTGGTTGCGGTGTCGGTGACCACGACGAGTGTCGAGGCGCCCGAACAGCCCACCCGGCTATGGCGAATGCGGATCAATGTTCAACGCGCCGACGACGAGGCCAAGATATCCGAAGTGGGGTTCGTGTCATGACCGTGGTCAGTGGGCGCACCGAAGGACACACAGATCAGGAGGCCGCAGACGCGGAATCTGGTGCAACCCCCCGTGCACCGGACATCGCCGCGCCTGCGGCCTCCGTCCCTCGTCCGGCCCGGTGGCGTCGGATGGCCGAGATCGACTGGGTGCGGGCATGGGCGCTGGTCCTGCTTCCGGTGACGGGCCTGGCCCTGGCCCTGTGCGCCGGGTACGCGAAGTGGCGCACCGAGACTGTCCGCAGTTCCGAACTGGCCGGTCTTCATGCGGTGCAGGCGGCCCGCGAAGGTGCGGCGGCAATGCTGGCGTACCAGTCCGATGAGGTTGAGATGGAGCTCAATTCGGCGCTGGACCGACTGACCGGAGAGTTTCGCGACTCCTACGAGGCGCTGATCAACGACCTGGTCATACCCGGCTCCAAGGAGAAGGGCATCTCGGCTGTCACCGACATCCCGGCTGCCGGTGTGGTGAGCGCAGACGAGGATCACGCTGTCGTGCTGGTGTTCGTCGATCAGACGACGACAATCGGTGCCGACCCGCCGACCAGGTCGGTCTCCAGCGTCCGAGTGACGCTGGAGAATGTCGAAAACCGTTGGCTCATATCGGGGTTTGATCCGGTATGACGGCGTGGGGCCAGTTCGACCGCCCTCGATCGGAGCCGTCGACGTCCTTGACGTGGTGCGCGGTGGGCGGTAGTTTATCTAACATTGATTGGTTTACCGTGTTTCGGCGAACCGTTGCCTGGTTGAGCAGCCTAAGGTTGGTCAACGCCAATCGCGAGGTTGCCTCGTCTTGCTAGGAGGTCGTTCGGTGAGAACTCACGCCGCCGTTCTGTGGGAAGCGCCCGGAAGATGGCAGATCGAAGAACTCGAAGTCGGCGAGCCGGGGCCCGGCGACGTGCAGATTCGCATCGAGGCGGCCGGATTGTGTCATTCGGATTACGCCTTCAACACGGGAGATTCGCCCGTGCAGTACTTTCCCTGGATCGGCGGTCACGAGGGCGCCGGCGTCGTCACGGCGGTCGGGGCCGACGTGCGGTCGGTCGCCGTGGGCGACCACGTGGCCACGGTGTTCATCCCCAGCTGCGGCGTGTGCCGCTGGTGCTCCTCGGGGCAGGGGAACCTCTGCGACGAAGGTGCCCGCATCATGGCGCTGGGCTCGGGTGAGGAGCAGTTCAGGATACGAACGACCGGCGGCCAAGGAGTGGGTCAGACCGCGCTTCTGGGCACCTTCTCGCAGTGGACATCGGTCCCGGAGCAGAGTGTGATCAAGATTCCGGATGACGTGCCGTTCAACGCCGCGTGCCTGTTGGCCTGCGGCGTACCCACCGGCTGGGGGGCGGCGGTCAACGCCGGCAATGTCAGTCCCGGCGACGTCGTCGTGGTCATGGGCACCGGTGGGATCGGGATGAACTCGGTGCAGGGCGCGAAGCACGCCGGCGCCGCGCACATCTTGGCCATTGACCCCTCGGACTATAAGCAGGCTCAGGCTCTCGAGTTCGGAGCGACCGAGAGCTACGCCGACATCAGCGCAGCCAGTGCCAGGCTCGCCGAGCTGACCAATGGGCAGGGGGCGGACGTCACGATGGTGTCCGTGGACCTGTTGACTAGCGACATCGCCGCCGCGGCGGTGGAATCCGTGCGCAAGGCCGGGACTGTGGTGATTACCTCGCTGGGGCGCGGCGGTGTTGGCTCCATTCCCGTCGACCTGATGATGTTCCCGCTGTACCAGAAGCGCATTCAAGGATCTCTCTTCGGGGCCCAGCCGCCCAGGGTGGCGGTTCCTCGACTGCTCGACCTCTACCGCAGCGGAGACCTCAAAATCGACGAGCTCGTCACCCAGACCTACCGACTCGAGGACATCAACGAAGCCTACGAGGATGTTCGGCAGGGCAAGGTGATCCGGCCCGTCATCGACATGGAGCACTGACACGGGGGCGATACGTCGATCTCGGTGCAGCCCTGTGGCCCTCAGCTGAGTTCTGCGATCGAGAACAGCTCCACCCACTGGCCCGCCGACAGGTCCTTCGGTGGCGCGGACATCCCGATCCGCTCGCGAGACAGCCACGCCCGGATGGGTCTGGGGGCGCACACCTGGCTGAGTATCGCCGGGAGGCCGCGTCCGCGCCCGGTGAACACGGCATGGACAAACCGGCGGTATCGACGGCTGTGCTCGCGCGCGAGCAAGGGTGTGTTCCGTCGCGTCATCACCAGCAGACCGGCGTCCACCGACGGCCTGGGCGTGAATGCCGATGACGGAATGCGCTGGTGCACAGTGAATTCCACCCACGGCCACCATTGTGCGGTCATCATGGTGGCGCCGCCGATGCCGGCTCGTCGGCGCGCGACCTCCCACTGCACGAGCAACACCGCGTCCGTCCAGGCGGGGGCGTGCAGGACCTTGCGGAGCATCGCGGTGGTCTGATGAAACGGCAGGTTGCCGACCAGCACGTGTGGCTGCGCCGGCAGTGGCCACCGTAGGAAGTCGTCGTTGAGCACGCGCACATGGGTTTTCAGCTTTGGCTCCAACCACCGTGCGTGGCGGTCATCGATCTCGACCACCGTGAGGGGGCGCCGGAGTTTCTGTAGTTCGAAAGTCAGCGCGCCGCGGCCGGGGCCGATCTCGATCAACGGTCCCTGGGTCCGACCGACCGCGTCGACGACGGTGCGGACGGTGGCGGCGTCGTTCAGGAAGTTCTGGCCGTGTTCGTGACGGCCGGCACGATAGGTGGGCATGGCGAGGCTCCGCGAAGAAGGGATCTTCCGGGCAGGACGAAACCCGCCCGGCTGACAGACCGGAGCGGCGGAGCGTGAAAGGTCGGACCGCCGCTAGGAGCTACGGATCCGCACGACGGCGATGGCAGTGATACCCATGGCGGCGAGGGTAATGAGCCCGGGCGCTCGCCGCATCCGATTTTGTCGGTGGGTCGAACTAATGTTCGAATATGGCCACCGCGACGTGCTCGGATCGGGACGGGATCATCGCCCTGCTCGACGAGTACGAGGCGGTCCAGGACAAGCTCGCCGCGGTCCAACTCGATGCCTTGAGCACCGCGGACGTGCTGACCGTGCTGGCACGGAAGGAGAATCTGGTCCGCAAGGCACCCGTGCTGCAGCATCGGCTGATCAACCGACTGGCCAACGAGGCCACCGCCGCGGAACGGGGGGCCAAGCTGCCCCGGGCCTTGGCGATGCGGCTGCGGATCAGTCCCGCTGATGCCAAGCGCCGCGTGGAGGAGGCTGCCGACCTGGGGCCGCGGGTCACGCTGACCGGCGAACCGCTGGAGCCGCTGATGCCGAATGTGGCCCGGGGGCAGGCCGAGGGCGCCATCGGGGCCGAGCACATCGCGAAGATCCGCAAGTTCTTCACCCAGCTGCCGGTGAGCGTCGATTTCGAGACGAAGCTCAGCGCCGAGCGGGAGCTGGCCCGTCACGCGGCCAACCTGGACCCGGAGGGATTCCGCAAGGTCGCCGACCGGCTGCTTGCGCTCATCGATCAGGACGGGACATATACCGACGCTGACCGGCGACGGCGCCGCGGCGTGACGCTCGGTCGTCAAGGCGCCGACGAGATGTCCTCGATCTCCGGGCAGCTCACGCCGGAGGCGCGTGCGGTGTTCGAAGCGATCTTCGCCAAGCTGGCCGCGCCCGGGATGTGCAACCTCGACGACGAAACCCCCTGCGTAGCAGGGACTCCCAGCGACACGCAGGTCAAGGGAGACCTGCGTACCCCGGCCCAGCGCAACCACGACGCCCTGCTGGCCTCCGGACGCATCACGCTGTCCACCGGGGAGCTGGGGCAACTCAACGGCCTGCCCGTCACGGTGATCGTCAGCACCACACTCCAGGAACTCGAATCCGCGGCCGGGCAGTCCATCACTGCCGGCGGTTCGCTACTGCCGATGGCTGATGTGCTGCGGATGGCCTCGCACGCCCATCACTACCTGGCGATCTTCGACGGCAAAGGGATCCCGCTGCACCTCGGGCGCAGCCGCCGCACCGCGTCGCCGGCCCAGCGCATCGTCCTCTACAGCCGCGATCGCGGCTGTACCGCGCCGGGGTGCACCGCCCCGGCCTACCAATGCCAGGTCCACCACGCGGCCACAGACTGGATCGATGGCGGCAACACCAACGTCGACGAGCTGACGTTGGCATGCGGGCCCGACAACCGCAAGGTCAAACCCGGCGGGTTCCAAACCCGGATCCGGGCCGACGGCCGCTGCGAGTGGATACCGCCGCCGCATCTGGACGACGGGTCCCCGCGGGTGAACGACTACCACCACCCGGAGAACCTGATGGCCCCGGATGGCGAGGCCGACCCCGATGGTTAGCGTGAAATCAGTTGAACGCCAGCCAACTCGGCAGTGCGCGCTCCTTGGAGTCGCAGAGCACCTGCATGGTGTCGCACGACCCCTTGGGCACGCCGGCGCCAGCCCACATGCCGCCGGTGTCACGGCGCAACACGATGGCCGACGACCCGCCGCCGTCGAGCAGGATCGCGGTGTCACTGCCCAACGCGCGGAACAGGTCCTGGATCTGGTCCGGGGTATAGCTGCCGCCCTGGAAGACGTACATTTCGTCCTTCTCGCGGGAGTAGGCGATCGCGGTGCGCGCGGCCGACGGGCCGCCGTCGTTGAGCTGCCCGGTGTCACCCGGGGCCAGCAGCCCGATGCCGGCGACCGCGACGAATCGGGTGCCCTTGTCCATCAGCCCCTGGATCACCGGGCCGGCGGCGTCGTAGTCGGTCGGCGACTTCGGCGAGATGACGAACGGCGCCCCGGCCACCGGCAGGATCATGGTGGACAACGCAGTCCAGTGCTCGTTGCCGCCGGACAGACCCTGCTTGCCCGCATACGCGATCGTGCCGGTGACCGCGGCGTTGACCCGGCCGAGGCCGCGAGTGTTGTCGACGTAAGCCCCCAGCGGCGAGCTGCAGCCGGTTGTCTTCCACGAGCCGCCCTTCTGCCCGCGGACGTCGAAGAAGTTGGCGTTGACGGCGATGGTCGGCTGGCCGAGTTGCTGCCACGCGGCGATCGGGGTGTAGATCTCCGAGGCTTGCCACAGCCCCTCGCCGGTGCGCGCGCCCGGGGTGCGTTCGCAGCGCGCCTGATAGCCCTGATGGGTGTCGACCAGCAGCCGCGGGGTCAGCCGCTGCGAGGCGGACTTGATGATCATCAGGTGCCCGCCGTTGCTCATCTCGTACCAGTTGCCGCCGGCGTTGAGCATGGGGGCGGGGGCGCCGCCGCCGAAGTTGTACACCAGGTAAGAACCCCGGGTATTGGCGATCGCGCTGGCCAACAACTCGCGCGCGTCGGCGGCATGCGCGACGGGCCCGGCCGCGAGCGCCACCGAGGCGCCCGTCAGGGCGGCTGCACAGGCTGCGGCGAGGCGCCGGATCACGGCGGCAGGGGTCTTCACGCGTGCCCCTTTCGGCAGTGCCCGCTGAACTACGACAGGAGTCACAATAATCCCAGCTGCAACGCTGTCAACTTTGGTAACGAGGCGATTGCGATTTGGGGGCCGCCGAATCACGTTCTGCCCGTACGGGTTTGCCAAGCCAGGCCGACAAGTTAGCGCAGCGTCGTAAATGGAGTAGTCGGCTACCTTCCGCTGAGCGGCATCGCGGGCGGACAATTTTCGCTGTCACCAGATGTCGGTGACTTTTGATCTAGGGGGTCAAAAATGTCCAATATCGAGACCGCGCGCGCGGGCTACAAGGCGTTCGCCGCCGGTGATGCGGAGGGGATCCAACGGGTCTGGGCCGACAACATCCACTGGTGGAGTTCCGACGAGGTCCAGCCCGGCGGTGAGTACAACGGGTCCGGGGCCGTGATGCAGATGCTCGGCGAGATCCCGAAGCAATGGACCTCGATGACCGTGGAACCCACGGAGTTCATCGAGGCCGGCGACTACGACATTGTGCGAGGAACCCAAACGCTCACCAACGACAAAGGTTCGGCGGAGGGAAGATTCGCCCACATCATGAAGTTCCAGGACGGTAAGTGCGTCGACGCCGAGATGCATGCCGACACCGCGAAGGGTCTCAAACTACAGGGCTGAGCGCGGCTAGGACGGCGGCGCCAGCCGGTACACCCCATCACCCTGGCAAAAATCAGGTCACACTGGTCCCATCCTCGCGGCAAACGACAGATCGCCGTCGCCTACGGGTTGGGTATTTCCCCCGTCAAGCGGATCGGCGGCCTGGGCTTCGTAACCCCGGGTCAGCCAGTACACCGTCCGATCCAGGGTGGGCAGGATGTCGGTGACGGCGATCTCGCCGGCGGTAAAGCGTCCCAACAGTCCGTAGATCAAACTTGAAATGATGGAGTCGAGATTGGCAACGAACTCGTCCTCGACATCGGCGAGCACCGCCATGCCCGCCGGAAGGACGAAGTCCAGCCCGAATCGAAATAGCTGCTGTCCCTTGGGCGAAGACCGCACCCGGAAGAAGGCCATGAGCATCTGAGGGTGACGCTCCCACGGCTCGAAGATCGCGCGGAAGAGCTCCATCAGCCCCTGGTGCAGGGAGGGCGCCGGTTCCCGCGCTGGGACGGTGATCCCTGCGTACCGGTGCTGCTGCATCCAATACTCCAGCGCGGCCAGGATGAGGTCGTCGCGGGTTTGGTAGCGCTTGTAAATGGTCGCGAGCGAGCTACGCGCGAGGCGAGCGACCTCTCGGAGCTGGACCGAGTCGTAGCCCGTGGACTCCAACAGCTCGACGACGGCATCGAGCAGCCGGTCACCGTCGAGCCGTTGCGTACCTTTCCCGTCCATCGCCCTTGCCCTTCTGCGGAAAACGTGGTTACTCTAACCCGAGTAACGCGGTTACTCGGAATGTCGTGGCATGCGCAACGAAGCGAGGAATGATGGGTTCTCTAGACGGCAAGGTCGCATTTGTCACCGGTGTCGGTCGCGGGCAAGGGCGCAGTCATGCCGTCCGGCTCGCCTCCAACGGCGCCAACATCATTGGCGTGGACATCTGCGCTGACATCGAGTCCAACGGATATCCGATGGCCTCGCGCGCCGAGCTCGACGAAACGATCGCCTTAGTGGAGGGGGCGGGCGGCAAGATGTTGGGTTCGGTGGCTGATGTCCGTGACTTCCAAGCGCTCAAGTCGGCGCTGGATGCGGGGGTCGACCACTTCGGGCGGTTGGACATCGTTTGTGCCAACGCGGGTATTGCGGCGATGGGATTCCGCGAGCTGACGATCGAGGAGGAGCTCCAGATGTGGACCGACGTGGTTGACGTGAATCTGGTCGGGTCCTTCCACACCGCCAGAGCCGCGATGCCGCACCTGATCGACGGTAAGCGCGGCGGGTCCATCGTGTTCACAAGCTCGACCTCCGGGCTGGTGGGCTTCGGCGGTATGCAGGGCGGTGGATTGGGATACGCCGCGTCCAAGCACGGCATCGTCGGGCTGATGCGCACTTTGGCCAATGCTCTGGCACCCCACAGCATCCGAGTCAATACCGTGCATCCGACGGCGGTCAACACCATGATGGCAACCAACCCCGCCATGACGGCGTTCCTGGAGCACTACCCCGACGGCGGCCCGCATTTGCAGAACCCGATGCCGGTCTCGATGCTCGAACCCGAAGATATCAGCGCCGCGGTCGCGTTCCTGGTCTCTGATGAGGGCAAATACATCACCGGTGTGACCTTCCCCGTTGATGCCGGCTTCTGCAACAAGCTATGAGAGGGCGCGTCGAGGGTAAACGGGTCCTGATCACCGGGGCAGCGCGCGGTATGGGGCGGAGTCACGCAGTACGGCTGGCCGAGGAGGGCGCCGACCTCATCCTGGTCGACATCTGTGAGTCCGTCCCGATGATCGAGTATCCGCTCGCTGCTGCCGACGAACTCGCAGAGACCGCACGCCTGGTCGAAGCGTTGGGGCGGCGCGCCGTTACGAAGGTTGTCGACGTACGTGATGAGGAAGATCTTCGGACGGCGGTGGACCAGGGGGTGGAGGAATTGGGAGGCCTGGATGCCTCCGTGGCCAACGCCGGGGTGCTGACCGGGGGAACCTGGGACACCACCACGGCGGAGCAGTGGCGTGCCGTGGTCGATGTCAACCTGATCGGCACCTGGAACACCTGCCGGTCGGCCATACCGCACTTGCTCGAGCGCGGCGGCAGCCTGATCAACATCAGCTCGGCGGCCGCGATCAAGGGCTCTCCGCTGCACACCCCGTACACCGCGTCCAAGTTCGGTGTCATCGGGATGAGTAGGGCGTTGGCCAATGAGCTTGCGGCGGTGAATATCCGGGTTAATACGGTGCTGCCCACCGGAGTGGCCACCGGTATGCAGCCAGAGACATTGCACACGCTGCTGCACGACAAGCGTGCCGATTTGGGCCCGATCTTCCAGAACGCGCTGCCGATCGTGATGACGGAGGCCGTCGACATCAGCAACGCGGTGCTCTACCTCGTGTCTGACGAGGCCCGCCATGTCACCGGCCTCGAACTCAAGGTCGATGCCGGCGTCAGCATCCGTTGACTTCGAACAACAACAATCTGATGAAAAGAGCTTGACGTGACCACCTACGCCCCCGAACGACTCGAGCGTGGCCGCCGCGCCTACGCAGAGATCATGACTGTGACGGCACCGTCGGATGAGTCTCCGACGACCATGCATCTGCTCGACTTCGTGTTTGCAGAGGTGTGGCAGCGGTCCGGGTTGACTCGTCGCGAACGCCGGTTCGTCACCTTGCCGTGCGCGGCGGCGGCCGATGCTGAGGGCCCGCTGCGCGACCACGTATATGCCGCGCTCAACAGCGGTGACGTCACCATCGCCGAGATGCAGGAAACGGTACTGCATTTCGCGGTGTACGGAGGATGGCCCAAGGCGTCACGCTTCAACCAGGTCGTCGACGAAGAATGGGCACGCATCCACAGCGAGCGGGGCCTGCCGGTGCCCTCACCGGAGCCTCTGTTGCCCTTGGCCACGCCAAGCGATCCGGAGGCTCGGCTGGCCGTAGGGGAGCAGTCGTTCAAGGACATCAACTGCCTGCCCTTCGCGCCCATCCGGGACAATCCGTTTCAGGGAGCGGGGATCTTGAACTTCGTGTTCGGCGAGATGTGGCTTCGGCCGGGGCTGGGTATGAAGGAGCGACGCCTGATCACCGTCGCCTGTGTCGCATTCCAGGACGCCCCGTACCCGATCCTGAGTCATGTCTACGCTGCGTTGAAGAGCAAAGACCTGTCCTTTTCCGAAATGGACGAATTGGCCTTGCATTTCGCCGCGCACTATGGCTGGCCCAAGGGCTCGCACCTGAACCAGGTCATCGGTGAGCAGAAGCAACGGGTAACCCAAGAGTGGGCCGATGAGGCGACGGTCATCTCATGACCTCGGCTCTCCCGGATTCGATCGCCGGCTTGCTGATTGGGTCGGACCGGATCACCTCGACATCGGTCGACCACTATTCACACATCTATCCCGGCACGGGCGAAACCAACGCCACGGTGGCGTTGGCCGGGGCCGAAGAGGTGGATCGCGCGGTCGCGGCGGCCCGCGATGCGCAACGTGAATGGTCGGCGCTGACGGTGGACCGCCGCCGTGATCTGCTGATCGACCTCGCCGACGTGGTACACG
>Ga0265293_10008642_pt1 | contig 15004 bp, 11 predicted proteins | sample Munlanlewell138R_FD_192505 | JGI IMG/M metagenome (GOLD analysis project Ga0265293, IMG submission 192505) | Leachate microbial communities from a municipal landfill in Southern Ontario, Canada - Leachate well 138R | ecosystem: Engineered > Solid waste > Landfill > Unclassified | place: Canada...
CGCATTTAAAATAATATCTGCTGTAATCGCTGTATTAAAATCAAATTCAACCGCTTCATCAGTTGTATACCAATACTCAAATGTAAATCCTTCTTTTGTAGGATCTGCAGGTTTGGTAACCTTATCATTTTCTTCAACATCAATTGAAGCTACAGCACTACCTTCATTTGTGTTAAATGTAACTGTATAAGTTACTGGATCTATAGGATCCACTGGGTCTTCTGTGTCATCACAAGCAATCACTGTAAATACCATGATTAACAAAAGTGTAACAAAAGAAAACCTTTTAATAAAAGCTCGACTCATGTATAATTGTCCTTTCCTATATCTTTTATACTATTTTAATCTTTTTTGTCTAAAAGTCAAAGCATTTATTGTAAAAAAAACTGCATAACGTATTAAATACGTCATACAGTTTTATAATTTTAATTATTCTTGTTCTTCTAGTGAGTAATCCATTGCTAGATATCTTTGATACATCTTCCAACGTTTCTTAGCATCTTGCATGTTCTTATCAAGTAATTCAGCTGCGTGATCTGGATTAATTTGAGCTAGTTGTGAATATCTAGATTCATTTAATAAATAATCATGATATTTATCCCATACTGGAGGTCTAGAATCTACTTGGAATGGATTCTTTCCTTCAACTTCTCTTCTTGGGTCAAATCTAAATGTTGGCCAGTATCCACATTCAACTGCAAGTTTACCTTGAGCAGCAGAATTTGTTAAACCACCTTTAATACCATGTTCAATACATGGTGAATAAGCGATAACAATTGATGGCCCTTCATAGCTTTCAGCTTCTTTTAACGCTTTAACAACTTGAGCTTGTGAAGCACCTGATGATACTTGAGCAACATAAACGTGTCCATAACTCATAGCGATTGCTGCTAAGTCTTTCTTCTTCGTGTTCTTACCAGCTGCAGTAAATTTAGCAATTGAACCTGTAGGTGCTGATTTAGATGATTGTCCACCTGTATTAGAGTATACTTCAGTATCTAATACTAAGATGTTAACATCTTCGTTATTAGCCATAACATGGTCAATACCACCATAGCCAATATCGTATGCCCAACCATCGCCACCTAAAATCCATTGTGAGACTTTAGAGAAATAGTCTTTAACATCTAATAAATCTTTAGCGAAAGGTTTATTAATCTTTTCAAGAGCAGCTACCATTTGTGGTTTAAGTTTTCTTGTAACTTCAGCACTCTTTCTATTTTCAATCCATTCTTTTGCTAACACTTGAAGTTCTTCAGGCATATCGTCCATATGGTCGAATAATAATGTTTGAATTCTATCTCTTACTGTTTCATAAGCAATTCTCATACCGAAACCAAACTCAGCATTATCTTCAAATAATGAGTTTGCCCATGCTGGACCAAAGCCATCAGCATTTGTAGTATAAGGTGTTCCTGGGAATGATCCACCATAAATAGATGAACAGCCAGTAGCATTTGCAATCACTAAATGATCTCCATAAAGTTGAGTAAGTGCTTTAATGTATGGTGTTTCACCACAACCAGCACATGCGCCAGAAAATTCAAATAATGGTTGTCTAAAGCTTAAGTTCTTAGGATTGTTATCTCCTAAATCTTTATATGTTACTTCATTGAAGAAATAATCTGCAATTTCTTGTGAACCATTTGCTAATTCGTTCCCAATTGGAACCATTGCAAGTGATTTTTCTTTAGTAGGACATACTTCAACACAGACACCACATTCTGTACAATCAAGTGTTGATACTTGAATTGAGAATTTGTATCCTTGCATATCCTTACCTTTAGCATCAATAAACTTAGCGCCTTCAGGTGCGTTAGCTGCTTCTTGATCATCAGCTAAGAATGAACGGATAACTCCATGTGGACATGCGAACACACATTGGTTACATTGAATACAGTTTTCGCTTCTCCATTCAGGAACATAGTTTGCGATACCACGTTTTTCATAAGCAGTTGATCCATTTTCCATATGAGCATCTTCATATCCTAAGAATGCAGATACTGGAAGTGAATCGCCTTCGATAGCATTAACGATGTCAGCAATCTTTTTAACGAAATCCGGACGGTTATCATTGCTTGTTTCTGGTTGATCTTCTAAAGTTGCCCATTCTGATTTAACATCTACTTCTACTAAGTTCTTATAACCAGCATCAATGGCATCAGCATTCATCTTAACGATTGCATCACCTTTACGGCCATAAGTTTTTTTAGCATAAGATTTCATTAATTCATTTGCTTCTTTTGCATCCATTAAATGTTCGTTTAATTTAAAGAATGCAGATTGCATGATGGTATTAATTCTTCTACCTAATCCAATTTCATAAGCTAAATCTACAGCGTTGATGATATAGAATTTAGCTTTTTTAATTGCTAATTGACGTTTAACCTTATTTGGTAATAAGTTTTCAATATCTTCTTTAGGTGTTTGTGTATTAAGTAAGAATGTTCCACCTTGTTTTAAACCTTTTAACATATCATACTTAGTTAAGTAAGTATCAGTTGAACATGATACAAAGTTTGGATAATTTACTAAGTAAGTTGAACGAATTGGTTTATCTGAAAATCTTAAGTGCATACGTGTTACACCACCAGCTTTTTTAGAGTCATAAGACGCATAAGCTTGTGAGTATAATGTAGTATTATCACCAATAATTTTTGTAATGTTTTTAGATGCTCCAACTGTACCATCTGAACCTAATCCGAAGAATAATAATTCAGTAACGTTAGCATCAGTTAAGTCTAAGTTCTTATCGAATGTTAATGATGTATGTGTAACATCATCATCAATACCAACTGTAAATTGGTCTTTCTTTTCGCCAGTCATGTTTTCAAATACAGAAACAATCATTGCTGGTGTTGTATCTTTAGATGATAGACCATATACGCCACCTAAAATTTCAGGTGCTTTATCAGTATTATAATAAATTGATTTAACATCTAAGTATAATGGGTTGCCAGTAGCTCCTGGTTCCATTGTTCTATCTAAAACAGTAATTCTTTCAACTGATTTAGGCATTTTGTCTAAGAAATATTTCGCACTAAATGGACGGTATAGGTGAACAGTTAGTAAACCAACTTTCTTACCTTTTTCCATTAAGTAGTCAATAGATTGTTTTGCAGATTCACAAACTGAACCCATTGCAATAATGATATCAGTTGCATCTTTATCACCATAGTAAGTAAATGGTGCATAATCTCTACCAGTCACCTTAGAGATTTCTTGCATATAATCGTTAACAATATCAGGTACTGCTTCGTAATGAGATGATTGTAGAACTTTTGTTTGGAAATAAACGTCATCTGATTGTGCAGTTCCTCTTGTTACAGGTCTTTCAGGATTTAATCCTTTAGCTCTGAATTTTGCTACCATATCTTTGTCTAGCAAACGATCAAATACTTCATAGTCTAGAACTTCGATTGATTGAACTTCGTGTGAAGTTCTAAATCCATCAAAGAAATGAACAAATGGAATACTTGATTTGATTGCTGCTAAATGTGCAATCCCTGCTAAATCCATTGAAGATTGAACAGATGTTGATGCTAAGAACGCAAACCCAGTTTGTCGTGCTGCCATCACATCTTGGTGGTCACCAAAAATTGATAGAGCTTGAGCTGCAATAGATCTAGCCGCAACATGAATAACACCTGGCAACATTTGCCCAGCAATCTTATACATGTTAGGAATCTTTAATAATAAACCTTGTGAAGCTGTATATGTTGTTGTCAATACACCCATTTGTAATGACCCATGCACTGTACCTGCAGCGCCTGCTTCACTTTGCATTTCAATAATTTTTACAGGCATGCCGAATAAATTCTTTTTACCTGCAGAAGCCCAAAGGTCAACGTATTGTGCCATTGGTGAAGATGGTGTAATTGGGTAAATCCCAGCTACTTCAGTAAAAGCGTATGAGCAATAAGCTGCTGCTTCGTTACCATCCATTGATTTAATAACTTTTTTTGCTACCATGAATACTTCCTCCTGATTCTCGTATTTATACTAATACTTTCAAAATCTCAGCTGCATTCTCTTTTGGAGATGCCTTTTCAAAAACATGCGTTATGATGCCTTCTTCATTCAATACAAAAGTTGATCGGTTAATGCCCATATATTTTTTACCGTACATGCTTTTTTCAACATAAACTCCAAAATATGAGCAAACTTTGATGTCTTCATCACTTAATAAGATAAATGGTAAGTCATAAGCATCCACAAACTTTTTATGACTTTTTACGCTATCTTTAGAAATTCCAATGACGATGATATCATTTTTTTTAAACGCATCATAATTATCCCTAAACGCACAGGCTTGTGTGGTGCAACCTGATGTATTATCTTTTGGATAAAAATATATAACAATCTTTTTACCTTTATAGTCAGATAAGGTATGTGTGTTACCATATGCATCGGGCAATGTAAAATCTTGAACTTTCGTTCCTATTTTTAACATTTAATTCCTCCAATTAAGTCGTGAGCATTTACTATATATTATTATAACGCATTTAATGTTTTTTTTTAAGGGCTTTTTAGAATTTCACATATATTTAAGTTAGTTTAAAAACTTTATAATCTTAATGATTCCAAATAAAAAAACGACAAAGTCGCTTCTTTTGATAGTTGGTGCGGGTGACAGGAGTTGAACCTGCACGCCGTAAGGCGCTAGATCCTAAGTCTAGTGCGTCTGCCAATTTCGCCACACCCGCGCAAAAAGAATTATACCTTTTTTTTACAAAAGTGTCAATTCTTTTTTGAAAATATATTAGATTTTATGTTTTCTCTTTCTATATATTATATACCCTGCACCTAATAGGATTGGAACTAAGGTTAATAGATAGATTGGATTTTTATAAAATGGATCATCTTCTACGACATCCATTAAGACTCTTGTTTGAAAAATATCGTCTTCTACTTGATATGACATATAGACATAATATTGTCCACTTTGATCAGATCTAAGTGCATATTCATTATGATTTATGCTCACATTTGTAGGTTTTACACCTTCTTTTTCTAATGTATTTGTTAACCATTGAATGATATCTTCATCAGATAATGGTTCTGATGGATTTATGGTTATAATATAATCAGGATTTATATTAAATTCTGGTCCTCTATTATCTATGACATGAATATAAATATCTTTGGTTGAAACATTATTTGAAGTATCTGATGCAGATATAGTCATTAAATACTTTCCTGGTTCTTTTTTTAAGTTATACTCATCATGTGAAATAATAATGCTTGAAGTTCTTACACCAACATCATCTGTAACTTGATAGAAATCTAGAATGTCATCATCTGATAATGGTTCATCTCCAACATATAAATAAAGTTGTGAGGGTCCACTAATTGTTGGCCCTTGATTATCATATAATTCGATATCAAATATTTGCGAAACTTGATTTGAACTACTATCACTAACATCTACTGTGATTTGATACATTCCAACAGTGGTTGCAGATGTGTATGTATCGTTAGATATAATTAAGTTTTGATAAGGTATTTCATCTACATTATCATGAATAGTAATTTTAGATTTTAAGGTATTCACATCAACTTTATTTGATAAAGGAACTCTAATCGGTTCTTCTATAGATAAGACTGGTGCTGTTAAATCTTCAACTAATACAGATAATATGAACTGTTTAGTAATATTATTATACGTTGACTCATAAATTAGTTCATAAGCACCTGGCAATTTATCGCTTGCTGAATATGTATCATGAGATATTATTTTGGATATTGCTAATCCATCAGGTGTTTGGGCTGTAATATATGAAGATATAGTTTCAGTAGATAGTAATTGATCATAATTGATGTTAATTTGTCCATGATATTTTAAATTGTCATTAGGATTTAAATAGGGTTCAAATCCAAAAAAATCTTCGTATGTTCCTTCATATAAAATAACTTCATAAGGAGCTACAAAATTAGCAGCATCTAAATGAAGAATCTCAAAAGCTATATAGTCATCGCTAGGTTTGAACTCTATATATACTCTTTCATTTAAGATATCTTTTTGATAAGGAAGTGACATAGGATTAGCTGTCGTAACCATTTCAATATCAGCTTCTAAATCCCCATCCATCTCATCATACCAAGTTAAGACTGCTTGTTTACTCATGACCAAAGTGTAAGTCGAACCATTATTAATCTTAAACTCTGTATGGCTTTGATATTTATTTGGATCATTACCAATTTCAAAAAATGTCGATAAATCTAGATAATTTCTTCCAATCGGTAAATCCTCTACTCTTGCATAACTTTTACTCTGCAATAAAATAAATCCTAAACATAGCACTGTTATAAATATTATCGTTTTTTTCATCGTTCATTCCTCCTATTTCATATTATAGAGAAATGATTTTTTTTACTTCTTTAAAATAAAAAAAGAAACGATTTCTCGTCTCTATTTGTATAAATGGCAGGCCCAGCTGGATTTGAACCAACGATGAGGGAGTCAAAGTCCCTTGCCTTACCCCTTGGCTATGGGCCTAATATTACTATGGGGCGGCCGAAGGGAATCGAACCCTCGAATGTCGGGACCACAACCCGATGCGTTAACCACTTCGCCACGGCCGCCATATCATAGCGCAATTTCTATTATACAATAAAAATTAAATTTGTAAAGTGAAATTGTGTAATTTTTTTATTTTGGTTGTATAATTTCAGTTTATATTGTATTATACTTTAGGAAAGGTGTGATATACATGATGAAATGGATTGGACGATCTATTTATGTCTTAGCCATCGCATTCATATCTGTAATCGTTTATCGAATTGCTTATACTGCAAAACTTCAAGAGTATTATGAAGCTGAAATAAAGGATAATATGGATGATGATGAAATTTTACTAAAAGGCCTTAATACTTTACTTACGATTGATTATTATAGAGAAGCACCTTTATTATATCAATATATAAGTGAAAATGGCAATTATCAATTTAATTTATCTGCATATGCAATTGGTATATCTTATGGAGATGAATCATATGATGGATTAATGTTTGTGATTAACGATGTTCAAATTACAGAAGATGATGAAATCATCGATAATCCTATCATTAAGATGTCTGTTACTTTAAGCCATCAAACTTTATTAGTTAATGAAGCTTTCACAAACTATGGTAGTGTTTATTATGACCCTGTATTACCATTTAGCATTTATAATGTGCCTGCATTATTTTTATTTGATGCAGAAAATTATTTACTCATCCCAAATGAAGATGAAAATGCAGAAAAAGCTTATGCGACCATTGAATCAATTACATTAGAATATTCAAATGGATCAACAAATGATAATGGTGACTACGTATTTGATGAAGTTCCAATGTTTGTTGGATCTAAAACAGAATATCGTGATGCTGTACATGATGATCATAAAGATATTACATTTAATATTGATACTGAAGCATATCAACTTAAAGATGATTTTGGTAGTGATGGATTAACTGCTGATGATATTGAAACATTAAATTTAGTTACAGATCAAGATGATTTAACACCATATAATGGTGCTGTTTGGAAAATAATGATTATTTATGTATTGGTCGTATTAATGATTACATACTTCTTATTCTTCCATAAATATGTAAGAATTCGTATGCAACGTAACCAAACAATCATCGCAAAAGAGAAACAAGCTCAAGAAAATAAAGCATTATTTAAAGATATTGAAGAAGACGAAAAATAAAATTTTCGTCTTTTTTTATGCGATTATAATTGCATTTCAATCTTTACTTATGCTATACTAATACATGCTGTTAGGGATATGGTGTCAATGGTAGCACAGCGGTCTCCAAAACCGTTAGTACGGGTTCGAATCCTGTTATCCCTGCCATTTTTAAATCATATGATGTACATCATCATACATATAAATTTATAATGCCACCGGGTATTATGCATGCATTAAAGCATTGTTACTACATCATTAGGTCTTTGAAGATGTCGTAAGGGATGTTTTTTTTTATGAATTGAGGTAGCTATGAAAAAACTAATCGCATATTTCACAATCTTTGAGCTTATATTATGGATCACAAGTGTTTTAACTATATTTATCGTTTTTTATATGTTTCAAAATAATGAACACTTATATTTGATTGCTTCTTTAATAGGTGTAACTGCCCTTATTTTTTTAGCGAAAGGTAATCCTATTGGACAATTTTTAATTATAGTTTTTAGTATTTTTTATGGTTTTATCTCTTTCTCATACCAATACTATGGAGAGATGATTACATATTTAGGTATGACCGCGCCTATTGCACTTGTTGCACTTATTTCATGGCTCAAACATCCATTTTCCGGTCAATTAAAAGAAGTCGAAATTAATACATTAAGTAGACGTTCTCATCTAAAAATTATTCTAAGTGGATTGTTAGTAACTCTATGCTTTTATTTTATATTGAACTTTTTATCCACACCTAACATTATTTTGAGTTCGTTTTCTGTGTTTACTAGCTATGTAGCTTCACTCTTAACTTTAAAACGCAGTAAGTTTTATGCGCTAGCTTATGCAATAAATGATCTTGTATTAATTAGTTTATGGTTATTAGCTTCTATCCATCAAATTACTTATATCTCATTAGTCATTTGTTTTCTTGCTTTTTTTGTCAATGATTTATATGGATTTGTGAGTTGGACAAAATTACATAACAAACAAAAACAGTTTGCCTGAGCAAACTGTTATTTTTTTACATGTTTTTCTAAAAATGACTTTACAAGTTCAGGCTTCATATCTATTAAAATCTCATCATCTTTAATAAATACAGGAAGTGCTAAAACCATATGTTCTTTTACCATCTTTACAAATAAATCAAAATCTTCTGCCTTATCAATGATTGTAATATCATCTTTATACTGATCTTTTAGCACAGTTTTTAAATATAGTTTCAATCTGTTACAGTTAGGACAGTCTGGCTTTGTTAACATATATAACTTTGACATATAAATACCTCTTTTTTGTATCATACAAAAGTATTTTAACAAATTTATGTTTTTCAACTAAGATATTTGCTTTAATGTAACTGTGATTTCTGTACCTTGATTCTCTTTTGATTTTAATTCAATGTGTCCATGGTATTTTATGACAATATGTTTAACAATCGCTAACCCTAATCCTGTACCTCCATCAAGTCTACCTTTATCAACTCTATAAAATCTTTCAAATACTCTAGATTGGTGTTCTTTTGCTATACCTTTGCCTTGATCTTTAACACTAAACTTAATGTCTTTGTTTTGTTTAATAAGTTCAACACTTATTTGTTTATGATCCCCACTATATTTATACGCATTTTCAATCACATTTTTGAACAATTTCGCAAAATCCATTGGATCTCCGAAATAAGCAATGTCATCAGCTTTCAAATCTAGTTTAATATGTTTATCTTTATATGTTTCTTCAATAAGTTTAGATACATCATTTAGTATATCTATTAAGTTTATATCTTGATAAGTTTCTTCTTTAATATTTTCTAATCTTGATAACATAAGCATATCTTCTACTAAAGCAGCCATGAACTTCGTCTGATCAACGATCTTTAACGATAGTTCTTTGACTTCTTGGTCGTTTTTAATCATATCGTATAAGATGAGCTCACTATATCCTCTAATGGCTGATAACGGTGATTTTAACTCGTGTGAAGCATGTGAGAAGAAATCTCTTTTCATCATGCCAATTTGTCTTTCATCATCCACATTTTTCAAAATCACAAGTATACTCGCCAAATCGTTTTGATCGATATGTTTATGAAGTGGATAAACATGCGCATCAAAAATATGATCATTTATTTTAATATCTTGATGAAAACTTAACTCTTTATCAAACGCATCATCAATCGCTTTATTTAAAATGATATCTCTAATGAATTTATAACTATTTTGATTTAGATGTGATTCATTTATATCAAATAGGATTTTTGCGTCTTCATTATAAAATATCAATTTTTTATCTATATCAAATAGTAATATCGATTGTTTAATCTCATTTAATATAAAGCTTAGTTGTTTTTGATATGTTTTAATTTGATTTAAATATTTTGATGTTTCATAATTGATTTGATTCATTTCATGTAATATTTCATTTATTTCAACATAGGGGCTGTTTAATGTCATCATATGATAATTTCCTTGATTAAGCATGATGAGTCCTTGTTTAACTTTATCCCATGGTTTTAATAAATTCTTATTCACCTTTACTAATCCTGCATAATAAATCATAGCTATGACTAATCCACTTATAATTAATGTCCATAAGACTTGTCGATATGTTTGAATTTGAGAAGATAAGGGAATGGATACTCTTAAGTATTGATCATTATCTAGCTCAGTAGCAATATAAAGTAAGTCTATACCGATAGTGTCTGATTTTCTTATATAAACTTTTTCTAAGTCTAGAATTTCTGGTCTTTCACTTTTATCTGTGCCAATTTCTTCATTATGTGTATCAGCTAATACAAACCCATTTTCATCTAGTATAGTTATTCTTCTTTGGCTTTGATCATATTGATTTACAAAATCTTGTTCACTTTGACTAAATTGAGAGTAACTCGTTTCAACTTCTTCTAGTAAAAAAGTCATCATAGAGGTTTGATGTCTTTTTTCAAATTGATATAAAGAAAAAAAGACAATCATAAAAAACAAGATGAATGCACTTAATAAAAGTAAAACATTATGTCTTATGATGACCCTTTTCATTCGATATGATACCCCACACCTCTAATGGTTTTAATTTCAACTTCAGCATGATTTGCCTTTAGTTTTTGTCTTAATGATTTAATATGCATATCTAAGGTTCTAGATTCACCAATAAAATCAGTATCCCAAATCAAACTGAAAATAACTTCTTTTGATACAACATCATTTTGATTTTTAATTAATAATTTTAAAATATCGTATTCTTTATTTGTTAAATACACTTCTTGATTTCCAATTGTAAATAGATGTTTTTTATCATCTATCAAAACATTTTTTAATGCGTATATATGATCGCCTTGTATATTTCTAAGTTTCGCTTGAATTCTAGATGTTAATTCTAAAACGCCAAATGGCTTTGTCATATAATCATCTGCACCTAGGTCAAGGGCAATAACCTTATCCATTTCATTTTGTAAAGCAGATACCATCATGACTGGAACTTTTTGATCTAATTTTCTAATAAGTTTTAATAAATCCAAACCAGATGCGTCTGGAAGCATGATATCAAGTAAAATCATATCAGGCTTTTGTTTCTTAAAAACGTCCAAAAATGCTTCTGCAGTTGAAAAGCCTTGTCCCTTAAACCCAGCATTCTCAATCGTTTTTTCAATGACATATGAAATAGCTTGATCATCTTCTACAAAATATATGATTGGCATTGATATCCTCCTTAAAATAATAATGTATTTTTATGTGTCCCTTTAACAATAAATATAACCCATTGTGCGATGTTAACAGCATGATCACCAACACGCTCAAAATATTTAGCAACCATGAGTACATAAATCAGTTCATTCGCATCAATTTTATCATTTTTTAATTCAGTTGTCATCTTTAGAATGAGTTGTTGAAATAGTTCATCGACTTCATCATCTTTTTCAATCACAGCTTTAGCTGTTTTTTCATCAACTTGAACTAACGCTTTAATGCTTAATAAAACCATTTCCTCAACTATTTGTGCCATGTGTGATGTTATAGGTAATACTCTTTTATTAATACCGCCTTCAAGATGAAGTGTCATTTCTGCGATATCACTTGCATGATCACCAATACGTTCTAAATCAGTAATTAATTTTAAAATACCTGTTACTAATCTTAAATCGCTTGCTACAGGTTGTTCTCTCCATATAATTTTTAGTGCTTGCTTTGCTATTTCTTCTTCATATTGATCAACTTCATCATCTTTCTTAATCACTTGTTTTGCAAGATCATGATCACTATTTTTAAATGCATCAAGGCCTTCTTTCAAATTACTTAATGCTAGATCTGCCATATGGGCTACATCTTTTTTTAAATCTTCAATCATTTCTTCTAAATGTTGTCTAAGTGTCATATATTACTCCTATCCGAATCTACCTGTAATGTAGTTTTCTGTTTGTTTATGTTTTGGTGTTGAAAAAATAAAATTTGTATCTCCAAACTCAATAATTTCTCCCATTAAAAAGAAAGCAGTTTTATCAGAAATACGTGCTGCTTGCTGCATATTATGTGTGACAATAACGATTGTATAATCTTTTTTTAAATCTACAATCAAGTCTTCTATTTTTGCGGTTGCTACAGGATCTAGAGCACTTGTAGGCTCATCCATTAAGATAACTTCAGGTTTCATTGCAATCGTTCTAGCGATGCATAGTCTTTGTTGTTGTCCACCAGATAATGATAGCGCGCTTTCTTTGAGTCTATTTTTGACTTCATCCCATAAAGCAGCTTTTTTTAAACTCTCTTCAACGATTTGATTTAACTCTTGTTTATTTTTCATGCCTTGACATTTTGGACCATAAGCAATGTTTTCATAAATACTCATTGGAAATGGATTAGGTTTTTGAAACACCATGCCAACTTGTGTTCTAAGTCCAATGATATCCATTTGTGGGGCATAAATATTTTCATTGTGATATTTAACATCCCCAGTGATTTTACAAGATTCAACTAAATCATTCATTCTATTTAAAGTTCTTAAAAACGTAGACTTACCACACCCTGACGGACCAATAAGAGCTGTAACTTCTTTTTCATAGATAGGTATTTCAATTTGTTTTAAAGCTTGAGTTTCACCATAAAATAAATCTAGATTCTTAATTTCAAAAGTTTTTTTATTTTCTATTGTTGTCATGTAAGTACACCATACTTTCTCATAAATCTTTTTGATATCAGTTTGATTGATATGTTTAATACTAATACAATCATCAATATGATTAATGCAATCGTTGATGATAACTCAAAATTTGCAGGTTCATCTGTCATCATCGACCATATATGAACTGCAAGAGATGTTGATCGATCTGTTAAATATACATCATCTTTAATCGATGTTCCAATTGCGAATACTAATGCTGCACTTTCTCCGATGATTCGACCAATCGCAAGTAAAGTTGCAGTTAATATACCGCTAAACGCATTTGGCAAAATGACTTTGAAAACCGTTTGTGTCTTACTTGCACCAAGTGCAAGTGAGGCATATCTATAATCGTCAGGTACAACTTTCAAACTCTCTTCTGTTGTTCTAATTACAACAGGTAATAATATAACAGCTAGAGTCATTGCTCCAGATATAATATTACCCGTCGTTGCTTTAGTTAAACCTATGGTTAAGGGCACAAATACCGCAAGTCCCATTAATCCATAGATAATCGATGGCACGCCTGTTAAAGTCTCAATAAAGTTTCTTAGCATTCGATTAAACTTATTATTTTTAGCATACTCATTTAAATATATTGCAGCACCAACACCAATAGGTAGTGCAAATATAAGTGTTAAAACAATTAAATATAATGTTGTTATAATGGATCCTCTAATACCGCCACCTGTTGTTGCAAACTCTAATTCTCTTATATCATCATTGTCATCTAATGTCGTTATCATTAATGATGCGCCTCTACTTGATAATGCACTTGCAGCACCATCAAATGCAATCCTTATAATCTCATAATCAATTTTAAGTTCAATGATAGATTGTCCAACACCTTTATTATGAAGATTATTTAAAGGCGAATCTGGATGTACATAAGTAACTACAACAACGTTTTTACCTTGTAAGTCAGTATCATCAGTCAATGCTAGCCCCCACTTCGTTGAATAGTAGGTATCTTCATCAAAGTCTCTTTGTGTCTCATAATTGTTTAAAACAAATCCTTCATCTAAATCTGATATGTATGTAACTGCAGTATAATTATGCGTGATTAAATCAAAATTTAATAACTTATACCCATTAATAAATACATAGCCTATAATCATTATTAACACTGCAAGTGAAACAAATGCGGCACCGTAAGTCATTCCAAGATAAGTTTTTTCTTTAACATTTCTATTTGACATGGACATGACCTACCTTTTTCTTAATAGTATTTAAGATCAAGTTTGTTAGTAAGATCACAATCATTAAGATAATTCCTACTGAAAACCTGATATCATAATCCAACCCAACAGTTTCTTTCATACCTTCAAGCATCGTTGTTGTAAGTGTGGATGTTGTATCTAGTAAATTAAAAGATAGTCCTGATCTTCTACCACCTGCAACTAAACTCACTGCAGTAGCTTCACCTAACACACGTCCAATACCTAATATCGCTGATGTAAAAATACCTGATTTAGCAGCTGCTAAGACTACTTTAAAATTCGTTTGCATTGGTGTAGCACCTAATGCAAGTGATCCATGTATGATCTCTTTATCAACACTTCTTATCGCAACTTCACTTATTGATGTAATCGTTGGAATTGTCATAATCGCTAAAACAATAACACTTGCAAGTATGGAATTACCACCTTTAGATTGATAACCAATAAGTGCACTTAAATTGTAGACAAATTTTAAAACTAATCCTGCACCAAACAAACCATAAATAATCGATGGAATTGAAGCAAGCAGTTCAGTGACAGTTCTTAAGCTTTCTGCTAATTTTTTAGGGGCTATTTTTGCAATAAAAAGCGCTGTTAACACACCAATAGGAAAACTAATCAAAAGCGATAAAAACGCAATAAACAATGTAGATAGGATAATAAACCCTACACTATATAAATTCGAATTAAAAGCTTCACCAGTAAGCCAAGTGTTACCTGTGATAAACTTATAAAAATTAACAGATCCTAATCCATTATTATCTGATATAAACGGCGTAATCCCTTTTACGATAATTACACCAACAACGATAAAGATAAAAGATGATGACAAAATTGCAAGAAAAAATAAAAAGTTTTTTGCAACAATATCTATGACTTTTTGTTTACCGTTTTTTGATTTTCTAATGTTTGCTAAATTTTGCATATACTCATCCTTTACACGTGAAGAAAAGACCTTAGTAAGGTCTTTCC
>Ga0265293_10008643_pt1 | contig 15002 bp, 11 predicted proteins | sample Munlanlewell138R_FD_192505 | JGI IMG/M metagenome (GOLD analysis project Ga0265293, IMG submission 192505) | Leachate microbial communities from a municipal landfill in Southern Ontario, Canada - Leachate well 138R | ecosystem: Engineered > Solid waste > Landfill > Unclassified | place: Canada...
TTAATTGATGATTTACATGAGATTTTAATTAAAATTGGTGGTAATGGTCGAGTTAGAAGGGAAGAAAGAAATAAAGATAGATATATCACAGAAAACGATGGGACAAAAAGGTTAATTAAAGGTACCAATACAAAACCAATGTATTTTTTAACAATATCACAAATCAATGGTATTTGGTTGGATAAAAGATTTTTAAACGTAACTGAAGAAGAATATGATGGTCGGGTTTATTGCGTAACTGTACCGAATCAAATTTTTTACGTTAGAGATAATGGTTTTGCGTTATGGAACGGGAATTCGAGTATTATCGACTTAGAAAGAACATCACATCGAATTGTTAAAATTTGGTGGGAAAATAATGTTTTAATGGGTCAATTAGAAATATTAACTTCTCCAGCATTTAGAAATGTCGGACAAATTAGTTGTGTTGGTGATCACGCTGCATTATTATTAAGTTATGGTATAACATTAGGTATTTCTAGTCGTGGTGTGGGTTCACTTAAAAATGAACATGGTAAAAATATTGTTCAAAATGATTTTGAATTAATTTGTTTTGATTTAGTTTCATCACCTTCTACTCCGGGTGCATATTTATTTAAAGATATGGCACAAGTAAAAACTTTACCGGAAGCCAAAGAAAAAATTGAGAATGTAATTAGAGAATCTAAAAATAAAGAATTAATTAATGTGTTGAATAAATTTTTACTGTAAAGTAAGATATTAGATAACTTTTTAATTTTAAAATATATTTATATAAAAAATAAGCTGTATATATAAACAGAATTATTAAAAAAGAAACGTTTCATTATGAGTAAAGTAAAAAAAACCTCAATCCTTGAAGAAGCTTACGAAGAAGCTAAAGCTTTAGAACTGGAATTAAAAGAAAACGCCAAAGACATTTTATCTTCAACAATGAAAAGCGATCTTGAAGAATTAGTTAAAGAATCATTAGATGACGATGTTGAAGACGATGTTGAAGACGATGTTGAAGACATTGAAGACGATGTTGAATATAATAGTGATCTTGATTTGGATGATTTAGATTATGATTCTGAAGAAGAAACCGTTGTTAATGACACTGAAATTGATGATTTTGGTGTTGAAGATGATATTGTTGATATGACACAGGCAACCGATGACGAAGTGTTAAAAGTTTTTGGTGAAATGGGTCCAGAAGACGGTATTATTGTTACTAAAGATAGTGATGGTACTATAGATCTTGAAACTCCAGATAATAAATATAAAATATTTCAAAATGATATAGAAAATGAAGGTGATATAGACCTTGATATAGAACAAGACTTGGCTGAAAGTGATTATAATGAACTAGGCGGTGAAAAAGAAATGGAAGAAGATAAAAACTATCCATTTAATGGTGTTTCTAAAACAAAATCTAAAAATTCCCCATTTGATGGAAAAACTAAGGTTAGTAAAAACGCACCATTTGATACAAAGAACAGAGTTCGAGCAGTAAGTGAAAGCGAAACAGAACCAATTTATGAAATTGATTTGGACGGAATGGAAAATGAAATCGAAGAAATGTTAAGTCAATCTGAACAGGAAATGGAAGAAAACAAAGTTCGAGTTAAATCTAACCGTTATCGTACAACTGGAAATAATAAAAACGCCGGAACTTACACAAACGGTAAACGTCAAACAAGAGCAGCACAAAATGAAGGTAAACAGTTAACTCAGTATAAGAGATTAGTTGAAGCTTATAAAAAAGAAAATGCTGAATATAAAAAAGCTCTTAATGACTTTAGAACCAAATTAACAGATGTTGCTGTGTTTAATTCTAATTTAGCTTATGCCACTAAATTATTCACTGAAAACTCAACAACAAAAAAAGAAAAGTTAAACATCTTACGTAGGTTTGATGATGTTAAAACATTAAAAGAATCAAAAAATCTTTTTGTAAAAATACAAAATGAACTAGAACCAGATAATGTTATTACTGAATCAAAGAGAAAAGATGTTGACGAAGTAATCAACAAGACCCCAAAGTCTGGGGCATCTACTCAGTTACATGAGTCTAAAATCTATGAAGATCCAAAATTTATGAGATCTCTAGATATAATGAGAAAAATTAATTAATAGCCATGTCTTATTTACTTAAATCAGGAAAAGTGGGAACTATCGGTATGGAACAGCTTAGTCTTATTAGAGAAGAAGCAACAAAAAGATGGGATTCACTTAATTTCTTAGATGGTCTATCGGGTCACCTAAAAGAAAATATCGCTTCTCTTTATGAGAACCAAGCTAATTTACTTCTTAGAGAAGCTACAGCAGCAGATGGCGGTTCTTCAACAGGATCATTTGAAACTGTTGTTTTCCCAATCATCCGAAGAGTTTTCTCTAAACTTTTAGCTAATGACATTGTGTCTGTACAGGCACTTAACTTGCCGATTGGTAGACTTTATTTCTTCAATCCTAAGATTTCAAAAAGAACCATTAATGGTAACATGTACCAACATGGTGGTTTCCCGACAGCTGATGCTATGGGCGGAAAATCTTCTTCATCTTTTGAAGATAGAAGTCTTTATGACGCATATTACGAAGATCCAGATAATCCGAATGCTTCATTATTTGATCTTTCAAAAGGAAAATACTACATCGCAACTGGTATTACAGTAACAGCTCAGAAATGGGTACAAAATGCTGAAGGTAGCTCAAGTTTATCCGACACTTCTTGGTCAGAAATTTCTGGTTCCACTTCAGGTGGAAGCACATGTTTAAGATATCAAATTCTTAAAATTTCTGGTCTTGCTGGACAAACTGGATTCCGTCAAGTTGCCGCTGGTCGTCTTGTAGGTCCAGATGGAAACGAAATGGACACTGAAGAATTCCTTGCTTCATTAAAAATTGTTAACTCTAGTGATATTTATTGTTGTGATACAAGCAATGGTACTACTACTCAATCAACAACTATAAATACAACAGCTGGAAACCATATTGATTTCCGTGTTGTTACACAAATTTATGGTAAAGGTATTGTTCCTTATGGGGATATTTGTTCACCAGATGGATCTATTTATGTTGAAGTAGATCTTTCTTGCCCAGCATGTATTAATTGTTCAACTGTTGACGGTTATGTAGGATCATATTTTGATGCAACAACTGTTGGTACTGGAACAACAACTCTTGGATTCTCCGCCTCATATAGAGTATATGATGATCTTGAATTCGAAGATGAAATGGGTGAAGTTACTTTCGAACTTGATCATGTTACTGTATCAGTTACTGAAAGAAAACTTAGAGCTCAATGGTCACCAGAACTTGCACAAGATGTTAGTGCATTCCATAACATTGATGCAGAAGCTGAATTAACAGCGATTCTTTCTGAAGAGATTGCTGCTGAGATTGATCGTGAAATTCTAAGAGACCTTAGAAAAGGTGCTGCTTGGAGACTTCGTTGGGATTACAACGGATGGAAACGTTTCAATACTGGTGCTGCACCATATACTCAAAAAGATTGGAATCAAACATTAGTTACTGCAATCAATCAAATGAGTGCTCAAATTTATAAAGCTACACTTCGTGGTGGAGCTAATTTCATTGTTGTTTCTGCTGAAATTTCAGCTATTTTTGATGATCTTGAATATTTCCACGTAAGTAACGCTGGTCCAGAACAAGATCAATATAATATGGGTATAGAAAAGATAGGTACACTATCTGGTCGCTATACTGTATATCGTGATCCTTACTTCCCAGCTAACAAATTGTTAATGGGTCATAAAGGAACAAGTATCCTTGATACTGGATATATATATGCACCATATGTACCACTTCAGTTGACTCCAACGATGTATAACCCATTTAACTTTACACCAATTAAGGGTATCATGACAAGATACGCTAAAAAAATGGTTAACAACCGTTACTTTGGTCTTATTACAGTTGATGGCGTTCGTACATTCGGTATCCGTGAACTTCGTAGAGTGTAATTTAACCTCCATATATTTTACTGAACCCGGGAAGAAATTTCCGGGTTTTTTTATTGATTTAATCAATATTTATTATTATATTTGAAAATAAAATGAATTATTATATTTTTTTCACAACAGATAATAAATCAGGATGGAAATGTAGGCCTGATAGGCTAAATAATAAACATCCAGAAATATATGATAAAATTATATCATACATAAAAAAATACCCAGAATTAACTGATTTACAATTTAAACAACAAATTTATCATTTTATTAATGATTTACAATTTAAACCATCTTGTAATGAATGTGGATCTGATAAAATCAAATTTTTGGATATTAAACGGGGCTATCAACAATTTTGTTCAATTAAATGTTCAAATAAAAATAAAGATAAACAAGAAAAAACAAAACATACAAATTTAGAACGATTTGGTGTTATCAATCCGATGTTAAACCCCGAAATCAAAAAAAGTATTGAAAAAAAGAATTTAAAAAATTTTGATAATATTAATCCGTTTGGTTCTGAAAAAATTAAAGAAAAAATAAGAAAAACAAATTTTGAAAAATATGGTAATGAGGTTGCATCAAAATCTAAAATTGTAAAAGAAAATTACAAAAAAACCTGTTTAGATAAATATGGTGTTGAAACTCATTGGTTTAATTTAGAATTCAGAGAAAAAATAAAAAATAAAATAATTAATAAATATGGCGTTGACAATGTATTTAAAAATTCAAATATTAAAGAAAAAATTAAAAATACAAATATTGAAAATTTAGGTGTTGATAACCCATCAAAATCAACAGAAATATATAAAAAAATAAAAAAAACAAATCTTGAAAAATATGGTAACGAATGTATTTTAAACTTAAAACGGGTTAAAGATAAAATAAAAAAAACAAATCTTGAAAAATATGGTAACGAATGTATTTTTTTATCTAAAAATTTTAGAAAAAAATACTTAAACAAAACATCTAAAATTGAAAAAGAAATATGTAAACAACTTAATGGTAAAAAATTCAATTATTATGATAAAGAATTTGATATAATAAAAGGTAACAACATTTATGAAATTGATGGTGATTTTTATCATCCAAATAAGTTGGAAAATCTTTCGATACTTCAGGTAGGTAGCGCTATTAATGATAAAGAAAAAATTGATTTGATTAAAAATTCAAAATATCAATTATATAAAATATATATTAGTTCAATACCTAAAAAATACAATGAAGAAATTTTACAACAATTATCATATTCACCTAATTATTCAATAACACCAAATCAAATAATTGTTTCAAAAGAATATTTAAAAAAATATATTAACAAACACGGTAAAGATAAATTAGGTAAATATGCTAATTTATTTTTAAAATTTATACGAACATTTCATCCAGAATTTCCGTCAAACATTTATAATGAAAATTTTAATGATGTTTATTATAAATTAAGTAAATATGAGAATGATACAATATATAATCCGGAAAGTAAAATATTTAGAAATAATTGTTCATCATTAGGTTGTGGTTATTTAAAAAATAATTTTAAATCATATTGGAATTCAAAATATAAAAACTATATGACACCGGTTGAAATGTGGTACGATGACAATATTATGACTAAAATAATATTATATAGAATTGGTGTTAACACATCTGGTGAAGTTTTCAATTTTTCAATAAAAGAATTAATTAAAGGTATTTCTGCTATCAGAGGTACTATTTCGTTTTTTAAACCAGTATTAGCATCTAATATATACCAACATTATTTAGCTGACATTAAAAAACCAACAGTTTTAGACCCATGTTCGGGTTTTGGTGGTCGTTTATTGGGATTTAAATCTAAATATCCAAATGGTAATTATATTGGAATTGAACCTAATATTAAAACATTTAATGAATTAAACAATTTAGGTTCTAAATTTAGTAACATTGAATTGTATAATTGTAAATTTGAAGATTTTAAAATTATACCAAAATATGATATTATTTTTACAAGTATACCATATTATAACTTAGAAACTTATAATAACAATGTTGATTATAAATCTTTTGATGATTGGGTTAATAAATTTATTAAACCTTTATTATCTTACCCCCGAATAATTATTAATATGTCATACGAATTATGTGAAAAATTAAAATTGACACAATATATTGATACGTATATAATTAATAATACATCACATTTTAATAATTTGATGAAAAGTAAGAAAGAAGTAATAATAAAAATGAATTTTTAATTTAAACTATATATTTATTATAAACAATTGTTTCCTGTTCAATTAATAACGTTATTTAAAAAAAATAAAAAATGAAAAAACGTGAAGTTTATAAATTATCACCAAAAGATATTGGTCAGATTGTAATAAAAACTTTAAACGAAGCTCGTGATTATCCAATTAGAAGAACCGTTGGCCCGGGTGAAGAAAAAAGATATAATAAATATCGTAACAATACCCGATGGCCCAAGGGTCATCGAATGTCCGGTGGTGGTTACGATATAGCAATTGAAGAATATGGACCATTGACAATATATATCAGCGGAGATGATTCGATAAAAATTGCTTGTATTGATGGTAGATGTTATGATCAAACTGATCGTCTAATAACAAGAGAAGAAGCCGCCCAAAGATTGGGTGTTCAATCCTTGGATGATATTGGTGAAGATGGACCAATAAACGAAGCTCGTAGACCAAAAAGAACCATTAGATTAACAGAATCAGAAATGATTGAATTTATCGAAGATATTACTAAAAAAATACAAAGAAGTAAAGTACGCAGACGTAATTAAAAAATGAAATTCGATTTAACACACATTGTTCTGATATTAATAATTGTTGGGTTAGTGGTCTATTCTTTTTGGCCACAACCTGACATATCAGATATTTTATTAAAAAAAGATAAACTTATTAATAGTTTAAAAATTGAAAATATAAAATATCGTGATTTATTATTACTTGAACAAGAGATTAGTGACTCTTTACATAACCAATCAGTTTATTTAGATTCACTATTAAGTGAAAAATTAAAAGATATTGAGGATTTAAAAGATGAACATAATAACGAAATTAATACTGTTCTTGAGCTTAACACTATTGAGTCTATCGACTTTTTCTCAAAATGGATTAACGAGTGATACCGCTAAGTACCCAAAAATGATGTTGATGGGTGGTGATACTGTTGTTGTTATAACACCAGATCAGGTGAAAAAAGTAAATATTGTTAAGGTTGAACGTGATAATTTTAAAGAATTAGCTGATTCTTTAGAATCAACTCTTGATGTTTGTCTTGAAAATGATTCAACAAAAACTTTAGAACTCGAATCAAAAAATAAACAATTGGTTTATCAAGATTCAATCATTGAAAATGATAGTATCATGGTTAAAAATCTTGAAGAAACCCGGGACATTTTAGAATGTCATTTAGAAGCTGAAAAAGAAAAGAAAAAAATTCTGGGTATAATTGCTGGTACTGAAGGTGTCGTTATTGTCATTTTAGGTATCTTATTATTATTATAATTATGGAAAATAAATTATTACATGAAATTAATATATCCAGAAAAATAATGGGCCTTACACTTATTACGGAAGAAGATGCGGTGTAGATGTAGATGTTTTTAGTAATTGGTGTGAACAAAATCCAGATACAATTGAAGATATCGTAAGAAATGAAAATTAACGGTTAGGACCGTTGTGGTTTCGACCACTTAAAGTCTGTGAAGTTCGCTACTACGCTGACTTTTCTTTTGTTACATCATATATCCTTGATGGTGTTAAATTAAATACCAAACTTAAATCTTTCACTTTTATTTCTGGTCTTGTTTCTCTTATCTCTTTAATTTTAGTGTTGAAATATTTAGTTAAAATTGTTTTTGTGTTGTAATATTTTAATAACCTAGATGAAAGATCCTGTAAATCATCTAACGTTATATTAAAAACCCGGAAATTTCTTCCCGGGTTTAATTTTAAAATCTCGTCTCACTGACGATTCTAAACTTCACCATTCTCTGTTTCGTTTCAACTACTCCACCCAATTCATATTTTATATCAATATAATAAATGTTCGGAATCATCCATGATGTGTCAAGAAACATAAAATAATTATCAACACCACGGTTCATTTGGGTCCAATCAATCGCTGTGATTTGATCGTTACCTTCTTCAATATATACCCGGTAAGAAATATTTAAAGGATATGACATTTCATTTGTTGTATATGGTTTTTTCGCTGAAACAATAAATTTTCTAACATCACCACTAATAATATCCTCTTCCTCTTTAATACCGGAAAATGAAATGAAGACTGAAGGGAGACTCACAGAATCTTCACCCAAATTATAAAATTCGTTTTCATCTACCAGTGTGAAATATTTTGTAATATCCGGAATATTTTTTCCATTATATTTTAAATTAGACCAGATATCAGTATATTGGTATTTATCTTTACATTGTTCTTGATCAACACTTAAATCAAAATAATATACACCTTTACTTAATTGTGACGCTGTTCCCGCTGAAATTGTATTACCTTCATCATCTTGTATTGTGACTGTTGGTAATTCATCAAGATTAACTAAATTTCCAGCGACATAAGAATAAAAGAACAACCGATTATCTTTATTCATAAAGAAAAATCTTCTATCATCTTCAATTAAATCATCCCATGTTGTTTCTATATACGGTTCAAAGAATGTATTTGTATCTTTAGCGTAAAAACCAACATATTCTAGTTGTGTTCCTCCGGTAATGTTTTCATATCTCGGAGCGAAAGCGATACCATAACCAGTATTAGCTGTTAATCCGGATAATATGTTTTCAATTTCTTCTGTTATATCAAATTCCAGATCTTCATTACCTAGTTCGAAATGTTGTGAATCTATAATAACTGGTATCCCAGAATAAATACCTTCTGTTGTCCAATCTAAACCCGTCTGACGCTCATACCAATTTGATGGTCCTTGGATATAAGTTATATTATTATCTGTCTGTATAACCTCTTTAACGTAGTCAAAACCGACACCACCATCCCACACTTCAGGCACTTTAAATAAAATTAAATCGAATGATGACGCTCTTTGAATGTTTCCGGAAATATCAACATAATAACCAGCGATTAATTCTTGATCAAACGCTGACGTGTTTTTCATTTTTAATTTATGTGTTCTATTACCCATAATTTTTTTATCATTAATATATTGTTCAAGTGTTGACGTATCAAAATGAAAAACATATCGTGAATATTGATTTCTATTTAAATCCGAATTATAACCATAAAATAATTGTGTTACAGGATTTTTTCCGGTATTCACTCTAGAATCTTTAATTATTGTATTATTTTTATCAAAATATGTTTTTAGTATTCCCATTTTATTAAATCTTTACTATAAATATCTTATAAATTATTTATGTTTATTGTGAACAAATCACAACTAATTAATTTTATTAATTATAGTGTTTTAAATTAAATTATTCGTAGGTACTTACCATACTATCATACGTTATAAACAATGCTACGTTTCTGCTTCGCATTAAGTTTCGTGGTCAAAATATATTTTTTTATTTTTAAGAATCTTCCCAATTCCAATCTTCGTCATCACCAATATTATCTATTTCAACATAATATCTAAAATCTGTATCCATGAAATATTCAATACCAACCTCATCAAACCCTTCACTCGACCACCCACGATATTTTATAAAGTAATTTTTAACTTCATCTTTTGTCAAATTTCTTTTAACCCAAGATTTATCACCATATCCATAATCTGATACAATTCTATATTTGATTTCATTAGGTTTATTTTCATTTAGTAAATTACCCATTTTTCCATACAAATATTTAATTTTATTTGTCTTGTTTAAGATTATCTTACCTCGTCTATTAAAAAATTTAACAGTATAACGAATAAAATCATTAACATCTTTAAATTTTCTAAAAAATGGAATATTATAATTTTTAATTATTTCGTTCCACTTCTTTTGAAGGTTTTTTAACTTTGTACCCTTTTCAACATCTTCGACTTTAATGTTAATTAATTTTTTAGCAAAATCACCATAATCAACAATCACCCCATGTCCCAATATTCTATCATATTCACCCTCAAGATACGCAGTTATTTCTGGCGTACTTGTTAAGTAATAGCCCTTAATTAAACCTTCAAGTGTATTAAGGGAAACCCCAACTGGGTGTGATAAAACAAACTTTTCAAAATCTTTAGTATATATTTGCTGTAATTCTTTACTCTGTCTAATTGGTGGATGACCAGTACTCATTCGTTTCCAATCTTGAAATGCGTGTTTAACTTCATGATTTAAAACCATTAAAGACGGGCTTCTCATCAAAATATTCATAAACACAACATATTCACCATTATCTTGATATCCAGAATTAACATGATCATATTCTATGGAATGATTATCTTTAATTACCCATTTATCTACTGAAAAATTTTTATATTCATCTGGAAAATTTTTACCCGGGATTATTAATTTGTCATCTTCAACTATATAGAGTTTTTCATCGTCAGATTTGTTTTTATCTTCTTCAAATAAATAATTACGATCTGGGTCTTCCATCATATTATTCCAATAAAAAACAATTTTATCTGACTCCATATCAAGAAGTTTATCATAATCAATTTGATAATATAATATTAATTTATCTAAAATATAATCTAATTCATCTTGATCCATCATATTAAAATCATCAACAGTTAAATAATGTTCCAGTGTATTCATTTTTTGATAAAAGTCTGTTTCATAATCATTTTCATCAAAATCATAACTTGAGTTATAAAAACTTGTACCATCTAATTGATTACCCCATTTTATTGGTTTATACGTATCAACATTGTATTGATCTATTATCTCTTTAATTCTCTTAGCCCAAGCTCTAGCTTCCATTGAAATCCCAGCAACTTCTTTAATTATATTTTTCATCATAAAATTCATTTAATATAAATATACTAAAGGGGGGATTAGTTTCCTATCCCCCCAAAATTCAACATCCGTTTTTACAATGGGAAACTGGGTTCCCAAACATAAACCTTCTGGTCTCTATAAATCTTCTCATTATATTTATTTTTTTTATAATTATTATGGGTACTAAACTTGAGCTCGTAATACCCCGGTTTCTATGTTTAATTTACTGACATTATCTATTTTTTCAATAGTTAAAATATTATTTCCCCAATCTTTTACTAATTGATTGTGTGTAATAAGTATTACCTTACTAAACATTTCAGATATTTTATCAATTAAATGTTTAACTAATTCAAGATTTTGATCCGCTACTTTTCCAAACACCTCATCTAAAACAATCATATCCGGTTTGGGTAATACTGATACTTTTGTTAATACAGCCCTTAGAGCTAACGCAGCAACAGTACCTTCAAAACCAGATGTTGACGTTATCAATTTACTTAAATCGGTTTCACGATCAGTCATCCAATATTCAACATCATTTTTATCATTAATATCTAAGCTCATTGAGAATTCAGCGGTGTCGTTTAAAAGTCTATCCAACTCAGTATTAATTACGGGTATCGCATTTTTCAAAATTGTTTTAGATATACCTTTTTTACCAAAAATTCTTAAATAAATATCAAATATTTTCAGAATTTCTTCTTCTTTATTAATAATTTTAACTAATTCATTATTTGTTTTAATAATTTCATCTTGTTTTTTATTATCATCTTCAAGTAATTGTGTTTCTTTTAGTTTTGTATCTTTATCTTGGCCTTTAAGTTCAATTTGAGCTCTAGTTGTAATAATTTCTTGTTCAACTTTACGATTTTCTTCTACCGCTACCATATTTTTCTCATATTTTTTAATGAGTTCTTCTTGATCCCGGTAATCTTGTCCCAAACCTTTTAATTCAATTTCAAGTCTAGACAATTTAACTTTATCCCTCTCATATTGAGTAACAGCGTCATTTTGTTTAACAAACTTATCAATCTTCTTTGATAGCTCATCTTTTTCCTTTTCAATTTTCGGGATGGTAACAGTATTAATTTCATTAATTTTCTTATTTATTTCCTGTTTTGGACCATCTTTAGATTTTTTAATAAATTCAACCTCTTTTTTATATTCTTCACCCCCAATATCATCAATTTCAATTTTAATCTTTTTAATATCTTCTTCAATTTTCGTTACTTGTGGGTCCTGAAATTTTTGAAGACCAGCTATTTCATCTTGTAATTTTGTGATCTCACTATTATCAAAGTGTTCAATTTCAGTTTGAAGTTTTTTAATCTTCTTCTTATTTTCATCGATCTGACCACTGTTATCACAATTTTCGAAAGGTCTTTTACATGTTGGACAGATTTCATCTTCCTCAAGTTGTTTGTTTAACTTTTCGAGTCTGGTAATTTCTGTTTGTTTTTCTTTCTTTATTGATTCCCGGGAAAGTTCTAACTTTTCGACCTCATTTTCTTTTTTAGTTATTTGTTTTTCCCGTTCAACTTTAATATCCCGGATTTGTTGTTTTTTATTTGTTATTTCAGATTCTTTAGTTAATTTATCTGACTTCAATTCACTTTCTTTGATCGCTAATTTTCTTTGAATTTCTTCATCCAGTTTTTCAATTTCACGTTCTTTTTCTTTAATTAAAGCTTTTTGATCATAAATTTTCTGTGTTAATTTTTTTTCCTTTTTTATCGCACTTTCATGACCCTCTTCATCGTATTCTGGAATTTCACGAGAGTCTAATTCTTCTTTAAAATTCATATACTCTTCTTTCTTTTTCGCTCCGGTTTCTTTCATCTCATCCAACTTATTCTTTTCATCAGTTAAATTAAGTTTTAATAATTCATCATCAATCTCTTTCTTTTTACCAATTAAAAGTTCTTTCTTCTCTTCCAAAATTTTAATTGTTTCGGTTAATTCTTTAATCTTATTTTCCGCTAACGTTTTCTTTTCATTATTTTCTTCAATAATATCATTGGCATCATCAATCTCACCCTCAAGTTCAATAATATTATAATGATTCGATTTAATATTTTTTTCCCACTCGGATTTAATTTCTTTACACATCGCTTCTTTTTCCCGAATAAGATCAAGACCAATAAATCTGGTGAGTAAATTACCACGTTCAGTTGGTTTTTGTTGGAATAAATCCTCAAGATTTTTAGCTGTAGCAATTATTGTGATTAAAAAATCATCATAAGTACCAATTGTTTCATTAATTAATTTATCGGTTTCTTTTCTTTGTTCTTCAGATAAATCTTGTTGTTCACCATTAACAAGTTTACTATATTTCAACTGGGAATTTGTTGTTATTTTTTTCTTCCCGGATTTTGTTAAGGTTCTTTCAATAACATACTCTTGGTTATTAATTTCAATTAACCCACCCACAGTTACTGTTTTTACATCCTCTCGATAAAGATTAAACAATTCAATATCTTTTTTCGTCTTTGTTGTTTTATTAAAAAATAGATACAAAAGAAGGTCCACAGTAGCTGTTGTTTTACCACCAAAGTTAGGTGGATTAGAATTAACCACAGTAACGCCATCCATTTCACCGTATGGAATCTTATTATTATCACCAAAACAAAGAAAATTATCAAACCAAATTTCTTTAATTTTTAATCTACGGTAACTGGAATCGATGTCTTTAGCTTCTTTTAACTTCTCCATTACCCGATTATCAAGTCTGGTAATTTCACTTAATTTAATATCAATCTCATTATCTTTGATAAAATCCTCAATTAATTGTTTTTGATTTGCTAAATCATAAATTAAATCTTGTTGGCCTAAAGTAAAATCTTCACCAGCTTCATTCAATGGTGATAATTGAACTATAACATTTTTTGTATTATACTTTCTTTGGAAATACGATTTAATTCTATTCTGACGTTCCTTTGTAAAGTTTTCGGGTACATCTTCCCATTTAACTTTAATGTGAGATTTTTCTGTAACATTCATAATTTTCTATTTATTATAATCTTTTAATTTAACTCGCCTTAACATAACATGATCTGTAAAATCATTACCTCGGTCAAATACAAACAATGAAAATTCACTTTCTATAATAACATCTAATGTTATGATTATTTCTGAAATATCATTGGTATTGCGTTCTAATTGGTTCATTAAAATCACATTTTCACGTGTTGGTTGTTCCGAATTAACGTCCCCCCAATTTAATGGTTCCAACGCTTTTGGTGTGTGATTTGTAATAAGAACCCAATAAAATGGTTCATTATTATTTATATGATTACCTAAATATGTTTTTCTTTCTCTTATTAATTTACAATCACCACTTAAATCAGCAAAGGTACTTCTCATTTTTTCTGTAAAAAGTTCTCGATGTAAATTCAAACAATCACATTGTTGACCAATAAATTTAAATACCTTATTAATTTGCCCATCAACAGTAGTTATCGGGCGGTATTCATTATACATTGTAATAGTTGGTTTCAGTTGTGGGTAAGGTTTTCCATTAATAAATAAAACCGTTGTGTGTTGATCATCATCTCCACCCGGTAAAAAACCCATCTTAATCTCAAATTTATTACCTAGAAAATATGAATTTAATTTTTCAATTAATTCATTATTTTTTTCCATTATCCTCAGATTTAAATTCAACAACTGGGATTGTACCTTCTCTTTGTAATAATGCCGATTGCACTTGTTGGTATTGATCAAACTCAGATTCTTTAATATATACCAATTCATATTCATTATTAAAAAATTCCAAAAGTTCTTTTTCAAGTTTAATCCCGTCTGGTTCTTTAATATCATCCCAATTTATCTTTCTCAATAATGCTGGGTATAAATCTTCATCCGGATTTACCGAATTACCTAAAGTTGTAATATAATCTTTATTTAGTTCTGATCCTTTTTTTGTTGACTGATCAGGAAATAATTCTTTTGTTATCATTTATCTTAATTTTTTTTAGTTTTTTAAAAATACCAATTCTTTCATCTGGGATAATATAATCAAAAAAATCTATATTGTCAACTATGATACAAGAAATCTTCGAATTCAAATATTTTACCACAATAGATGTCGATATTATTATTAGGTAAACTAAAGCAAAAAAAAAAACGGTAAATCACAAATTATTGTGGA
>Ga0265293_10008645_pt1 | contig 15002 bp, 17 predicted proteins | sample Munlanlewell138R_FD_192505 | JGI IMG/M metagenome (GOLD analysis project Ga0265293, IMG submission 192505) | Leachate microbial communities from a municipal landfill in Southern Ontario, Canada - Leachate well 138R | ecosystem: Engineered > Solid waste > Landfill > Unclassified | place: Canada...
GTTTGAGCAAACGATCGCCACGGGCGCGCATCTGGAACCGCTGGTGCGTGATACGCGCGGCGCGGTGCGCGATATTGCCGCCGGCATTCCCGATGTCCGCACCGTGCGCGAAGGCCGCCCCGCCGCCGGGCGCGGCTGGATCGCCATCACCCCGCGCGAGGCCTATATGACCGCCGATCTGCGGATTTTCCCGCTGCTGCCGGCATGGGCGTGGCTGACACTGGCGGCGGCGCTGATCATCGGGGCATGGCTGCGCGAAGGCCGCCGTGGCCGCCCCGCGCGAGGGTAGGGCGCTAGGTTTTGAACGCATAAAGGGGGTTTCGTGATCGGGGTGTGTGATGCGCTTCTCTTGATGGTGGTGAAGATGGCGCGTTTCGATCTGACGGATTTCGAATGGGGCTGATCCAGCCGCTTCTTTGCAACAAGCCGCGCGGGGTGGCGCGGGTGGATGACCGGTATCTTCTGGATGCTGCGGACCGGCTCACCGTGATCTGGCTGAACGCTCCGGCCCGGGCCCGGGTTCAGGCGGGGCCCATCAGCATGCAGCCCCGGGGTAGAAAGGGGGCGCGGATTACGCTATTGGCCGTTCTCGTGGCGGGTTGACGCCATGGTCGATCATCGCGGCCTGCCGATGGCAATCACGCTGTCGCCGGAACAGGCATCGGACAAGGCGGCGGTCGCTGATTTGCTGGCCACCCATCCCGCATGGCGGACGGAGCTTTTCAACAAACTCAAACACTACCGAAAGATCGCCACCCGATACGAGAAGAAAGCCACAAACGATCTCGCGGTCGTCCTGATCGCATCAGCGCCCCGGGCATCACTGCCCGCGCGACGCTCGTTCAGTGGTGCCCGGGGCGCTGCCCTTTGTGGCAAATGGCCACCTATCGCCTGCGCTTTCCGGTCATCCGCTGCAACACCCCGTCACGCCAGCGGAAATGATGCGCCAGCGCCATCGCCACATGGCCCACGATCAGCGCCAGCAGCGTCCAGGCAAGCGGCGAATGCAGCGCATCGGCAGGGGCGCTCATCCATGCCACCTTTTCCGCGCGCGGGGCGAATATCTGCCGCCCGAACAAGGCAAAGCCGCGTTCCGACCCGTAAAGCCGCAGCAACCCCAGCGACGGAATGATCAGCATCAACGCATAAAGCGCCCCCTGCCCAAGCCGGGCAAGCCTGCCCAGCCTATCGGTGCCATGCGGCGGGCGGCGGTGGCGGTTGTGCCATGCCCAGATCAGCCGCGCCGCGATCAGGATCAGCAGCACCATCCCCACCGGCGGATGCGTGCCCACCCAAAAGGCCATCAGCGGCGTGCGCCCGAGGATAAGCCGCAAGATCATCCCCGTGAACTGCCACAAAAAGACAAGGGCCATGCCCCAATGCAAAACCCGCGTCACGATCCCGTAACGATCCGGTGTGTCAAGCCATTGCAGGCGTGGGGGGCTTTGGGACATCGCTGTTCCATCAATCGCGTTCTGGCGGCAGGCTAGCGGGGACGGTGGGGGGATTCCAGCCGCAAAGCGGGGCGATCACGCGCGTGTGCGCAGGCCCGATCCATCGCGATTGCCAATCCGCCGGATTGGTTATATTCCCATATTGAATTCTTCTTGTCGCGGAGCCGCCATGGACATGCCCCGCCCCGACCCTGCCATTCTGGCTGATCGCGCGCGGATCGTGGCGCGGTTGCGCGATGTTGTCGCCCCCGATGCCGTGATTGCCGATGATATCGCGCTGCGCGCCTATGAATGCGATGCGCTGGCGGCCTATCGCTGCCCGCCGATGGCGGTGGTGCTGCCGTCCACCACGGATGAGGTCGCCGCCGTCATGCGCATTTGCCATGAAGCGGGCGTGCCGGTGGTGGCGCGCGGCGCGGGCACATCGCTTGCGGGTGGGGCATTGCCGACGCGCGATGCGGTGGTGCTGGGGTTGGCGCGAATGACGGCGGTGCTGGATACCAACCTGACCGACCGCGTGATCCGCGTGCAGGCCGGGCGCACCAATCTGTCGGTCAGCGCGGCGCTGGCCGATGACGGGTTTTTCTATGCGCCCGATCCATCGAGCCAGTTGGCCTGTGCGATTGGCGGCAATATCGCGATGAATTCCGGCGGCGCGCATTGCCTGAAATACGGGGTGACGACCAATAACCTTCTGGGCCTGCGCATGGTGCTGGCGGATGGTGAAATCGTCGATCTGGGCGGTGCCTATGCGGAGGGCGACGGGTTTGATCTTATGGCGCTGATCTGCGGCAGCGAAGGCCAGTTGGGCATCGTGACCGAGGCCGTGCTGCGCATCATCCCCCGGCCCGAAGGCGCGCGGCCCATGCTTTTGGCATTTGACAGCAGCGAAGTGGCCGGGGCCTGTGTCAGCGATATCATCCGCGCGGGGGTTTTGCCGGTGGCAATCGAATTCATGGATCGCCCCGTGATCCGCGCGGCCGAGGCATTCACCCGTGCCGGTTACCCCGATTGCGAAGCCCTGCTGATCATCGAGGTCGAGGGCGCGCCCGCGGAAATCGACGATCAGCTTGCCCGGATCAAGGCCATCGCCGCCGCGCATAACCCGCTGGAAATCCGCGAAAGCGGTTCCGATACGCAAAGCGCGCAGATCTGGCTGGGCCGTAAATCCGCCTTTGGCGCGATGGGGCAGATTGGCGATTACATGTGTCTCGATGGCACGATCCCGGTGAATGCCTTGCCGGCCGTGTTGCGGCGCATTGGCGAATTGTCGGATGAATACGGGCTGCTTGTGGGCAATGTGTTTCACGCGGGCGATGGCAATATGCATCCGCTGATCATCTATGACGCGAACCGCCCCGGTGATCTGGAAAAATGCGAGGCGCTGGGCGCCGATATCTTGCGGCTTTGCGTGGATATGGGCGGCTGTCTGACCGGGGAACATGGCGTGGGTGTGGAAAAGCGCGATCTGATGGGGGTGCAGTTCAGCCCCGATGATCTTGAGGCCCAGATGCAGGTCAAGGATGTGTTCGATCCGCATTGGCTGCTGAATCCGGCCAAGGTATTTCCCCTGCCGCTTAGCGCCGGGCGGCGGGCGGGCACGCCGTGATCACCCCACGCAGCGAATCCGATCTGGCCGCGGCGATTGCCGGCACCAAAACCCCGCTTTGGGTGCAGGGCGGCGGCACAAGGGCGCTGGGCACACGCGGCGCGGGCGCGGTTTTGTCCACCGCCGGCCTGCAGGGCATCGTGCTTTATGATCCCGGCGCGCTGACTTTGGTGGCGCGTGCGGGCACGCCGCTTGCGGAAATCGAGGCGGCTTTGGCCGCCGAGGGTCAGCGTCTGGCGTTCGAGCCGCCCGATTGGCGCGCGCTTTTGGGCCGTGATGGCGTGCCGACGCTGGGCGGCATGATCGCGGCCAACGCATCCGGGCCGCGCCGGGTGGCCGTGGGGGCGTGCCGCGATTTCGTGCTGGGCGCGCGCATTGTCGACGGCACGGGCCGGGTGATCCAAAGCGGCGGACGGGTGATGAAAAACGTCACCGGCTATGATCTGGCGCGGTTGATGGTGGGCGCGCGCGGCAGGCTGGGGGTGATCAGCGAAGTGGCGCTCAAGGTGCTGCCGGCGCCCGAGGCTACGCTGACGCTGATCGCAACCGGGCTTGATCAGTCCCGCGCGCTTGATGCCATGGCCCGCGCGCTGGCCGCCCCCTATGAGGTCACGGGCGCGGCGCACCGGGTTGCAACGGGCACCACCATGCTGCGGATCGAAGGTTTCGGTGCATCGGTCACCTACCGCGCGGGGGCGCTGGCCGCGCATCTGGCGGATTTCGGCCCGTGGCGGGCGGATCATGACCCCGATATCTGGCGCGATATCCGCGATGGTGCGGCATTTGCCGGGCAGGCGGGCGATGTCTGGCGGATCGTGGCGCGGCCTTCGGCCATCGGGGCGATGATGGCGGGCGCGCCGGTGGACGATCTTGTCTATGATTGGGGCGGCGGGCTGGTCTGGGCGCTGGCTGCGCCGGGCGTGGATTTGCGCGCGGCTTTGGGCGGGTTTGAGGGCCATGCCACACGGATCAGGGGCGCGGATACCGCGATCGCGACCTTTGGCCCGCAAAGCGCGGGCGTCGCGCGGCTTGAATCAGGCTTGCGCGCGCGTTTCGATCCACGCGGGGTGTTGAACCCCGATCCCGTAGAATAGGGGCCGCCGATGCAGACTCATTTCACCCCCACCCAGCTCCGCGACCCGGCGATTGCCAGATCGAATGAAATTCTGCGCGCCTGTGTGCATTGCGGCTTTTGCACGGCCACTTGCCCCACCTATCAGGTTTTGGGCGACGAGTTGGACAGCCCGCGCGGGCGTATTTACCTGATCAAGGAAATGCTGGAAAACGACCGCCCCGCCGATGCGCGCACGGTGCGCCATATCGATCGCTGCCTGTCGTGCCTGGCCTGTATGACCACCTGTCCGTCGGGGGTGCATTATGCGCATCTGATCGATCATGCGCGCGCGCATATTGAACGCACCTATCGCCGCCCGTGGCGCGAACGGGCGCTGCGCTGGATGCTGGCCAATATCCTGCCCTATCCGGGGCGGTTCCGGCTGGCGCTGCTGGGTGCGAAAATCGCCCGCCCGTTCACGGGGCTTTTGCCCGATGCGCGCCTGCGCGCGATGGTGGCGATGGCCCCGCGCCAGATCCCGCCCGTCAGCCGCAATGACGATCCGCAAAGCTTTGCGCCGGTGGCGCCTGCCCGGATGCGGGTGGCGCTGATGACCGGCTGCGCGCAAAAGGCGCTGGATACCGATATCAACGATGCCACAATCCGGCTGTTGCGCCGTCTGGGCTGCGAAGTGGTGATCACGCGCGGGCAGGGCTGTTGCGGCGCGCTGGTTCAGCATATGGGCCGCGAGGATGCGGCCATGCGCAACGCGCGTGCCAATATCACCGCCTGGGGGGATGAGATCGCGGGCAAGGGGCTGGATGCGATCGTGATCAACACATCCGGTTGCGGCACCACCATCAAGGATTACGGCCATATGTTCCGCAATACCGATCTGGCGGATCAGGCAGCCCAAGTGGCGGGGCTTGCGGTCGATATCACCGAACTTTTGGCCCGGCTGGATCTGCCGGCGGGGCAGGGTGGGGCGAATGGGCCGCTGACGGTCGCCTATCACGCGGCCTGTTCGCTGCAACATGGCCAACAGGTGCGCGATACGCCCAAAACGCTGTTGCGGCAGGCGGGGTTTACCGTGGTCGAACCTGCCGATCCGCATCTGTGCTGTGGATCGGCGGGCACTTATAACATCATGCAGCCTGTGATCGCGGGCGAATTGCGCGCCCGCAAGGTGGCCACGCTTGAGGCCCGCACCCCCGATGTGATTGCCGCCGGAAATATCGGCTGCATGATGCAGATCGGCGGCGGCACCAAAATTCCGGTGGTTCACACGGTTGAGCTGCTGGATTGGGCCACGGGCGGGCCAAAGCCTGCGAAACTGGCCGATCTGCCATAATCCTGCCGCACCGAGCCGGCAGATTGGGCGGATCATGATCATGCGCATGTTGTTTTTCTGCCTTGCCCTTATTGCCCAGCCAGCGGCGGCGGATGACAGCCCGCTGCAAAGCCTTGATACATGGGGCCAAAGCCGCGGGTGGGAGGCCGTGGGCCTGCTGGATCTGGCGGGCGGCGGGGTGTGCACCGGCACGCTGGTGGCGGGCGATCTGGTGCTGACGGCGGCGCATTGCCTGTTTGACGGGGCCACCGGCGCGCCCATTGATACGCAGGCCATCACCTTTCACGCGGGCTGGCGGGATGGGCGCGCGGCGGCGGAACGGCGGGTGATCCGCGCGGTGATCGATCCGGGTTACCGCTTTGTCCCATCCGCGACGCTGGGGGATGTGGCGCATGATCTGGCGCTGTTGAAGCTGGCCGATCCGGTGCCGCTGACCCATGCCGATCCCTTTGCCACCGATACGCCGCCGCGCGCGGGCGATTTGGTAAGCGTGGTTTCCTATGGGCGCGGGCGGCTGGATGCGCCATCAAAGCAGCGATCCTGCCGCGCGATTGGCGCGGTGCAGGATGCGCTGGCATTCAGTTGCGAGGCCGAGCCGGGTTCATCGGGTGCCCCGATTTTTGCGCAGCGCGGCTACCGGCCCCGGATCGTGGCGCTGGTTTCGGGCGTGGGGATGCGCGATGGTCGCGCGGTCACATGGGGCGCGGGGGTTGCCGCGCCGCTCGCGCAATTGCGGGTGTTGATGGACCGCGGGGCGGAAATTTCCACGCCGGGTTTTGCGCCCAAACGCATCGGTGTGGGCGATACCCATGACGCAGGCGGCGCGCGTTTCATCCGCCCTTGAAAGGGCAAAAACCCATACATACATCGCTATTACCGGGTGCCTTTTGGGCCCGGCCTTCACGCCCGGCCCATCGTGGCGGGCATCACATTGTTGTTGCTCACAGGAGAATGACATGCGTAGCTTTGATCTCGCACCGCTATACCGTGCCACCGTTGGCTTTGATCAGATCGCCGATCTGATGGACCGCGTTTTATCCAGCGATGTGTCGCGCCAGACCTATCCGCCCTATAACATTGAGAAAACCGCTGATGATGCTTGGCGGATTTCGGTGGCTGTCGCGGGGTTTGCCGCCGACGAACTGAATGTCGAATTGCGTGAAAATGCGCTGATCGTCACCGGCCGTCAGGCTGCTGAAACGGACGATCGCACCTATCTGCATCGCGGCATTGCCACCCGCGCGTTTGAGCGCCGCTTTCATCTGGCCGATCATGTCCGCGCGACGGGGGCAAGCCATGTGAACGGTATGCTGCATATCGAATTGGCCCGCGAAGTGCCCGAGGCGCTGAAGCCACGCCAGATCGCGATCACCTCGGATGCGGCGGTGTCCGCCCCCGCGGTTGAGGGCGAAGCCGTCACCCAGGCCTGATCCGCCGAACCACAAGGGCGCGGATTTCCGCGCCCTTTTGCTGTTTAGCGCCCGAACCTGTCCTGCCATGTTGGCAAAAGATCGCCCGGCGCCGCAGTTGCGGCAAAAACCGCGCGCGCAATCGCACGCGCCAGGCAAATGGCCGCGCCGTGGCACAGCAGGATCATTTCGGCCACCGGATCGGCCATTTCCCGCGCGCCGGTGGCTGCCGCAAAGACCAGATCGCCATCCATCGGCGTATGGCTGGGCAGGATCGCGCGCGCAAGCCCGGCATGGGCAGCAGTGGCGATCCGCGTCGCCTCGGCCTGTGTCAGGGCGGCATCGGTGGCGATGATCGCGATGGTAGTATTCTGGCCGCCGCCCTTGATCGTGGGGAATTGGTGTGGATCGGGGGCGGGCACCATGCCGCGCGCGCCAAACTCACCGCCCATTTCAAACGGCGCGGCCCAGAACTGGCCATCGGGCCCGGATGTGGCGGTGCCCATGGCATTGACGGCCACCAGCGCGCCCAGCCTATGCCCGCCCGGCAGGCGCAAGGATGCCGAACCCAAGCCCCCCTTCAGATCCGCCGTCAGCGCGCCGGTGCCCGCGCCGATGCTGCCGATGGCAAAATCCGGCCCGGCGTTTGCAAGCGCCGCGCGGCCAAGCGCGGGATAGGGGTTTTCGGCCCAATCCTTGGCCCCGCCATTGATCAGATCGAACAGGATCGCCGCCGGCACGATCGGCACCCGCTGATCGCCCACGGCAAAGCCGCGCCCCTGCGCGCGCAACCCGTCAGCCACGCCCGATGCCGCCGCAAGCCCCAGCGCCGAGCCGCCCGACAGCACCAGTGCATCGACCTGTTGCACCGTCCGGTCCGGGGCCAGCAAATCGGTTTCGCGGGTGCCCGGTGCGCCGCCCATCACATGCACCCCCGCCACAAAGGGCCGGTCCGATGTCAGCACGCTGACCCCGCTTTTAACCCTGTCATCTTGCGCATTGCCGACGATCAGCCCATCCACATCGGTGATCAGATTGCGCGGTCCCGGGTCCAGTCGCATATAAGCCTCCTGCATATCAGCAGCAGGGTTGCGCGAAAGCGTGTTGCGCGCAAGGGGCGGCTGCGGCATGTGTTGGGGGTAAGCGCAAGGGGGCAGGCCATGATCCGCCTGATATTGTTCGGACTGTTGGCGATGGCATTGGGCTATGGGGTTGTGTCGCTCTATTCCCGCTCGGTGCGGCGCGAAAAGCTGGAACGCGAATGGGCGCGGCGCGATATCGACATGGCGCGCGACGAATTCGTGCGCCGGGGCATGGCGGAATATGACGCGTCGTTTCGGAAAAAGTTGATCTTGCTTGTCTTTATCGTGCCGGTCATCCTTGTGGCGGCGTTGATCTATATCACGAATTTCACATAAGGGGCCGCTCTATGCGTTACGTTAAATGGACGCTGCTTGCGCTGATCGCGCTGATCGTGGCGGGATTTTTGCATTATACCCTGCCGCATCGCGATATCGTGCGCATTGTCGATACCGAAGTGCGGCGGATCGATTTTGGCGAAAATTCGATTTTTTGGGCGGCGCCGGATGCCGGGGCGGCCGCATCGGGCAGCCGTGATATCCGCTTTATCAACGCCATGCGCCCCAATGGCCGGGTGGTGGTTTACCGCAACGAGGATACCGGCTGGGGCTGGCCGCCTTATTTCAAGCTCAACAGTTCCAACCTGCAGACCCAGGCAAGCGACCGCATATCCACGCGCGAGGCCCCCGAATGGGTGGCGCTGACCCATTACGGCTGGCGCAATGAATTTTTCTCGATCTATCCCAATGCGGTGCGGTTGCGCCCGGTGGCAGGGCCGGATGTGACCCTGATCCCATGGGTCAATATCGTGATCCTTGTGATATTGGCGCTGGCCGGCGGGATGATCTGGCGCATGTGGCGGCAGTTTCGCGAACGCGCGATCGATCCGCTGGTGGATGATGCGGGCGAGGCGCGCGGGCGCGTGGCCCGCTGGTTTGGCCGCAAGTGAGCGTGACAATCCCCGCCAAAACAGGCAAAACCCGGCCAAAGCCAGTTTGAAAGGGAATCGGCCATGACCTTTGATCGTCGGATCAAGATCGCCCCCAGTATTCTGTCGGCGGATTTTGCCAATTTCGGGCAGGAATGCCGCGCGATCGAGGCCGAGGGCGCCGATTGGGTGCATGTCGATGTGATGGATGGCCATTTCGTGCCCAATATCACCTTTGGCCCGGCGATGTGCGCCGCGATCCGGCCCCATATCGCGGGGGTGATGGATGTGCATCTGATGATCGCGCCGGTCGATCCCTATATCGATGCATTTGCCGGTGCCGGCGCCGATATCATCACCGCCCATGTCGAGGCCGGCCCCCATATCCACCGCACTTTGCAGGCGATCCGGGGCGCGGGGGTCAAGGCGGGGGTCGCGCTCAACCCCGGCACACCGGCCGAGGCGGTGACGCATCTGCTGGATATGGTTGATCTGATCTGCGTGATGACGGTCAACCCCGGCTTTGGCGGACAGAAATTCATCCATTCCCAGATCGACAAGATCGCCCGCCTGCGCGCGATGATCGGGGATCGCCCCATCCATATCGAAATCGATGGCGGGGTCGATCCGGCCACCGCGCCCCTTGTGGCGGCGGCGGGGGCGGATGTGTTGGTGGCGGGTTCGGCAGTGTTCAAGGGCGGTTCGGTCGCCCAGCCCGATGTTTATGGCCGCAATATCCGCGCCATCCGCGCGGCGGCCGAGGCGGCAATCTAACGCATGTCGCAGAAATGCGGAAACCGGCTGTGTCGCGTGAAGGCCGCGGAACGCGCCACGCGCTAGCCTTTGCCCGCGTCGCGCAGATAGCCTGCCACTTCGCGGCGCAGGGCCTGAATTTCGGTATTGGTCGCATCGGTATTGGCATCGATATGGGCATCGGACCAATTGCTGAACCGTTCCAGCAGCGGCACGAACAGGGCGATTTCCTCGCTGCTCCAGTCGTGCATGAATTCGCCCAGCACCAGAAAGCGGTAGTGGCGCACCACGCGCACCACGCCCTGACCCAGCGGCGACAGATCCAGCAATGTGCGCCGCGCATCCGATTGGCTGACCGAACGTTCGGCATAGCCCAGCCGGATCAATTCCGCGACCAGGCGGCTAGCGCGTGACGGATCGATCCCCAGCCGCATCGCGATGGTCGATACCATGGTTTCATCGCCCATATCGTCGGAAAATTCGCCGGCAAAGGCGCGAATGGCCATCAGCACATCCAGTTGCGGCAGATCGAGATCGATGCCCAGATCGCGCAGCGCCTTGTGCCCCAGTTCGCGCTTGGATATCCGCCGCCGCCAGCGCTGCAAGATTGCGTCAATCTCGCCCACCGCGCGGACGGTATCGGCGGGAATGCCCATGCGCGTAAAGGCCTCGCATATCTCTTTTTGATCGCCGGGCATGCGGGCTCCTTGGTTATGGTGTCACGGCTCGGCAAAACATGCCATTGACATGTAGTTGCGTCTGGCAGACATATACTCTTCAACTTCTTAGTCCAATGCGACCCGAGGTGCCAGTATTCTGTGCCGCACAGGGCGCGGAGCTTTTACATGCAGCATATTCCCAACCCTGAAACGCAAGAGGGTATCCAGCCCACCGCGCAACCCGTCCGCCTGATCCTGGGGGCAGTGGCGGCGGTGATGTTCGTGGCCTCGCTGGGCCAGACGATCGTATCCACGGCCCTGCCGGTGATCGTGGCGGATCTGAACGGGCTTGATCATATCACCTGGGTGATCACCGCCTATCTGCTGGCCTCGACGGTCAGCGCGCCGATTTATGGCAAGCTGGGCGATCTTTTTGGCCGGAAAGTCGTGATTCAGGCGGGTATCGTGATCTTTCTGCTGGGATCGATCATCTGCGGGCTGGCGCCGAGCATGAATATATTGGTGGCCGGGCGGCTGGTGCAGGGGCTTGGCGGCGGCGGGCTGATGGTGGTGGCAATGGCGGTGGTGGCCGATGTGCTGCCCGCGCGCGATCGTGGCCGGGTGCAGGGGCTTTTGGGCGCGGTATTTGGCGTATCGACGGTGCTCGGGCCGCTTTTGGGCGGCTTTTTCGTCGAACAGATGAGCTGGCATGCGATCTTTTTCTTTAACGTGCCCATTGGTCTGGCGACGATGCTGGTGCTGGGCTATGCGCTGCGCGTGCCGCAAAAACGCGTGGGCCATCAGATCGACTATCTGGGCGCGGGGCTGTTGACGACGGCGCTGGCGCTGTTGGTGCTGATTTCCAGCATGGGCGGCACGACCTTTGCCTGGGGATCGGGGCAGATGCTGGGGCTGATCGCGCTGGCGGTGGCAAGCCTTGTGGGCTTTGCCCTTAGCCAAAGCCGCGCGGCGGAACCGATCCTGCCGCTGAGCCTGTTTCGCAACAACAATTTCGTGATCACCAATATCGTGGGCTTTATGGTGGGTGTCGCGATGTTCGGCACGCTGACCTTCATGCCGCTGTTCTTGCAGGTGGTCAAAGGCGTCAGCCCGGCGATGTCGGGGATTTTGTTGCTGCCGATGACGGCGGGGCTTTTGGGTTCATCCACCCTTGCGGGTTTCCACATGAGCCGCACGGGAAAATATAAACAATTGCCGATCTATTCCACCGCACTTTTGGCGGCATCGACGCTGGCGCTGGCGTGGATATCGCCGCAAACGCCCAATTGGCTGATCGTGGTGCTGGTGTTTCTGGTCGGTATGGGCATCGGCCCGGTATTCAGCATTGGGGTCACGGCCATCCAGAACGCGGTGCCGGTGTCGATGCTGGGTGTCGGCACAGCCAGCGCCAACATGTTTCGCATGATCGGGGGCGCGATCGGCACATCGGCCTTTGGCGCGATCTTTGCGGCGCGGTTGGGGGATTTGGTGGGCGATGCACTGCCGGTTGAAACAGGCGGCGTGCGCGCCATCGGGCCGGAAATGGTGGCGGCACTGCCCCCCGATACGCGCGCGCTGGTGCTTGAGGCATTTTCGCAAGCACTGCAGCCGATTTTCATAATCGGGGCGGTGTTGGCGCTGGTGGCCACGGTTGCATCGGTGTTTTTGCGGGAATTGCCGCTGGCAACCACATTGGAGCCGCGCAAATAGCAAGGGCGCGCCCGAAAGCGCGCCCCCAAAGGGTGTTAGTGGCCCATGTTGTGATGGCCGCCGGCGGCGCCCGTGCTTGGGATCACCTGAAATTCGATCTCGACCGGGCCCGCCTGTTCAAAGATCAGCGTGGCGGGCACCATTTCGCTTTCTTGCGGGCTGCGTTCCAGCCCCATGAACATCACATGCAGGCCGCCGCGTTCCAGCAGCACGGTTTCGCCGGCCGGGATCTCGATACTGTCCAGCCCATACATGCGCGCGACGCCATTGTCGTCAAAATCGACGCCGTGCAATTCGCCCTTGGCGAAATCAACCTCGATCCCGATCAGCTTGTCATCGGTTGTGCCTTCGTTGGTGATACGCATATGCCCGCCGCCCGCACGGGCCGATGCCGCAGGTTGGGGCATGGTCGGATGGTCGATGAACAGATCGCCGACGCGGTAATCATGCGCAAACGCCGGGGCGGCCAGCGTGACAGCCGCCAGCAGGGCAAAGGCGCGCGAAATAACGATGTTACGTTTCATGGTGAAATCTCCGTCAAGTGGATTGGTCTGAATACTGGATCTGCGCCATCTGGCGCACGGGATTCAGACCGACGGAGGCGCGCGCACCGGGGCGCATATATTCAGCGTCCGGTCGCATTGGGTATGTGTGTTCGGGATCGGAACCGGCGCGGCGCGTTGCGGCGCCATGGCGAGATGCGATTGAAACGGTGTCGGGCAAAGCGCGGTTGCCGCCAGAATACAGGCCGCGCATTCCAGCCCCACATGGCCGCCGCCCGCATCGCCCGTGGCGCAAAGATCGCCCGAAGCCTCGCCCCAGAATGCGGCCCATGCCAGCCGTTCGGGATCGGCGGGGCCCGATGGGGCCTGATGCGCGAAACCGCTGGCCCCAAGTGCCACCAGCAAAGCCAGTGTCAGCGACAGGCCCATCCATCTTGCGCGCAACATACCGAACATGGCAAGCACGTAGCACAGGGATATGGGCGCTGCCAAGCGCCGCTTGCGGGCCATATGCGCGACGCGGCCCATGGTCAGAGCGATGCGACCAGCGCCGCAAGGCTAAGCGCCGCGATTGCCGCACCCCCCGCGATTTTAAGCATGGCGCCCAGATAGGCCAGCGATCCGCTGCCCGCCGCGACGCCCAGCCCGGCCAGTTTGCGCGATCCGACGCCGGCGGTGGCCACCAGCCCGTTGAATGCCGCCGTGCCCAGCCCCATGGCCAATACCGCCAGAATCCCGGCGGCCAGGATATCGAACCGCCAGGCGATGAACAAAAGAAAGAGCGCCCCGGTGCAGGGCCGGATGGCAATGCTTATGATCAGTGCACCGCTATCGCGCCAGTTGCGCAGCCCGGCAATCTGCGCCGGGGTAGGGCCATGCTGATGGCCACAGCCGCAGCTTTGCGGCGCTGCGCGTTTGGCGGCGCGCCAGGTTTCGCGCAGGCCGCGCCACAGCAGCACCGCGCCGATGATCGCAATCGCGCCATAGCTGGCCGGGGCCAGATAGCGTTCGCTTAGATCGACGGCCTGGCTTGATCCAAGTGCAAAGGCCCCCGCCAGCACCCCCACCAGCGCAATCGCCATCAGCGATTGCCCAAGGCTTGCGGCCAGCGTCAGCCCCAGCATGCGCGGCAGGCGTGCCCCGCTGGACAGCGCCGCGCCGCCCAGCAGGATCTTGCCATGGCCCGGCCCGGCGGCATGGACAAATCCATAGGCCGCCGCCAGCAGGCACAATGACCAGACGGCGAAAGGTTCGCCCGCCTGAATGGCGCGCAGGCCGCGCGCCATGGCGTTCTGGATATCGCGTTGATGCTCGGCCGCCCAACGGGTCAGCCCCGACATGCCCCCCGCCGACAGCAATGCCAGCAGCCCCGCCGCCACCCCAACCGCCAGCAGCGCGCCCAGCACCATGGGGCGCCAGTTTCGGGCGGGGGGCCGGGGGGGCATATCGTGGGTGTGAAAAGTCATTGTCAGCGCATCCGTTCAGGTCGGCCAAAGTGTTAGGCGTCTTGGCCACAGCTCGCAAGGGTTTGGGCCAGATTGCGCAGCATCTGGCCATAAAGTGCCGGGCCCTGCGCCAGATCGGTGCCCAGCGGATCAAGAATCCCGGTGGGGATATCGCTGCCCTCGGTCACGGTGGCGATCAGGTTGGGGTTGAACTGCGGTTCGGCAAAGATGCAGGCTGGGCTGAGCGCGGCAATTGCGCCGCGGATTTCGCGCAGCCGCGCCGGGCTGGGATCGGTGGCATCGCCCAGCGAAATCGCCCCCGCGGCCGCAAGACCGAAGCGGGATTCGAAATATTGATAGGCATCGTGGAATACGACGAACTGGCGATCGCGCACGGGGGCCAGCAGGATCTGGATCTCGGCCGTGATCTGATCGATCTCGGCCTTGCCCGCCTGTGCGTTGGCGGCGTAAAGGGCGGCGTTTTCGGGATCGGCGGCAGAAAGCGTGGCGGCAATGGTATCGAGCCAGAGCTTGCCGTTCTCGGGATCAAGCCAGGCGTGGCTGTCGTGGCGGTGATCGTGGTCGTGGTGGTCATGCCCGTGATCGTGATCGTGATCATGCGCCTCGAATGTCGCGCCGGTGCGATAGGGCAGGCGGATCGTCCCTTCGGCATCAAAAAGCGTGATGACCTGCGCATCACCGGCAAGCGCGCGGATTGGCGATTCCAGCCAGGGCGAAAGGTCATAGCTTACGTGAAACACGATATCGGCATCCTGCAGCGCCTGTGCCTCGGACGGGCGCAGGGCGTGATGATGGGGCGAGGCGCTGCCCGGCACGACTTGTGCGGGGGTGCCCGCCCCCTCCATCACGCGGGCGACCAGCGCATGCACGGGTGCGATATCGGTCGCGACGCGGGGCACTTCGGCCAAGGTGGGAGTGGCGGCGGCAAAAAGGGCGGCGGTGGCAATGGGTCGGATCATCGGGGGATTCCTTGGTTGGTGATGTCGCAATCTTTATGCGTGATAGTATAACATATCAACCCCTGAT
>Ga0265293_10008647_pt1 | contig 14996 bp, 12 predicted proteins | sample Munlanlewell138R_FD_192505 | JGI IMG/M metagenome (GOLD analysis project Ga0265293, IMG submission 192505) | Leachate microbial communities from a municipal landfill in Southern Ontario, Canada - Leachate well 138R | ecosystem: Engineered > Solid waste > Landfill > Unclassified | place: Canada...
AGTGCAAATGCAAATGTCAACCGTTACTGATGGCTTTTCGTATGCGTCCTTGTCGTAGTTGGACACATCATCCAACAGTTCATGACCTTCAGCAGTTTTTTTGGATATATTCATTAGTTACCTTCCTTGTACAATCTGTACTCTTTGATGGAGGTTATGACCCAATCAGATACCACACTTTCCAGTTCTTCCCAGTTGATCCCAGTTTCATCTTCACGTGCACACATGCTGCGAACCATTGTTGAACTGATGTCCAACATTTCGATATCACGAAGAACAGTGTGCCAAGGTCTATTATACCACGGAGCTTCGCCGCTCATGAACACATTGAGTTCACCATGCCTAAATCCACCCTGTGTAGTATGCACGATATTATCAAGGACATTTACGTTTATAGGCTTCGGTCTGGGTAGAACGATAAATCGTTCTTTCTGGATCAACGATTCACCATTTTTCCAAGTCTTCATGCTGTCAGCATTATCCTGACCAATGATGATACGATAATCATGGTTCTGGTGCTTACGTAGATTTTCCAACATAGAAGTCGTAGATCCATCGTAGTCGGGTTCCAACGTAGCAATGGCATTTTCAATACGCATTACTTTCACGATATCTTTCGGAAATTTGGCATCTTTCAAAAATGCACGATCACACATTTCGCAGCGAATCTCGTAAGGGACCATGTTCTTCCCATGAAAATGAACATAGGTAGGAACCACCCAGATTTCATCAACAATATTGGCATCCAATACCGATTTGATGACATGAGTGTGACCGAGAGTGGGGGGATTAGCTGCTAGGCCATAAATACCAATGATTTTAGGCATTGAATTCCTCCGTTGTCATGAATCGAACGCCAATCACTTCCATTTCTTTCTGGAATTTATGGCCGAGTTCTTCGAAAGTAGGAACGCTGGTTGTACAATCACTCAGAATGATGATCTTCTTAGGATTCAGTTCATTTTTAATCAGGTCACGCACGGTGTTTGCCAGACAGTGAGACAATGCTTCACCAGCAACCACAACCTGATCGAACCCTTGAAGTTCTTTCACCAGATCCTGATTGACATCGGTTTCGGGATTTCCTTCAACCGGAACTTCAGCTTTCACCGCAGAGTAGTGCTCAGTAAGAGGATTCTGACCTTTACGCACGATTACAGGGCTGTTGAATTTGGTTTCTTCCCATTCACGCAGGGCATCGGCCAGTACCGTCACCATCGCAGCACCTTCAGTACCTGCAATGCAGTGATATGGCCAGATTACGTGAGGGTAATTTCCTTGCTCTTCCAGTTTCTTCAAATAGAATTCACTCCAGTTCTGATAAGCAGGAACCTGTGCAATCCATTCACCATCAGCGACTTCTTTGCGGCTGATAATAGTAAACGGAGCAGGAGGAGCACCTTCTTTGTCCATCCACCACATGGGATGTGCAATGTCGAGATACGCATGGTCATCGAACGTCACGTAGATGTCGCTGATCTCCAATGCGTTTCCCATAATGAACGCAGCAAGTCGTTCCATGTCTTTATCGGCACCGGGGACATAAAGACTGCCTCCTGCAATAGTGCGTTCAGCAAAATCACATCCAGTATATTTTCGAAGCTGTTCTTTGATAGGGACCATTTCCACATGAGGGGCTTTGCAGAAGTCATTCTGGGGATCAATGATGAGCAATGCTCGATACATATTGGACATGTAGAGTTCTCCTTTTTATCGTTTCGATAATAATATAGATTTTAATCAAGGATTGTCAATCATATTTTTATCAAAATGGTAAAAACTCAGATTGCCATGATGCTATCACATTTGGTAGACACGATGGTATCGATCTGGGAAACAAAATAATCCGTTCTCTGCTGGATTGATAACAAATACCAAAACACAAGCACCAACAAATGCAGCACCTAAAAGTGATACATATGTTGGTTGATTTTCATGTGTGTAAAGGTATGTGCTAATTCGAATGACACTTAGGAATGGTAAACAAAACGAAAGTATCGTAATCAGCAACGCCTTCATAACTAACTCATTTTCACAGAGTATAGTTTAGTTCCATTCACGAACAGAACCTTGTCGATACCATCATATAATGGCATGTCAAGTTCGGCAGGACATCCTGTAAGCTCTTTGGTTCCACGCTTATTATCCATGAACAACTCAAGAGTATCGTCATTGATAATGGAAGCGACCATACCATTCTGCTTAACCATAAAGTTCACACTATGATATCCAATGTCGGAATCAATGCGTATATCATACCCAGTGAAATCCTTATTGAAGAAGAACACAAACCGATCATACTTACCGTTCTGTTCTCCGATAAGGATCATCACGTTATTGATCCTCTTGGCATCGATAATACGATATTTTTCCAATTCAGGAACCATGAGATTAGCACATTTTTTATGTTCAAATGGCACCGAGATCTGACGCTTACCGAATAGATCCTGAATCACAACCCCTTCAAACATCTTGTAGACGGAGCCGATCTGAGCGACCACATGAGACATGTGAATGATGTTTCCAATTTTGTCGAAGTAATGTTCCACCAACTGTCCGTTACTGGACACAGTGTACACATGGCCATTCGATGTCATCATATGGTCACATGCAGTTTCACCGAGTTTGTTCTTATTGAAATCAAAGAATCCAACTCGATTCCCGCTCTTGGTTGCGATGACAGGAGGCTCACCCATGACGTTCACCAGACGGATTTGATCCTGAGGTGAATTGAATGTCATCACTTTATCTTTCTTGCGGTACACCGCATTCTGGGTAACAATATATGGGAATCCATCGAAATACCGAACATCCAAGATGACATCACCATAGTCATGTACGAGATCCACCAAGAAGTTGCCAACATCACTGATAACATCAGGTGTGAATCCGGGGACATATCCAATAGAGCCAGCAATCGGAGGTACAGAGCGACCGCCCTTGATGAACACATCTTTATACCAAGCCAATTGATTGTTTGGGATACCACTGAAATCCTGACAGTTCACTGGAATTTTCACAGCAGGATCGAACACCGAAATGTTCTGCTTCATTCGCTCATCGAGTTCAGTGGTAGCGTAGTCTGGGTGACGACCCTTGTAAGGATGAACCCCAGTATACATCTGGAATGTAACCACTGCCCAAGAAAACCAATCGGATTCCAAATCGAATTTGCCAAATGGAAGTCTGCGGTCACGCACACTATCCATGATGGCAGTACATGGGAAACTCGGAGTCTGGTATGAATCCACATCGATGTGATACGGGATAGCGAACTTGGAATCCACCAAGAAATTCATTTCATTGTAGTCACCCACCAGAATTTTTTCTTTATGCAGATCGTTAAGCTGCTTCTGCATCTGGGTAACTAATGCCACAGTCATTTCAGGGGTGATTCGGTTGTCACCCTTAAACTTACGAGAGAACATCTTTGTCAGATATTCAGTGTTGTCAACAAATGGCATTGTAAACCCAATTGCTTTCTTTGTCTTGGGATCATACAATACATCTTTTGGAGCCAACACATTCGCAGTAGTGATCTTCTGCAATTCCAGAATTTTTCCTTCAGGAATCATCTTTGCAGGATCATGATAGATCTTGTATGCAAGACCGTCCTTCACATACACGACACCTTCACCACCCTGAGCCTTATACTCTTTTTGGGTTAATGTAACTTTGGTTTTACCACCGACTAATACAGTTGCTGTGCTCATAATTAGTCCTTTAGCCAAATGGTTGCAATGGACACATCATCGAAATTTTCGAGGCCCTGCTTTTCAAATTTACGCATAGCCATGTTCATACGGCGTTGAACAAATTCACCTTGGAAATTCTTGAAAGAATTGATTTCCTTTACAATGTTCGATGTACTTGCGGCACCAGACACACGTTCTCCCATATACTTGCTGCTATACTGGAATGCACTCACACCATCACTCATGATGCTAATGAATTCCTTTTTATAGATAGGAAGCTTGAAAAAAACATGGTCATGATATGGCAATGTCATACTGATAGGGAAATGTTCAATTTCTTCCCCGGTATCGGATATAAGAACTTGTTTGAAAGTCTTATTCATGTTGAATTGTTGCTTGTATGCGTTGGCATTCATGATACTAAGATCATACGTCAAATAATACGGAGCACCGCTCAAGAATTCGATAGTACAAATTGTCAACACATTGGTTTCGAAATCTTTATATGCGAATGTTCCATCACCACGCATATACACATAGATGTTGCTGTCGTATTGGAATGCCATCAGTAGTGTGGCATCACCAACTGAGATATCGGATTCAGTTGCTTTAAGCATCGAACCTAAGTTGGCTCGAATGTCATTTTCAAGAAGCGAGTATTTCTCGTCCTCAGTGTCGGCGTAATCGAACGCTCGACTATTATGAATTCCTACCAGAGTACGCTTCGCAGACCGAGCCAACAGCCTAGCACCAAAATCAGTGTCATCAGAACCAGAGCATCCATCACATACAATGATGAATGGGTTACCAGCAATTTCACCATGCATGGTATAATCTTCACAAACTTTGTGGCTCACGCCTTTGGTAAAAAATGAATCGGTCTGCATAATAGCTCCTTAGTCAGCTCTGTATTCCATTACGTATTTCTTAGCGTCTTCTTTACTGAGATATTCACTGAAAAGACCGCACCGAATCGTAGAATAATCACATAGATCAATCAGTTCACAAATGATTTCTTTTTGTCGTTGGTTATCATGCTGTGCCATTGCACTAGCAGAACTTCCAAGCTGATTATGATTCTCCAAAAAGAGGGGGATTATTCCCCCTCTTGTATTGAACATGTTACAGAGTGAAGTTCACAGGTTGCGAAGGACCGCCGCTACCCAGACTCTGAGACTGAGAAGACACGCTCTGACTGATGAAGTTCGCCAGCTTAGCCAGCTTGCTCGAAGTGACATCGCCCAGAGAAATGTATTCATCGAATCCAGCATCGGTCTTCAGGTTCGCCAGATCGCCCTGTACGCCAGTGTCGTTCACACCAACCAGAATGGCACGGATAGATTCCAACTGCTCATTCTGACGGACACGCTGCAATGCAGCCTTCACATCGGCGGCACTCGTCAACTTGCGAGAAGCATTTTCCCAACCATCAGTGATGACGAAGAAAATACCGTTGCAGAAGAAATCCTGTGCTGCCATCTGCTTTCCGTATGCTTCGATAGATTCCAGAGCACTTCCGGCAGCATCGAACAGAGGAGTGCAACCACGAGGATTCACGGTGCCAGTATAGTGACCATCAGGAATATTGCTCAGGTTCATGAACCCGTGGAATTCGTTGATGTTGTCATTCACACGGTCAGTGAACCCAGCGACACGCACCAAAAGATTTTCGGCCTGAGGAGACTTCTTACATGCCTCGATTACGGAATTCAGAGTCTTTTCCAGTTCGGGTTTGAACGTGTCAACCGAGCTGGATTCATCGACCAGAATGGTCACCAGTGTGTATTCACTTCCTTCCAGCGATGCGATATCGACCGCACTGAAAGTGAAGTTGTTGAGAGTCTTGTGGACTTCAGTATCGTCTTTACCCATCAGTTTCATTGTGGGCCTCCTTAGGCGAAATAGGTGGTGGTTGTGGACAGACGCATGCCACGAGCAGTCATTTCGGTGACGAACTGCTGACCGAGGACTTCGAATCCAGTTACATTGGAGCAAGCGTCTTCCAGAAGGACGAAACGCTTCACCTGTTCATCGGTGAACTTGGAGGCAATGTCACGAATGGTGTTGGCCACGCAGTGAGACAGTGCTTCACCAGCAATCAGAATATCACCAGTGCTGTCACGCAGAAGTTCAACCAACTTCGTGTTCAGAGAAGTGGTCACATCTTCGGGATCTTCCACGTCAGCCTTCACAGCGGAGTAGTGTTCGGTGAACATATTGGAACCCTTGGTCACCATGTTCACAACTGCGAATGTCTTTTCCCAAGTACGCAATGCAGTGTTGAGCACGTCAACCACAGCAGCACCGGGGGTGCCAATCAAACAATGTTCAGGCCAGATGCACAGGACATAGCGACCACCATCGGCGAGGGCCTTGACGTAGGCTTCAGAACGCTTCTGGAAACCGGGGTTGTAGGAACGCCACTTGCCAGTGGTCACATCGTCCATCGTAATCAGAGTGAAAGGAGTAGGATGTTTTCCAGCCTGATCCACCCACCAGATGGGATGTGCGATGTGCACAGGGTGATGAGAGTCGAGAGTAACGTTGATGCTGTCGATGTTGTCAACGTTTTTGGTAATCATTGCCGCAAGACGTTCCATATCTTCATATGCACCGGGGATAGACAGTGCCCCAGTAGGAAGACAGAAATCGTTCTGCGGATCGATGACGATGAGGTGAGCGTTTTTCATGTTGGTTCTCCTTTTTGATGAAAAATCAGTTGCCCAGCAGCTTTGCTTTGATCTCGTAATAGCGTCTGCTGAAATACACACAGTTCAGGGTTTCACGGTAATCGAAACCGAATGCTCGGCGGGATACCGCAAGTACAGGGGGAGCTTGTACACGTTTAGCGATGGCCATGCCCTTGAAGAGCTTCCACCAACGTTCCAAGTCATCCACGAATTCTTTGGAATTCGCAAACAGGGTTTCGATCTTGGCTTCGGGTTGATTGATTCCAAGCTTTGCGAACAGTTCACGCTTGTAGTACCATTCGATCACTTCGGTGGGAGTCACACGATTCCAGTTTTCCACCCATGCCTTGAACAGTTTGTCATGATACCAGTATTTGATCGGATCACCCTTACCTGCATCCAGAGACTGTTCAGCACTCAGTTCAGCGGATGGGATGATGTCGAAAATGGCCTGTGGGATGACTTCTCCGTTACGATTGAGGTATTCCCCTAGTTCGTACACTTGAGTCTTCCAAAGGTCAGCCAGAGCCGCTAGAAAGCCAGCATGGTCGCCATACATGGTGCAGTAACCAACGGTGGTCTCGGTCTTGTTGCCATTATTGGTGAACACGCCACCAAAGGCACAAGACAGTGCGGACAGGATGCGGGACGATCTGTCACGAGCCTGAACATTTTCGAGATCAAAATCACTCAGTTTGAGAGTGAATTCATATCCCTTTCCATCTATGACAGACTTCTTGTTAATCTGACGCATAGTCAGAGCAACGGAATCGCCGATGGGAATGATGGTGTAGAAACAACCAATGTTGTTTGCCAGTTCAGAAGACAGACCAATGGTAGTCTGGCTATTGAATTCACTAGGCATATTAACCAGCAGAAGATTTTCAGGACCAACCACTTCAGCATACAGAGCAGCCGCAACCGCAGAGTCGATACCACCGGAAGACCCGATCACGATCCGTTTGATGCCACACTGATCCAAATAGGTCTTGATGCCATACTTCAGAGCCGCATAGATTTCTTCGATCTCGCTGAGTTCAGGAATTTCAATTAGCTCCATATCACCAGAGATGATATCTTTGCGTTCAGGACTGTAGTTCACGGTCATTGCATATGTATCAAACATAGGAGCCTGATCCATCTTCACACCATTGCGATTGTACACCACCGTAGAACCATCGAAGCCGAAAATGGTCTTGCCATTGTTCTGCAACCCGATAGAGTTCACGTACAGAACCGGAACATTGTTGATCTTTGCGTGTGCTCCGAACGTGCGGTCACGTGCAATGTTCTTTCCGGTAGTGAAAGGAGAACAACTCAGGTTCAGAATCAGTTCAGCCCCATTGTCACAGAAAGACTTGATGGGCTTTGTGGTGTAATCACGATCCCAGCCATCTTCGCAGATAGTGATGCCGATCTTCACACCATTGATTGTGATGGGCTGGTAAGGATCTTCCACCTTGAAACGATCAGCGAACCATTTCATGGTCTGGAAATGACGAGGCTCTTCGAATTCACGATAGTTGGGAAGTAGAGACTTCGGTTGAACCGTAAATCCATGTGCGAAAGGAACATAGTGACCATTCTGAGCAACGAATGCTCCATTCAGTTTTGCCACACGACCGTCAGTACCATACAGATCAGTGAGATCCAATCCAGTTTCGGAAATCTTGACGTAAGTAACATTGCCGAACACAATAGTAGGGCCATTTGCAGAGAGCTTGGTGACACAGTCACCGTAATACATGCAGTCTTCTATGTAGGAGGTTTCTTCCCACATGTCACCGATCAGATAGCCAGAGATACACAGTTCAGGGAGAACCAGAAACTCGATACCATCGAACTTCGCTGCTTCAACGATAGTCTGAATGGTTTCGAAATTTTTCTTAGGGTTCCCCGGAACCACTTCCATTTGTGCAAGGCGAATGTTCATGCGTTCTCCTTAGTCCTTGATCTTGTATACATATTTCAGGTAGTTCAGGAATTCTGCGTCTTCGCACATTCCCTTGCCCTTGGAATCAGAGATCTTCGCAACGGGATTGCCATTGCATTCGACCATCTTCATCACGATCTGGAGGGGCTTGACACCAACGTCATTGGTGAGGTTGGTTCCAATACCGAAGCTGGTCATAATGCGACCACGGAACTGTTCAGCCAAACGGAATGCCAGCGGGAAATCCAGACCATCGCTGAATACAGCGGTCTTGGTTGCAGCGGGAATGCCCAGTTTGGTATAGTGCTCGATCAGACGTTCACCCCATTCAAACGGATCACCACTGTCGTGACGGCATCCGTCATAGAGCTTTGCGAAGTACTTGTCGAAATCACGCAGGAACGCATCGAACCCAACCACGTCAGAGAGGGCGATACCGAGATCTCCACGATATTCTTCAACCCACTGCTGAAGCATGTAAGAGACAGATTTCACCAGAGGAACTTCACCGAGTCCCTGACCAGCCTGAAGGTATTCATGAGCCATCGTGCCAATGGGCTTCAACCCATACTTCATGGCCAGCAGAACGTTGCTGGTTCCGGTGAACATGGTGCGGTCCAGTTGCTTGCTGAGAGTAGCCACAACTTCTTCGTGCCAGTCACGGCTGAAGCGGCGGCGAGTTCCGAAGTCATTTATGACCATGCGGAGACGTTTGGAATACTGATGTCCCTGTTCGATCTTTTCCTGAAGACGAGCACGACCTTCAGTGAAATCCATATCAGGGTATTCATTGCGAGTGTACACTTCCTGTACGATAGCCAGTACAGGAACTTCGAACCAGATAACGTCACGCCAAGGACCTTCGGCAACGATCTGGAGTTCACCAGCTTCGTCCACATAGCACTTGATCTGGTCACGCTTGAGCTGGATCATACCCAGATAGTCAATGAAATCAGACTTGAAATACGGAATAGTATTCAGATATCCAAGTTCATCAGGAGTAAAGCGTAGGGTACACAGGTTATCCAATTCCCCATTGATTTCATCAACGTATTTGGATAAATCAAATTCAGAACGACACTTGAATTTGAACTTTGTGTGAGCAGTGGGAAAACGGTGCAATACCACATTACCCATAGAAAATTTATATAGATCCGTGTCCAGAAGGCTTTCAATGATTGGGGAATTAGTGGTCATGTATACTCCTTTGCATTGTTTTTATCATTGTGATAATAAATATAGATTTAAAATCACAATTGTCAATCAACTTTTTATCTTTTTAATAAAAAATCTATTATGACGCTTAATGTATAGGAATATAGAAAACTTTTATGTTTTGTCAATCAAGAAAATTCTATATTAGTAGTTTATCCAATTTTTCTCGAATAACCTCAATATCATCACTTTCCCAAATAACAAATACGGTATAGCCCATCTGTTCTAGCTTTATTCGTCTTTGTTCATCATTATCCCATTTTTCGGCGGCGGTATATGATGATCCCGGTAACCGAATGATATCATCCGCTGCATAATACTTGGGATTAGCATGGACATAATCACCATTAATCTCAACTGCTATTTTCTTTTCAATGTGCAATTCATCAATTGAGTATCGATTCACGGTCTGTTCACCCAAGAATCCAAGATCCCGCAAATTGAGCTGATCTGTAATACGCAAATGTGTTTTAGAAAATTTTTTCGACACGCTAAGTAATGCATTAATATATTTAGGTCGGAGTTCTGGGTCTCTCCAATTGGCTTTCTGTTGTTTACTACGCCGCTTCTTCTCGTTTGGTTTATTGGTAGCTTTTTTTATCAATTTACTTTGGTTGGCCCGAAATGTCTCATCTGACCACATTTTACGAGAGTTAATTGATTTTATACATCTAGCTTGTTCGCTTTGGTTCCATTGAGTTGTGCGGTCAATATGAGCAGCCCGATATGATGGATCTAAAAATCGTTTACGCATCGAGATCGAAACTTTTTTTCTATACTCAGGATCGGCATGTAATTCTGCTATTTTTGGTTGCATTTTTTCAATAATGACATCTTTATTATGGGTCCCCGAACACACAGTAGAACAGAATCGAGGAAATACTTTTCGTCCTTTTCTGAATTCGACAATTTTACCACATTCCTCGCAAGTCGGATTACCATGTATTTTAATATAGTTATCCTGATACCATAGTGCCGATGTATGGTTTTTTGCATATTGCTTAAATTTTCCACGATAGAATTCAGGTTCATCGTTACAAAATCCACATTCGCATATAGGAGCATTACCATCATATTCAGTTAATACAATGTAGTCTTTCATAGTCAGTTCATGCTCATTCATCAAATGTTTAGTGAGATCACCACCAGCATTTGTTTTGAATTCAGCATTACATATCTTGCATATAATCATAATAAAAAATCCTCTTTATAATAGTTTATAAAGAGGATGTAAATTATGTTAAGATTGTGGTTATACAATCATCCACATCGTGAGTAGCTACAATCTTTGCAGAGGATACAGCCCTCATTAAAAATCATAGTACCCCCACACTGAGGACATTTTCTGTTTTTGCCCTGAACTTCAGTACCATCCTTGATATACTGCTTGAGCAGTCGCTTGATATGGAAGGTAAAGGAGGACAGTGGATAGTTCCCTTCATCGAGAACATCAACGATATTGATGATAGGAACATTGTGTCGAAGAAGGAATCCGATACTACGAGCAATCTTAGTAACATTGGTCTGACCATTGTACTTCTCAAGCTGGTCATCAACAAGTTCTTTCTTGATGTTGACATTTCGAGCCAACTTCATCATACTGTTGATGGTATCTTCAGTAACTTCGTTGGTTTCCTTAGAGTTCGTATTAACAAAGATTGCAAATGGACGAGTAAGACCCGCATCGGCAAACGCAATGTTCACATACCATTTCTTCTTGTTGTTATCACGAATGACCATACCCTTACTGTAATATTCGTTAGGCAATTTGACATCTTCAAGAATCACATCATCTTTCGCATCGGAGAAAATGTTTTCAAGTTCTTCCTTCCGTTCAATGGTTTCCTGTTTTGCTTCGAGAACCGCAGTCATGGTTCCATCACGATATGTGGTGATGCCCTTGATGCCAGCCTTCCATGCATTCGTATACAGATCCTTGAATTCTTCATACGGATAATCATTAGGAAGGTTTACGGTCTTGGAACTATTCATATCAGTGTACTTGGCAATGATTTCCAACGTATTGATATGATCGTTCACAGTCAAATCAAGAGTAGTAGCGAATACACCACGTGCATCCATTTCCTTGATTTCAGCTTCACTGAAATTAGCCTGTACATATTCCCAACCATAATCGACAACTTGAGAAGCCTTAACAAGGCCACGGCCTTTATCAATCTCATAGTTGACACCTTCGAACGTTCCACGAAGGATGGAATCAGTTCCACGCTTAGCAAACTTGAATACATCGGTTTCAAACCATTCACCTTGAGTGGCTTCAGGGAATGTCAGTCCTTTTTCTTTAAGCTTTGCTCGATCTCTTTCAGGTACGATAGACCACCGAGTATATTCTCTCATGAAAACGGGTTCGATACCACCAGAAACAACACCTGCATAGATGGACATGTTACCAGTAGGAGCATTTGCACTTCTGTGTGAGTTACGCATGCAGCCAATGGTCTCAATATTCTTCTTAAATTCATCCGACACATCCAATGTTTTCCACCAGTATGTATTGAAATATTCATCAGCTTTGAACTGCGTGAATGAACCTTTTTCCTTACCAAGCTTTGCACTTGCGAGAATTTCGGTTTCAGCTTTACACTGGAACACATCCTGAATCAATTGCAACGATTCTTCGGAACCGAATCGAACCCCCAGCATGTAATGCAGAGAACCCAGACCAAGCACACCAATACCAATACGGCGTTTGCTTGTCATTGAATCCTTATATTCTTCAAGAGGAGCACGACTAATGTCATTGATGTTATCGGAGAAACGAACGGCCAATGTAACAGCCTTGCGGAAGTTGGCATAATCGAAGAAACGATTTCCATGTTCATCTCTGATGACATACTTAACCAGATTGATAGACATCAAGTTACAAACACCAGTAGACATTGCGATTTCACCACATGGATTAGTGGTAGCAATTTCTTCCCCATATGCAAATGGGTTAAGTTTATTTGCGATGTCGAGGAACAATACACCGGGGTCATTGCGGGTGTAAGTTGCTTTCATGATCTTATCCCACAATTCACGTGCAGGAATTCGTTTGTATATCTTCACAGGAAGACCCTTATCTTCCCATTCTTTGATATTACCAAACCATTCATGTTCATATTCAGGACATTCGGTATCAGGGAATTTAAGTGCCCACTTCTTATCCTTCTCAACAGCGTCCATGAATCCTTCTGTAATACCGACAGAAATATTGAACTTGTTAAGGCGACCTTCCACCAATTTAGCATCTATGAAATCTTCAATCTCAGGATGCCAAATTTCAAGAATACCCATCTGAGCACCCTTGCGGATCTTCTTTTTTTCTTCTGGACGTAGATCACCAAGGATTTTATCACTACCCATAGTGATAACACTCGAACTCTGATTCCACAGACTCATGATCTGCACAATACCCGGAGTACGACTAGCGATACCTCGAACGTACATTCCATTTGGGCGAAGCCAAGAGAAGTTCATTCCATATCCACCTTCGGACTTCAAGGTTTGAGCCTGTGCCTTCAACATATCATAGATACCCCTAATGCTATCGGGGTCTTTATATCCAATGTCACGTGGGTTGTGAACGAAGCAATTCATGAGGGTTGTTCCCTCACGACCTTCTACGCCCAGATTAGCCGTAATTCGACCCCCAGCGATAGCCTTAAAATCACTCAACAACCATAAGAAGTCTTGGTATACCTCTTCCTGTTTTTCAGGCTTCTCAGCACTTGCAGCGGCTCGTGCTTGACGTTCCCATGTATCTTTCAGGGTCTTCTCTTTGGGTGCTCGATAGTTGTGATTCCAGACTTCTTTGGAAATTTCTTGTTGCATGTTTTCTCCTTAAATATTCAAACTCTCTCTATGGCGGTGCAAGTGGTTTATAAGAACCACTACGATCATTGTGTTTTTGCTTTTGTTATAAACTCGGCTCGTATTAAATATGGATTAAATGGGGCCTCCGTTTAGCACTTTTTATTGCCCGTAACCACGCAGTGACAACTGGAATGTTGTTATCTTGCCACCACTTACCCGGGAAGTGGGTTTGACACCGAAAATCTTGAAAACGAACTGCATTATTTCTGATATATCGGGCCTGTGATTGGCGAGTATAGTACAGAAACGAATTCTGGTTCCAAAACGATACATGAGTTGGGTCCATCCAAGCACCACGCCCATCAGTTGATGGAACATCGATGAATGCCCAACCACCATCGGCCAACACTCGATAAATTTCAGTCATTGATTTGAGAGGATCTTTCAAATGTTCCAATACATGAGATGCATTGATTACACCAACTGAATTATCAGGAACTGGAATACCATCATTCAAATCACAAATGATATCAGCACCTTCCATATCAACTGTCTCATATCCTTTGCGACCATCAATACCACCCCCGATATCCAATAAACGCAATCCATTCAATTCAGCATCACGCTCAGCAAGTTTCTGTCCATAACGATGAAACATGTTCACCGTTTCGGTTTGAATGATCTGATTTCGTTCCAACCAAGTATTTTCACCAGTGATTCGGTAAATGTACAATACTTCATTGATGAACTTGAATTTTGTTTTCAGATACGTTCTTACGATCAGATCTTGGTCATCAAGAACCGATAACAATGGGTCATGTCCACCCACGTTATGATAAACTTTCTTTCGCCATGATCGAACATGATCTGGCATGTACCAAATGAATGCCATTGCAGCCGCACTCGGCTCAAATGAATGCATATGGTATAGAGGACGATTATTCTTCCAATTGAACATTTCATATGTCCACCCGCATGCAGCATTGTAAGGGGTAAACTGACCATTCATTGGTAGTTTAGCATTATCAGAATACACGAATCCGATTTCTTCATCCTGATATGCTTCATGAAGTTTTTCCAAACAGTTCGGAGTCAACAAATCATCATGATCCATTTCAATTAGGATATCACCTTTACCTAATCTGAATGCTTTGTTTTTCAGATATCCAACATTCGTATTACCACTTTTATCTGTAGCAATGCGAACCCGTGAATCATTTCTTAGTTCATCGGGTAGATGTACTTGATCTTGAACAGCATCACCATTCAAATATAGAATCCACTCCCAATTCTCATAGGTCTGTGATTTGATGGTCTCGTATAGCTCGTGAATGTGGGTCAGTCTATGACTGGGGGTTATCAAACTGAATTTCATACTTCTTCTCTTAGATTAAGAGGAAATATACAAAACTTGGGGAATTTCTGGGGAAAATTATTCGAAAGAATCACACATGCTTAGACTTGTACTATATAGTGCATATGCTTTTTTCCACTGGAAGCTTTTATACGATCACGTGATTCACCATATGGATTTCCGCCATAGAATGTGTTACCGTATCCTCTACCATCACCACCATAGTTTCCACTGATATCACTTCCCATTGCAGTATCTGGTGATTATCTGTCATGGTGTAATGGTGGACATCT
>Ga0265293_10008649_pt1 | contig 14995 bp, 11 predicted proteins | sample Munlanlewell138R_FD_192505 | JGI IMG/M metagenome (GOLD analysis project Ga0265293, IMG submission 192505) | Leachate microbial communities from a municipal landfill in Southern Ontario, Canada - Leachate well 138R | ecosystem: Engineered > Solid waste > Landfill > Unclassified | place: Canada...
ATATACGGAAGGCGCGGGCCCCGGCATCGACCTCTATTCCATGCGCCAGCCGCTCGGCGTGGTCGCCGGCATCACCCCGTTCAACTTCCCGGCCATGATCCCGATGTGGAAGTTCGGCCCGGCCATCGCCTGCGGCAATGCTTTCATCCTCAAGCCCTCGGAGCGCGATCCGGGCGTGCCGATGCGCCTTGCCGAACTGATGATCGAGGCGGGCCTGCCTGCCGGCATACTCAACGTCGTCAACGGCGACAAGGAATCGGTCGACGCCATTCTCGATCATGACGACATTTCCGCCATCGGCTTCGTCGGCTCGTCGTCGATCGCGCAGTACATCTATTCCCGTGGCTGCGCCAACGGCAAGCGCGTGCAGTGCTTCGGCGGCGCCAAGAACCACATGATCATCATGCCCGACGCCGACATGGACCAGACGGTCGATGCGCTGGTGGGTGCCGGCTACGGTGCGGCGGGCGAGCGCTGCATGGCCGTTTCGGTGGCTGTTCCGGTTGGCGAGGCAACCGCCAACAAGCTGATGGAGAAGCTGATCCCGCGCGTGGAAAGCCTCAAGATCGGTCCTTCGACCGATCCGAGCGCCGATTTCGGCCCGCTGGTGACGAAGCAGGCGCTGGAGCGCGTGCGTGGCTATGTCGACCTCGGTGTCGAGGAAGGCGCCAAGCTGGTGGTCGATGGCCGTGGTTTCAAGATGCAGGGCTATGAGGACGGCTTCTATCTCGGCGGCTGCCTGTTCGACAACGTCACGCCCGACATGCGCATCTACAAGGAAGAAATCTTCGGGCCGGTGCTGTCGGTGGTGCGCGCGCACGATTTCGAAGAAGCGGTGCGCCTGCCGTCCGAGCATGAATATGGCAACGGCGTCGCCATATTCACCCGCGACGGCGATGCGGCCCGCGAATTCGCGTCCCGCGTCAATGTCGGCATGGTCGGCATCAACGTGCCGATCCCGGTGCCGGTCTCCTACTACACCTTCGGCGGCTGGAAGAAGTCCGGCTTCGGCGACCTCAACCAGTACGGCCCGGATGCGGTGCGCTTCTACACCAAGACCAAGACCGTCACCTCGCGCTGGCCGTCCGGCGTCAAGGAGGGTGCCGAGTTCTCGATGCCCCTGATGAAGTAACGCTTCGTTTCCGTCACAAAAAAAGCCGCCGGATCACCCGGCGGCTTTTTTCGTTCGGGGCTGATCTCAGCTCAGGCAGCGAACCAGGAAATCGCCGGCCCGCTGAATGTGCCCGCGCAGCAATTCTGCAGCCTGGCCGGCATCGCGCCTCGCATAGGCGTCGAACATCTGCCGGTGATCTGTGAGCCATTCATTTCTGGCTTCCGGCAGCTGATCGTAGAGGGCATTGCAGCGCTCGACCTCGGTGCGCAGCGACATGGCGAGCCGGATCTGGCGCGGCGCGGCGGCCGGCTTGTAAAGCTGCATGTGAAAGGCGCGGTCGGTCCTGATCCAATCCGGGGTGGCGGCGGTGCGCTCGGCCAGTTCAAGCGCTTCGCCAAGAGCTTCCATGTCGCTTTGGTCATGCAGGCTTGCCGCACGTTCGATCAGATCGCACTCCACCAGAATGCGCATGTGAGTAATCTCGCGGATATCCTGCGCCGTCACCTCGATGACGAAGGCTCCGCGATTGGGAAAGACGGCAACCAGCCCGTCGCGCTCCAGCCGGCGCAAAGCTTCACGTACGGGGATGCGGCTGACGCCAAAACGCGTGGCAAGATCCTCTTGCCGCAACGGTGCGCCGGGCCTGATGTCTCCGCGCATGATCTCCGCGTTCAGTTGGTCGGCGATGAGGTCGGCGGTCGTGTTCGATCTGAGCATGGTTGCTACATATCACAGGCGCTGATACATGAACACATGTAAACATGTATCCAATCTGGAGATTGATCGTGGACGGGAAGCTGCACAGATACGAAGTCAAAGTGACATGGACGGGAAATGAGGGAACGGGAACTGGCTCGTATCGCGGCTACAGCCGCAACCATGAAGTAACTGCGGGTGCAAAGCCGGCGATCGCAGGTTCGTCCGATCCTGCTTTCCGGGGAGATCCGGCCCGGTGGAACCCGGAAGATCTTCTCGTCGCCTCGCTCTCCGCCTGCCACAAGCTCTGGTATCTCGGGCTTTGCGCGCAGGCGGGCGTAACCGTGCTCTCCTATGAGGACGATGCGCTGGGCGAGATGGTGGAGGAGGCCGGTGGCGCCGGTCAGTTCACGTCGGTGATGCTGCGTCCGAAGATCGTGATCGATGCTCAGTCCGACCCGGATGTTGCCGCCGCCCTGCACCACAAGGCGCACGCCATGTGCTTCATTGCCCGATCGGTCAATTTTCCGGTGAGGAACGAGCCCGAGATCATGGTTCAGGCACAGGTTCCGGGCGTCCGTGGCTGATGGGTGAAGACAGGGCGCAGACGAGACTTCCGGTCAACTGGCGTACAGGCAGGCTGCTCTTTCCGTCCTGCTGTCGGGAGGCTTACCGGGTGGCGGCGTCCTCGGCCATGCCGCGCAGGAAATCCATCAGCTTGTCGGCATTGACGGCGGCGTCGTTCTCGTCACCCTCAAGCACCGACTGGATCAGCGCGACATGCAGCGCGGCGCAGTCGGCCATTCCCAGATGCGCGCGGAAGCGGAACCAGCAGCGGCGGCTGTGCGATTGCAGGGCTGCCGCTGCACGGGACGCGAACATGTTGTCGGCTGCGGTTGCGAGCGCTTCGTTGATCGCCTTGTCTGCTGCGAGGAAGGCAACGACATCGGTGGCCAGTACGGCCTGCTGGATGGCAAGGGCAGCTTCATGGAACCTGCCGGCGATTTCGCGGGTGACGAAGCGTGCCGCCGATCGGGCGAGCAGTTTTTCGATGCCGCGCCGCGCGTCGATGATGCGCAGCCAGTCGCTGCCATAAAGTGGTGTGACCGTGATGCCGGCGCGGGGCCTTATCTCCAGAAGCCCATCCCACGCCAGCCGCTGAACGGCTTCGCGAACGGGCGTGCGGCCAAGACCGGTTTTCTGGATCAGCGCGCTTTCGGTGACAAAGCTTCCAGGCGCCAGTTCGAGAGTGACGACCATCTGCTCCAGCGCGTTGAAGGCTCTGGTGGTGGCGGGAACTGAGCTGTCGAAAGGTTCGGATATCACGCGCATCTCCATGCTGCGCGAAATCATATATCACCAGTTCATTCTGCAGACCGCCCGCGTCGTCCACAGATATATCTGTCGTATCTCACTGGAAGAACAAGAGGATGCATGGTTTTTCAGAGATCGCGCGCAGGTGAAAACAACGACGTAATCCGGCAGGGCCGGAGCGTCGTTCTGCTTCACCCAGTTTGCCGAAAGTTGGAAAGTGCGTGCGGGGCAGGCCGGGGGCAGGGGCATTGGGCGCGAGAGCAAAAACCGTCTGGGGACGGGCCTGTCATCCCGATCTGCGCCGCCTCCAAGTATCCGTGCTGATCCGGACAAGAAAAATGACGTCAATTCTTCCGTAGCGGAATTGTGATCAGGTCTGCGTGATGATGCCGGCCGGCATTTGCGGAGGGACTGTCGCTTCTGAGATTTGCAAGAATCACCTATTATTTACTTCCATGAAGCGGATTCCTTTCCCATAAAGCTGAAAGTGCGCCCAAAACGTCAATGACATTGCGTTGGTCCGATGATAGGTTCCGCTCTGACCTGCCAACAGGATGCACCTCCCGCGATAATGGACCGATCTCATCCCAAAGTCGCGTAAAAGAACAAAATTTGGAGTTGCAATCCGGACTTGAAACCGTACCACTAGGGGAACTACGAAAAGGAATGCGCCCGAGCCGGCGACATTCCAGGGGAGCGGCATAATATGCAATATTTCATCCAGCAGCTTATCAACGGGCTGACGCTGGGATCGATTTATGGCCTCATCGCCATCGGCTACACGATGGTCTATGGCATCATCGGCATGATCAACTTCGCACATGGCGATATCTTCATGGTCGGTGCTTTCACGGCTCTGATCGTGTTCCTGATCCTTGGTGCCATGTTCTATTCGGTGCCGGTCGTTGCCGCGCTTCTGATCATGATGATCGTCTCGATGCTGCTGGTCAGCCTCTACAACTGGGTGATCGAAAAGATCGCCTACCGGCCGCTGCGCGGTTCTTTCCGTCTGGCGCCGCTGATCACTGCCATCGGCATGTCGATCGTGCTGTCGAACTTCGTGCAGGTCACGCAGGGTCCGCGCAACAAGCCGATCCCCCCCATGGTCAGCCAAGTCTACAATGTCTACGGAATCTCGATCTCGCTCAAGCAGATCATAATCGTCGTGGTTACAGCCCTGCTGCTGGTCATCTTCTGGTATGTCGTCAACAAGACCGCTCTGGGCCGCGCCCAGCGTGCCTGTGAGCAGGACCGCAAGATGGCGGCGCTTCTGGGCGTCAATGTCGACCGCACCATCTCAATCACCTTCATCATCGGCGCTTCGCTCGCGGCCGTCGCCGGCACCCTGTTCCTGATGTATTACGGCGTGGTGGTCTTCTCGGATGGCTTCGTGCCGGGCGTTAAGGCATTTACCGCGGCAGTGCTCGGCGGGATCGGCTCCATTCCGGGCGCCGTGATCGGCGGCCTCGCCATCGGCTTCATCGAGAGCATCTGGTCGGCCTATTTCTCCATCGACTATAAGGATGTGGCGGCCTTCTCGATCCTTGCCATCGTGCTCATCTTCATGCCCTCCGGCATTCTCGGCCGGCCAGAAGTCGAAAAGGTCTGACCCATGGCCATGGCTGAAACGAAAAACTCTGCTGGCAGCGCCAACATCGCTGCCGGGCTGCGCGAAGCTGTCTATGCAGCGGTGATCGCCTTCTTCATGTTCGTGCTGTTCATTGGCGTGAAGACAGAACAGAACATTCACAACGAACTGGTGCTGGTGACGCGCTGGGGCCTTCTGGCGACCGTGGTGGTGCTGGCTGCTGTCGTGCGCTTCCTTCAGGTCGTCTATCTGATGCCGTTCCTCGCATCGCAGAAGACGGTCGATGCGAAAACCGGCCTTCTGCCCACCAGCGTTGCGCTGCGCGTGTTCAGCAAGCGCAATCTGATCATCGGCGTGGTTGTGGCCGGTGCGCTGCTCCTGTTCGGCAATGCCATCCAGGAGGCCGTCGGCCCTTACTGGGGCGCCTATGTGGGTCTGCTGCGCGCTGCGGCGATCATCTTCGTGATCGCGTGGGGCATCTTCTCCTTCCGCAATTTCATCAGCACCTATTCCTATTCGCTCGGCTTCATCCTGCTGGTGCTCTATCCCGTCGTGATGGTGTCGCTGTTCGGCTTTCAGGGCTCGCTGAAATGGGTCGATAATTTCGGCATCCAGATCCTCATCTATGTGATGCTGGCCTGGGGCCTGAACATCGTCGTCGGGCTCGCCGGCCTGCTCGATCTCGGCTATGTCGCCTTCTACGCGGTCGGCGCCTATTCCTATGCGCTGCTCGGCACCCAGTTCGGCTGGTCGTTCTGGATCCTGCTGCCGGCGGCCGGGGCCATGGCGGCGATGTGGGGCATCATCCTCGGATTTCCGGTGCTGCGCCTGCGCGGCGACTATCTGGCCATCGTCACGCTGGCCTTCGGCGAGATCATCCGCCTGGTGCTGATCAACTGGCGTGAAGTGACCAATGGCGCGGCCGGCATCTCCGGCATCCCGAAGGTCAGCTTCTTCGGCCTGATCTCGTTCAACGTCTCGGACCCGAACTACATCTCGAAGGTGTTCGGCATCGCCCAGTCCGGCTCCTACTACAAGATCTTCCTCTACTACCTGATCCTGGCGCTGTGCATGCTGACCGGCTACGTCACCATCCGCCTGCGCCGCCTGCCCGTGGGGCGTGCGTGGGAAGCGCTGCGCGAGGATGAAATCGCCTGCCGCTCGCTCGGCATCAACACCACCACCACCAAGCTCACCGCCTTCGCCATCGGCGCCATGTTCGGCGGTTTCGCCGGCTCCTTCTTCGCCGCGCGGCAGGGGTTCGTCAGCCCGGAATCCTTCATCTTCCTGGAATCGGCGATCATCCTCGCCATCGTGGTTCTGGGCGGCATGGGATCGCTCGGCGGCATCGCGGTCGCTGCGGCCGTCATGGTTGGCGGCACCGAGATCCTGCGCGAAATGCAGTTCCTCAAGCAGATCTTCGGACCGGATTTCACGCCTGAACTTTATCGCATGTTGCTGTTCGGCGCGGCGATGGTGATCGTCATGGTGTGGAAGCCGCGCGGGTTCGTCGGCAGTCGCGAGCCGACAGCCTTCCTGAAGGAGAGCAAAGCCGTCTCGGGCTCGTTTACGAAAGAAGGGCACGGCTGATGAGCGCGACGATCACCACAGAGATGCCGATCCTGCGTGTCGAGCATCTGTCGATGAAGTTCGGTGGCCTCGTGGCCATCGGTGACCTGTCCTTCGACGTCAGGCGCGGCGAGATCACGGCCCTGATCGGTCCCAACGGGGCCGGCAAGACAACCGTGTTCAACTGCATCACCGGCTTCTACAAGCCGACCGAAGGCATGATCCGCTTTACCGGGCGCGAGGGCAACGAGTTCCTGCTTGAGCGCCTGCCGGACTTCCAGATCACAGCGAAGGCCAAGGTGGCCCGCACCTTCCAGAACATCCGCCTGTTCTCGGGCATGACGGTTCTGGAAAATCTGCTCGTGGCCCAGCACAACAAGCTGATGAAGGCCTCCGGCTACACCATTCTGGGGCTGCTGGGCATCGGCGGCTATCCAAAGGCCGCCGCCGAGTCGATCGAGAAGGCGAAGCACTGGCTTGAGAAGGCCGACCTGACCGATCGGGCCGACGATCCTGCCGGCGACCTGCCCTATGGCGCGCAGCGCCGACTGGAGATCGCGCGGGCCATGTGCACAGATCCGGAGCTGCTGTGCCTCGACGAGCCGGCGGCAGGCCTCAACCCGAAGGAGTCGCTGGCGCTCAACGCCCTTCTCAACGACATCAAGGCCAATACCGGCACCTCGATCCTGCTGATCGAGCACGACATGTCGGTGGTGATGGAGATTTCCGACCATATCGTCGTGCTGGAATATGGCCGCAAGATTTCCGACGGCACGCCGGAGGAGGTGCGCACCGATCCGCGCGTCATCGCAGCCTATCTCGGCGTTGATGACGAAGAGGTCGAGGAGGTGCTGATCGAGGTCGGTGACGAGGACGTCATCGAGCAGCTCGATACCGGCCCCGATGCCGATCACGGCCCGGAGGCGTCGTCCTCCATGCTGGCCGGCCCGGTGAACGATACCGTGGTGCATGGCAATGGCGAGCGGGTCACGGTCGAGAAGGGCGCCGGCAAGGCCGCTCAGGTGAAGCCGCAGCAGGCTGTCAGCAGCCCTGCCGCGCGCAAGCCGGCCGCGAAGGCGGCGAAAGCGAAAGCCGAACCGGCCCCGAAGGCCGCAACGCCCGCAAAGCAGGCAGGCGCGGCAAAAGCCGCGAAGGCAAGCCCCGCCTCAAAGGCCGCTCCCGCCAGTGAAAAGCCGATCCCGGCGGCCGGTAAGGGCAAGGAGGCAGGCATCTCAAACCGCCTTCCGGCAGCGCGCGGCGGCAAGGCGGACGATCTCCAACTGATCAAGGGGATCGGACCGGTCAACGAGAAGAAGCTCAACGCCCACGGCATCTATCATTTCGATCAGATCGCAGCCTGGAAGAAGGCCGACATCGCCGCCGCTGAAGCCTATCTGGCCTTCGACGGGCGCATCGCCCGCGAAGACTGGATCAGCCAGGCGAAGGTTCTCGCCCGCAAGGCTGCATCCGCACCGGCAACCAGGCGCGGAGGGCGCAAATAATGTCCACAGTACCGCTTCTCGATGTCAGGAATGTCGAGACCTTTTACGGCAATATTCAGGCGCTCGGCGGCGTCGACGTCAGCGTTCAGCAGGGCGAGATCGTTGCGCTCATCGGCGCCAATGGTGCCGGCAAGTCGACCCTGATGATGACCATTTTCGGCACACCACGGGCAAGTTCGGGCAGCATCATCTTCGCGGGCACCGATATCACACGCCTTCCCACGCATGAGATCGCACGGCTGCGTATTGCGCAGTCGCCGGAAGGCCGCCGCATTTTCCCGCGCATGACGGTGCTGGAAAACCTGCAGATGGGTGCAAGCCTCGATAACCTCAAATATTTCGATGAGGACGTGGAAAAGGTCTTTACCCTGTTCCCGCGCCTGAAGGAGCGTATCGCTCAGCGTGGCGGCACTCTGTCGGGTGGCGAGCAGCAGATGCTGTCGATCGGGCGCGCACTGATGGCGCGGCCGAAGCTCCTGCTGCTGGATGAGCCTTCCCTTGGCCTTGCGCCGCTGATCGTGAAGCAGATTTTCGATGCGATCCGCGAACTCAACCGGACCGAGGGTCTGACGGTGTTTCTGGTCGAGCAAAACGCTTTCGCGGCGCTCAAGCTCGCCCATCGCGGTTACGTTCTGGTCAACGGAAAGGTGACGATGAGCGGCAGCGGCAAGGATCTGCTGGCCGATCCGGAGGTGCGCGCCGCCTATCTGGAGGGCGGGCGCCATTAGAGCATGTCGTCCAAAAGCGGGAACCGGTTTTGGGACAAAGACATGCGTAAAACAGGGACTTAAAGCGTAAGGAGCGGATCTGATGGATCGCGATGCGCTTCAAGGCAGTTCCGGCAGAAGCGCGAAGCGTTTTGCGGTCCGGAATTGAGAGAAACAAGGGGTGGAGCGTTTCTGCGAGTATCAGAAATGCTCCGAGCCGGGATCGGAATGCCGGAGCTTCGGCATTCTGCGGAAACCGGAAGTTTGAACTGCGACCGGAGCCGGCGGGGCTCCGGCAGAGTGCGGAGACATGATCATGCAGGGCATTCTCTACGAGGAACCCTCAATCTGGCAGTTCTTCTTCGTCACCTGTCTGCTGGGTGGCTGGGCGGCCTGGATGACCGGGCGCGCCTGCGCGCAGACCTGGCGACCGCAGCTGGCGCTGTTCTTCTATCTGCTTGGGCTGGGGCTCGCCGTCCGCTTCATTCATCATGCGCTGTTCAACGGCACGATGTTCAGCCTGCAATATTACGGCGTCGACACCATCATTTTGATGGTGCTGGGCTTTCTTGGTTATCGCTACACGCGAACCAACCAGATGGTGACGCAATATGGCTGGCTCTATGAAAAGGCATCGCCGCTGAGCTGGCGCTCGAAAGACCAGGCCCAATAGGCGAACAGGACGGGCGGATGCAGCAAAGATCCATGCAGGTTCCGGCAAGGCGGCGCTTCAGGGCACCGGGCCGGAGCATGCAGGATGTCTGTCGCTGGCCGTCTGTCTTCATTGTTCCGGCGACAAGTCGTTGCAAGATGAATCAACGTGACAACTGCCTTGAAATAGGCAAGGTTGGCTTTCTGCGAGATGGGTGGGTATCGCACGAAAGTATAACTGTCGCCCACTCTGAAAAAATGGGAGCGTTTAAATGAAGAAGTCACTCTTGTCCGCAGTATCGCTTGGCGCACTGCTGGTGTTCAGCGGTTCCGCCTGGGCCGACGTGCTGCTGGGCATCGGCGCACCGATCACCGGTCCGAATGCTGCTTTCGGCGCTCAGATTCAAAGGGGCACCGAGCAGGCGGTAGCTGACATCAACGCCGCCGGCGGCATCAATGGCGAGCAGATCAAGGTGTCGATCGGCGACGACGTCTCCGATCCCAAGCAGGGCATTTCGGTTGCCAACAAGTTCGTTGCCGATGGCGTGAAATTCGTCGTCGGCCACTTCAACTCGGGCGTCGCTATCCCGGCGTCGGAAGTCTATGCCGAAAACGGCATCCTCGAAGTCACGCCGGCAGCGACCAACCCGGTCTTCACCGAGCGCGGCCTGTGGAACACGATCCGCGTCTGCGGCCGTGACGACCAGCAGGGCGAGGTTGCCGGTGCCTATATCGCGGAGCACTACAAGGACGCCAAGGTTGCCGTCATCCACGACAAGACCCCTTACGGACAGGGCCTTGCCGACGAGACCAAGAAAGCACTCAACGGAGCCGGCCTGACCGAAGTGCTCTATGAAGGCGTCAATGCCGGCGACAAGGACTTCTCGGCCCTCATCGCCAAGATGAAGGAAGCCGGCGTGACCCTCATCTACTGGGGCGGGCTGCACACCGAGGCCGGTCTGATCATCCGTCAGGCCGCAGATCAGGGCCTGAAGGTGCCGCTGTTTTCCGGCGACGGCATCGTTTCCAACGAACTGGCCTCGATTGCCGGCGACGCGGTGCAGGGCACCCTGAACACCTTCGGCCCCGACCCGCGCAAGAACCCCGCCGCCGCGGAAGTGGTGGAGAAGTTCCGTGCCGCCGGCTTCGAGCCGGAAGCCTACACGCTCTATGCCTATGCCTCGACCCAGATCATCGCGCAGGCCGCTGCGGCTGCCGGCTCGAACGACCCTCAGGAAGTGGCCAAGGCGATCAAGGAAAAGGGTCCGTTCAAGACCGTTCTGGGCGAACTCTCCTTCAACGAAAAGGGCGACCGCACCGACGCCGACTATGTCGTCTACGAATGGCGCAAGGCGGACGACGGCAAGTACAACTACTTCCAGCTCGACTAAGGCATTTCGCCAGCCGGACGGCCTCGTCCGGCTGGCGCAAAATGCGCCCGGAGCAGGCTTGCCGCCTGACGAACAAAGGCCCGGCGCCCAGCGCCGGGCCTTTTTGCCTGTTTCGGGCATTTAGCGCCTCACGCCGCGTCATTCCCGGTTGCGCCGCAGCATTTTCACGCTAATCATTCGCGCGCCTTCTTCCAGACAGCGGAGTATCCCATTGGCCATCACGAAGATCCTCGTCGCCAACCGGTCTGAAATCGCCATCCGCGTGTTCCGCGCGGCCAATGAGCTGGGCCTCAAAACCGTGGCCATCTGGGCGGAAGAAGACAAATATGCCCTGCACCGGTTCAAGGCGGACGAGAGCTATCAGGTCGGGCGCGGACCGCATCTTGCGCGCGATCTGGGGCCCATTGAAAGCTATCTGTCGATCGAAGAAGTGCTGCGTGTCGCGAAGCTTTCGGGCGCCGACGCCATCCATCCGGGCTACGGCCTGCTTTCTGAAAGCCCGGAATTCGTCGAAGCCTGCGAGGCGGCCGGCATCACCTTCATCGGCCCTAAGCCGGCTACAATGCGCCGTCTTGGCAACAAGGTCGATGCGCGTAACCTCGCCATTGAGGTCGGCGTGCCGGTTATCCCGGCCACCGAACCGCTGCCCGACGACATAGAGGCGGTGAAGAAGCTTGCCGCCGAGATCGGCTACCCGCTGATGCTCAAGGCCTCATGGGGCGGCGGCGGGCGCGGCATGCGCGTCATCCGCTCGGAGGCCGATCTGGCCCGCGAGGTCATGGAAGGCAAGCGCGAGGCCAAAGCCGCCTTCGGCAAGGACGAGGTCTATCTCGAAAAGCTGATCGAGCGGGCCCGCCATGTCGAGGTGCAGATTCTGGGCGACACCCACGGCAATGCGGTGCACCTGTTCGAGCGCGACTGCTCGATCCAGCGCCGCAACCAGAAGGTCGTGGAACGCGCGCCGGCGCCCTATCTCAGCGACGAGCTGCGGCAGGAGCTGTGCGGCCATGCACTGAAGATCGCGCATGAGACCGACTATATCGGCGCCGGCACCGTCGAGTTCCTGCAGGATGCGGATACCGGAAAATTCTACTTCATCGAGGTCAATCCGCGCATTCAGGTCGAGCACACGGTGACGGAAGAGGTCACCGGCATCGATATCGTCAAGGCGCAGATCCACATTCTCGACGGTCGTGCCATCGGCACGCCGGAATCGGGCGTGCCGGCGCAGCAGGACATCCGCCTGCAGGGCCACGCCCTTCAGTGCCGCATCACCACGGAAGACCCCGAGCAGCACTTCATTCCCGATTATGGCCGCATCACAGGCTATCGCTCGGCGGCGGGCTTCGGCATCCGCCTCGATGGCGGCACGGCCTATTCGGGCGCCATCATCACCCGCTTCTACGATCCGCTGCTGGTCAAGGTCACGGCCTCTGGACGCACGCCTGAGGAGGCGCTGAGCCGCATGCACCGCGCGCTGCGCGAGTTCCGCATCCGCGGCGTCGCCACCAATCTCACCTTCCTCGAAGCGATCATCACGCATCCGAAATTCCGGGACAATTCCTACACCACCAGGTTCATCGACACGACGCCGGAACTGTTCACGCAGGTGCGGCGGCAGGACCGCGCTTCCAAGCTGCTCACCTATCTGGCCGATGTCAGCGTCAACGGGCATCCTGAAACGCGCGGCCGGCCGGCGCCGAAGCAGGATGCCGCAGCTCCGCTGGTGCCGTGGTTCACCGGCCAAATCCCGGACGGCACCAGGCAAAGGCTGGATGCGCTGGGGCCGGAAGGCTTTGCGAAGTGGATGCGTGACCGGAAAGAGGTCCTGATCACCGACACAACCATGCGCGACGGCCACCAGTCGCTGCTGGCGACGCGCGTGCGCACCCATGACATCGCCCGCATCGCCGGCACCTATGCGCGCGCCCTGCCGCAGCTCCTGTCGCTGGAATGCTGGGGCGGCGCGACCTTCGACGTCGCCATGCGCTTCCTCACCGAAGACCCGTGGGAGCGGCTGGCGCTGATCCGCGAGGCGGCCCCCAACATCCTGTTGCAGATGCTGCTGCGCGGCGCCAACGGCGTCGGCTACACCAACTATCCCGACAATGTCGTCCAGCATTTCGTCAAGCAGGCGGCCGAAGGCGGTGTCGACCTGTTCCGTGTCTTCGACTGCCTGAACTGGGTCGAGAACATGCGCGTCGCCATGGATGCCGTGATCGCAGAGGGCAAGCTGTGCGAAGCGGCCATGTGCTACACGGGCGACATCCTCGATCCGTCCCGCGCCAAATACAACCTGAAATATTATGTGTCGCTCGCCAAGGAGCTTGAGGCGGCGGGCGCACACATCATCGCGGTCAAGGACATGGCCGGCCTTCTGAAGCCGGCCGCGGCGCGTGTTCTGTTCAGGGCGCTGCGCGAGGAGACGGACCTGCCCATCCATTTCCATACGCACGACACGTCCGGCCTGTCGGCCGCGACCGTGCTGGCGGCGGTGGAAGCGGGCGTCGATGCCGTCGAGGCGGCGATGGACGCGTTTTCCGGCAACACCTCGCAGCCCTGTCTCGGCTCCATCGTCGAGGCGCTGAAGGGCAGCGAGCGTGATCCGGGGCTGGATTCGGAGTGGATCCGCAAGATCTCCTTCTACTGGGAGGCCGTGCGCAACCAGTATGCGGCCTTCGAGAGCGACCTCAAGGGACCTGCCTCGGAAGTCTACCTGCACGAGATGCCGGGCGGCCAGTTCACCAACCTCAAGGAGCAGGCCCGTTCGCTCGGCCTTGAAACCCGCTGGCACGAGGTGGCGCAGGCCTATCACGACGTCAACCTGATGTTCGGCGACATCGTCAAGGTCACGCCGTCCTCCAAGGTGGTGGGAGACATGGCGCTGATGATGGTCAGCCAGGAGCTGACCGTCGCCGATGTCGAGAACCCGGATCGCGATATCGCCTTCCCGGACTCCGTGGTGTCGATGCTGCGCGGCGATCTCGGCCAGTCGCCGGGCGGCTGGCCGCAGGCGCTGCAGAAGAAGGCGCTGAAGGGTGCCGCGCCGATCACCGTGCGGCCGGGCTCGCTGCTGGACGCGGCCGATCTGTCTGCCGGCAGGAAGGAGGCCGAGGAGAAGGTCGGGCGCACGCTGTCGGAACCCGAATTCGCTTCCTGGCTGATGTATCCGAAGGTGTTCTCCGACTTCGCCGCCGCACGGGAAACCTATGGGCCCGTCTCGGTGCTGCCGACGCCGAACTATTTCTACGGCATGAAGCCGGAGGATGAGATTTTCGTCGACATCGAGAAGGGCAAGACACTGGTGATCCGCTGCCTTGCCGTCGGCGATGTCGATGAAAACGGCATGGTCACGGTGTTCTTCGAGCTCAATGGCCAGCCGCGCCGCGTGAAGGTGCCGGACCGCGCCCATGGCGCTTCGGCCGCCAGGGCGCGGCGCAAGGCGGAACCCGGCAACGAGGCGCATGTGGCCGCCCCGATGCCCGGCGTGGTCTCCACGGTCTCGGTGGCGGCCGGACAGAGCGTCACGGCAGGCGACGTGCTCGTATCCATCGAGGCGATGAAGATGGAGACGGCGCTGCATGCCGAGCGCGACGGCACCGTGGCCGAGCTTCTGGTGCGGCCCGGCGACCAGATCGACGCCAAGGACCTGCTCATCGTTTTCGAGTGAGTGTCAGCAGATCGTTTGCGGGGCCTGATGGGGCTCCACAAACTGCTTGACCCGCCCGAGCCTGTCGGGCATCGAACCGGGCTGAATTTGCGGCCGGGCTTGCGAGTCGCCGCCACCAACCGGAAAAGATACGGAGAACATCATGGCCGACGAGATCACCGAAACCAGCAATACCGTGGCCGCCGGCCAGCTGCGGGCCTTCATCGAGCGCATCGAGCGCCTCGAGGAGGAGAAGAAGACTATCGCCGACGATATCAAGGAAGTGTTCGCCGAGGCCAAGGGCACCGGCTTCGACACCAAGGCGATGCGCACCATCATCCGCCTGCGCAAGAAGGATCAGGCCGAGCGCGAGGAGGAGGAATCGATCCTCGACCTCTACAAGGCCGCTCTCGGCATGGTGTGATCGGCATCCGCCGCTTCCCAAAAGAAAATCGCCCCGAAGCAGCACTTCAGGGCGATTTCTTTTTGAAGGGTATCCTTGCTTAGGCGGCCTTCTGCTTCGGCTGGATGAGACCGCGCGCCACCAGCAGTTCGGCGATCTGCACGGTGTTGAGGGCCGCGCCCTTGCGCAGATTGTCCGACACGATCCACAGGTTCAGGCCGTTGTCGATGGTGGAGTCCTCGCGGATGCGGGAGATGTAGGTGGCGTCCTCGCCAGCGCTCTCGATCGGCGTGATGTAGCCGCCGTCCTCATGCTTGTCGATGACCAGGCAGCCCGGCGCCTCGCGCAGGATGTCGCGGGCCTCGTCGGCGGTGATCGGCTTTTCGAATTCGAGGTTCACGGCTTCCGAAT
>Ga0265293_10008651_pt1 | contig 14992 bp, 11 predicted proteins | sample Munlanlewell138R_FD_192505 | JGI IMG/M metagenome (GOLD analysis project Ga0265293, IMG submission 192505) | Leachate microbial communities from a municipal landfill in Southern Ontario, Canada - Leachate well 138R | ecosystem: Engineered > Solid waste > Landfill > Unclassified | place: Canada...
CATAAAAACCACGCATTTTTATAAACTTCCTGTTGTAGCAAGTGCAGAATCATCTACTATTTCAGAATTTCAGTATTGGATAGACAATGATTTTGAACATGCAACTTCTGTGGCTCAAAATCAAGAAATTATACAGATAGATGAATTGCTATCAATGTCTGATTTAACAAACGGATTACATCAATTTAATGTGCGGTTTAAAGATAGCAAAGGCGTATGGAGCAGCATAAAAACCACGCATTTTTATAAACTTCCTGTTGTAGCAAGTGCAGAATCATCTACTATTTCAGAATTTCAGTATTGGATAGACAATGATTTTGAACATGCAACTTCTGTGGCTCAAAATCAAGAAGTTATACAGATAGATGAATTGCTATCAATGTCTGATTTAACAAACGGATTACATCAATTTAATGTGCGGTTTAAAGATAGCAAAGGCGTATGGAGTAGCATTAAAACTACAAGTTTTTATAAAATGCCAACGCAAACAGTCGTTATTGACCGTACTATAACAACCTATCGTTATTGGTTTGACGATGATACTGATACTATGTTTACTATTACTGTAGATGAACCTGCAGAGATATTTAATTGGATAGAGGATTTGCCAATGCCAGAGTATATGTGGGGTGGAGAACGTACAATGTTTGTTCAATTTAAAGATAATAGTGGTTATTGGAGCGCACCTTTGGAGCATGTTTTTGAGAAGAATTTAGATCCACGAGGAAATATTTATGCTGAAAATAATAGTATGTGTGGTAATGAATTAGCTCAATTTTATACAGATGCTGTTGATATTGACGTTGTGCGTTGGAATTTTGGCGATGGTTCGCCTATGGTGGTGCGTGCTCCTCAAAGTCGAGTTGCACATACATATAAGCACGCTGGAGAATATACGGTTTCGGCTATTTTGCGGCACGAAGATAGCGATACGGAAATTGAACGAGAAACTACGATTACAATTCATCCTAATTATGGAATTACAGAAACTGTGCTGTATTATGATGATTTTGAACATGCTGCGATTGATACGTTACCTGCGGGTTGGGTAATACGCTATAATGGTACTAAAACAGAAGACCAAAAGATTATCACCGACCCTGAAAATGAAGATAATAAGATATTTTCTTTATCAGGAACTTCGGGTTGGGCAGCAAATTTATCTCGTTATATTGATGAGTTTCCACAACAATTTGCTCTCGAAACGCGATTTTTTGCACAAGGAATGGGGGATATCCGAATTGGTAATCCTACATTTGGTACATGGGGAGCATTTTTGGGTGGCGTGCAATATAATAATGGCACATTCATAGCTACTAATTATAAAAATGGTGCGGGAGCTGTTTATACGTTTGATATTGTAGAGCCTAATGTATGGCACACTGTGCGTTTGGAATTTGATTTTGAAACGCTCACCTATAAAGTTTTCTTAGATGAAGTTCAGCAGATTGGTACAAACGGGGGAGTGGAGTATGAAGAATTTCCTATTATAGAAGGTGTTGAACCATTGTCTATAGAATTAAGCTCAAATTCGCATAGTTTGTATGATGATGTAAAATTATTTTTGCCTGCTTTGCATACAAATTCTACTGTAGAAGTAATGCATGAAGTGTGCGAAACCGATTTGCCGTATCAGTTTGGTAATCAATTGTTAACAAAATCGGGTGTGTACACGGAAATGTTTAAAACAACGTTTGGATGCGATAGTTTGGTAATGCTCGATTTTAAAGTTAATGAATTGAGTTATGGAACTGATGAAATTATCGCTTGTAATTCTTACACATGGATAGACGGCATTACATATACCGAAAGTAACAATAGTGCAAAGTTTGTATTACCGAATGTGGCAGGTTGCGATAGCATTGTAACTTTAGATTTGACTATACAGTATAGTTCTTCTTCAACAGATGTAATAACTGCCTGTGATTCTTACACATGGATAGACGGCATTACATATACCGAAAGTAATAACAGTGCAGAGTTTGTATTAACGAATGTTGCGGGTTGTGATAGCATTGTAACTTTAGATTTGACCATAAACAAATCGCCACATATTGAGGTGGTGGTTGATAGAAATATATTGACTGTGGCTGAATCTGATGCAATATATCAATGGAAATATTGTGATGACACTTTTGTAGCACTTGAAAATGCACAAGAACAAATATTTGTAGCAACTGCTAATGGACAATATGTAGTTGAAGTATCCAAAAATGGTTGTGTTGCTACTTCAGAATGTTATGAGGTTGTAACTGTTGGAATTTCTCATAATCTGTTGGATAATATTACCGTGTATCCAAATCCAAATGATGGAAAATTTGTAGTGGATTTAGGAAAAATGTATGATGAAATATCCTATGAAATTACTGATATGCACGGAGCTATTGTGTATAAAAATCACGCAAAAACAACTCAACAATTATATATAGATATGGACGTGGCTCAAGGAATATATATGCTCACCTTGTATAGTGATACTGCTAAAAGTGTAGTGAAAATTGTAATTAAATAAGTATTTATATAAAAACAACTATCATGAAAAAACAGATTGTAATTTTAGTAAATATACTATTATCGGTGAATTTGTTTTCACAAAATATCATACTCCATAGTGCTGGCAATCAAATACTTTTTACGGGTGTTGACGCTTTTGTTGATGCTGTTGATGCTGCAAGTTCTGGAGATACGTTGTATTTGTCGGGCAATACGTTTAACTCTTCAACTACCATAAGCAAGCAATTAACTATTTATGGATCAGGGGTTTTTCCAGATTCTACCTATTATACAGGTAAAACAATTTTGAGCGATAAGATATATTTAGATGAAAATGCCAGTGGTTCAACTGTTGAGGGGGTGGAGTTTGCTGCAAGAATAGAAACAGATAACAATGTTTCCCTAAATAATTTAACACTTAAATATTGCAAGTTTTCTGGAATAACAATCAGTGGTAATCTTACAAATCCTTCTAAAAATCTGATATTCATAAATAATATATCCACAACTTCTATAGATTTTTCCAATGTTCAGTATGCACAAATTTATAATAATGTATGGAGGATGTCTGGTAGTACTAGTCCTTTAACTATTTCAAATTCTGTAATTGCCAATAATATATTTACGTATGGTACAAATAATGTGAATGTGGCAGGGATTATAGGAAGCTATAACACCATTAAAAATAATTATTTCAACAATTCTCGCTATACTTCTACCGCAGGTATTAATGGTGAGTATAACGAAGTTAAAAACAATATATTTAACTTAGCCAATCCATCATTTGGTAGCGACCCTATTTATTCTGAAAATATACTTGGATTAAGTACTAATATATTTGTAAATTTATCCGACGTATATAACAGTGATTATAATCTTATTAATCCTGAAGAATATATCGGAGATGATAATACACAAATAGGTTTATACGGTGGTTTATATCCCTTTAAAGCTGGGGCTGTGCCTTCAAATCCGCATTTTATACAATCATATATTGGAAATCATACTACAAATGATGGTATGTTACATATTGATATTAAAGTTGAAGCACAAAGCGAATAGCTTTATAATATAGAAAATGAGGGAATTACATATAAAATATTTGCAAATAAAGTTTGTGATTAGGCTTGTAATTTTGTTTTTTATACAAACAGGAACAATTGCCTATGCCCAAAATTCTCTCGTATCTTACGAACTTTGGTATAACAATGATTTTGAGAACAGAACTGTTGCTGTTGTTTCTGAATCAAATCACCATAATTTACTTGAAATTTTAGATGTTTCTGTATTGCCCGAAGGGATTAATACTATACATGTAAGATACAAACAGAGTGATGGAAAATATAGCGTACCACTCACAAAAACGTTTATTAAACTTTCTCCGCTTCCTGAATTTGTACGCAATAATGTACGTGAATACGAACTTTGGTATAACAATGATTTTGCAAACCGAACTATTGCAGCTGTTTCTGAATCAAATCACCATAATTTACTTGAAATTTTAGATGTTTCTGTATTGCCCGAAGGGATTAATACTATACATGTAAGATACAAACAGAGTGATGGGAAATATAGCGTACCACTTACAAAAACGTTTATTAAACTTTCTCCACTTCCTGAATTTGTAAATAATAATGTACGTGAATACGAACTTTGGTATAATAATGATTTTGCAAACCGAACTATTACAGTTGTTTCTGAATCAAATCACCATAATTTACTTGAAATTTTAGATGTTTCTGTATTGCCCGAAGGGATTAATACTATACATGTAAGATACAAACAGAGTGATGGAAAATATAGCGTACCACTTACAAAAACGTTTATTAAACTTTCTCCACTTCCAGAGAAAAATGTAAATAACACCATTGCTTCGTATAAATATTGGTTTGACGATGATTTTTCAAATGTTTTTTATATTGATATTACAGAACCACATGAAATAGGGATTTGGATTGAGGAACTTAATTTATCAGAAAAACTTTTTGGTGGCGAACACAGTATATCTATACAATTTTCAAGATAATGTAAATACATGGAGCGTGCCAATAAGATATTCGTTTTTTAAAGAATTTTACCCACACGGAACTATTTTTGCTAATGAAATTTCTATCTGTCAAAATAATACTATAGAGTTTTCGGTTTTTGATACAACAATTGATACTGACAGTGTTTACTGGGATTTTGGTGATGGTTCGGATATTATTTTAGCTGAAATATCAGACATAATTATTTATCAATATAATGCAGTTGGCGAATACGAAGTTACGTGCACTTTTAAGCATATAGAAAGCGGAAAATCTACTGATGAAACAATAACCGTTTTTGTGCATACTGTTTATGAAAATCTTCCTATTAAAGAAGTTGAAATTTGTGCTGATAAACTTCCTTATGTTTTTGGAAATCAAGAGATTTATGAGTCAGGGTATTATGAGGAAATTTTTCAAAGTACGAATGGATGCGATAGTTTGGTAATGCTTAATTTCAAAATAAATGAATTGAGTTATAGAAAAGATGTTGTAACCGCCTGTGATTCTTACACATGGATAGACGGCATTACATATACCGAAAGTAATAACAGTGCAGAGTTTGTATTAACGAATGTGGCAGGTTGTGATAGCATTGTAACTTTAGATTTGACCATAAACAAATCGCCACATATTGAGGTAGTAGTTGATAGAAATATATTGACTGTGGCTGAATCTGATGCAATATATCAATGGAAATATTGTGATGATAGAACTATAGCACTTGAAAATGCACAAGAACAAACATTTGTAGCAACTGCCAATGGACAATATGTAGTTGAAGTATCGAAAAATGGTTGTGTAGCCACTTCAGAATGTTATGAGGTTGTAACTGTTGGAATTTCTCATAATCTGTTGAATAATATTACCGTGTATCCAAATCCAAACGATGGAAAATTTGTTGTAGATTTGGGAAAAATGTATGATGAAATATTCTATGAAATTACAGATATGCACGGTGCGGTGGTGTATAAAAATCACGCAAAAGCAACTCGGCAATTATATATAGATATGCAAGTAACACAAGGAGTGTATGTGTTGTTACTGTATGTTGATACTAATAAAAACACAATAAAAATAATAGTTAAATAAAATAAGTAATCATTAAAAAATTATGTATTATGAAAAAGAAATTTTATACCTTATGTGTGTTGCAAGTGTGGGAATGATAGGATTCACACAGTGCAAAGATGAGCCTTCGTCTCCACAACCCGATGTTAATCCACAACCTAATGATACAACAACGAATAATTCCCAAGTAGTTCGAAAATATTTTATGTCGGCAAGTTATGGTGATGTTATTAGTATGGAAATTAATGAAAAATCGCTTCAATATAGTTTTAATAATGAAACTACTGGCGAAAAAGGTTCGGGTACATTTCAATTATCAACGAATCCTAAATTGAGTGGAGTATATGAAACAAGGGTGAATGGAATGTCGCAATATACTGTGGAATTACCCGGAATAGCTATGATAAGTTCTATGCCAATGGGAAACACTGCAAATAAAATTTGTGTAGGAATTTCGTCTGATATTTATGATGAACAACAATTGACTATGTCTGATTTGACCGGTGATTATATCTTTATGAATGTTGATGATACGGAAAAATCGCCCGATGGATTTTGGGGAGGTTGTCGCTTAGATGCAAATGGCAATTATAGTTGGTCTATGGGTGATGAACAAATAAGTCAAATTGCTTTTACGGGAGGTGATGTGGGTAAATTGGAATTTATAAATGAGAATAATTCGCGTGTGGCATTTGAAGAATCTGCTGGATTAGAGGCTGTTGGAAGTGTTTTGCCAGGTAAATTAATGCTTATGGATAATGGTCCAGGAAATGGATTTTCTATAGCAACTCATTATCCTGCATCGCCAGTAGATGTTAGCACATTAGATGGTGTGTATAAAATGTTGAGTATCACAACCTATTCGGGTACATCTATTGGATATTATGAAATATCAAACGCAGGAACTAAACTTACATATTATGAAAGAATGAATACAGGAGAGGAGTATTTTGATGCTGATGGTTCTACAGTAAAATTATTTGAACGGGTACCTACACTCAATAATGTGTTTAAAGTAATAACAGAAGTTGAGTTGGAAGATGAGAGCAAGTGGGAAACAGAAATTTATTTCATACTTTTACCTGGCGAAATGATGATGTATTTTGCAGTAGAAGATGATGAAAATGCGAAAATTATAGCTGCTTACGGAATAGGATTAAAAATTTAAAAATAACCATAAAATCGTAGATTTTAAGAAGGTTAACCGATAAAGCATGTAATTTTATCGGTTAGCCTCTTTTTTTTGGCATATCACAACTGATATTGTATTATTTACCATGATATTATTCCTGCTGCTGTAGCATAAATATAATAGCCTTGTCCGGGAATAAAATTAGTAATACTATTGGTATTTCCACCAACTTGATAAAATCCGTCAAAGTTTTTAATTACTTGTGCAGGAGTTCCTGATATTGTTGTTGAAATAGCAACATTACTTGTACGGGGAACTCCAATCATATTCCATCCTTGAGCAAGAGGTGTTTGTATTCCAGTGTTTCTACTTCCTTCTATTTCAAGAGTACTTGCAGTATTTGCATATACTAAATATGCTTTTCCAAGCTCAATTGTTTTGAGACTGTTAAAAACTGCATTTTGTGATGGCTTATAAAATCCATCATTGTTTTTTACAATATCCACATTCACATTTGCAAATACTTGTTCTACAGTATTATGAGTTGGAGAAACATTAATCGAAATCAAATTCCAACCTTGTGCTAGTGTAATAGTTTGTTTTGCAGGATTTACAATTACCGCAATAGTTGCTCTACTACTTTCACAAGAATTTACTGTTTGTGAAACGTAATGATTAATCGTTCCTATTGTTGCAGTTACAGGTGTTGGAGCAGTTGTAGAGCCTGTGCCATTAGTTGCAACAGTGTACCATGTAAGATTAGTTCCATTTGCTGTTAATGGCTGTGCGGTTTGATGTTGCTCATAATTTACAGGACTTGTTACTATTGGTGCCGAAGGAATTGCATTCACCGTTATTGCAATTGAACCAGCATTACTTACACATCCATTTACTGTTGTGGTAACACTATATGTACCAGACATGTTTGTGGTAACATTTGTACGAGAAGGCATGCGAGTGTTTGCGGTGTATCCATTAGGACCGCTCCATGTATATGTTGCATTTGCAACAAATGTTGTGTTTAAATTTAAAGTAGCACCTGCACATAGTGGGCTATTAGCTGTTGGACTTGGTGTTGTTGGTTTTGCTTTAACAGTTACTGTTGTTGCATCAGAGGTTGTAGAAATTCCATTAGCCGTAACAACAACAGTATATGCTCCTGCTTGATTTGCGGTGTATGTAGATGAGGTTGCTGCTGTAATGTTTGTTCCATTTCGTTTCCATTGATAGGTATATCCTGCAGCTGTATTTGCCGAAAGAGTAACCGATTCGCCATCACAGAATGTTGTTGAACCTCCAGCGGTAATAATTGCAGGAGGGGCAATAACAGGAGCATCAATTAATTCTAATTCTCCAAATACACGTGGGTCTTGCCACCCTTCGTCCTCAGTAGCATGCCATGCTATTTTATTATCTCGTGTTCCTCCGCCATCGTCATCATTTACCGCTACGTCAAATCCTATAACATGTCCAACACTTGGAGTAACACCAATTCTGCTCCATGGTATTAGTATTTCTATATTATATCCTCCTGTAACTTGCACTATTTTAAATGAAAGCCCAGTAGTTGAGTTGGCAGGATTATTACTTCCAGCTATTACGCTGGTTCTGTTCCATACAAATCCCCATTGAAAATCATTTGCACCATACGAAGTACCTTTGTTGTTTTTTCCAGCAATAAAAATTTCAACACCATCATCGTCCCACCACGAATTGTTAGAATCATTTCTCAAATCATTATCGGTTACAGAAACAAATAAATATATATTTGTATTGTCCCAAAGCCCAGACCATGAAGCTGATAAGTTTGTTGCCGAAGGTGTTCCTACGAGTGCTTTTGTGATTGGTGTAGATGCAGGGTACGATGCATCTTTTACACCATCAATTGTAATAGCTGTAGTGGTTTTAACTAATGCTGGTGGACGAGTAATAACAACTTCGTCGGACTTACTTGTACATCCGCTGCCACTTACAGTAACAGAATATGTTCCTTCATCAGACACGGTGATTGTTTTTGTTGTTTGTGATAATTGAACACCATTTCGTTTCCATGTGTAGGCAAGTCCACTACCAGAAACGCCCGCGTCTAATGTAATAGAACCTGAAAGTACTTTATCATCTCCAAGATTTACATTTGGAATTTCTGCACTTACAACAATCTCATCAGTTGTAATGCAACCAGCCGAATCAGCAATTACTTTGTATGTTCCTGCTGTAGAAACCGTAAGTGTATTTGACGTTCCAGCTATTGTAGTGCCATTTCTTTGCCAGCTAAATGTTCGTCCAGACGAAGGCAATTGAGCATTTAAGGTAACACTTCCAATTCCACATAAACTCACATCTGCTCCTAAATTAGGACTGTTACAATTTTTAAAACCAAATTTTGATTGATCTACAGGAGAGTATATTGAATTTATATACCCCAAAGCACCTACTAATCCTGCATTATAGTCAATTCCCCCTTCACTGGTTGCGTAATCATCAATATTATCAGGAAAACTGCCTGGTGTGAATGTGCCACCTACAAGATACCCGTGTTGCTTATTTTTAGTAGGAATTGTATAATTCTTGCTATCGTTCATAAACACATTTCTATGATGCGGGCGCTGCGGCGATTTTGAACCAAAACCTACAATAAATGATTGATTTGCTGAATTTTGCCCGAGTATATAATCAATAGAACCTTTAAGAGCAGTATGAATGGTACCATCATTATTTAAGGCATGTTGCAAAGCAAGTACAAAGGCAGCACTTGCGGTGTATCGCAGTCGTCCCCAAGTACTTCCAACTTCCATTACATTACTTGAATTTGCCGCATTTTTGTATCGAGTACACATTTTATTTAATTCAGAAACACCACGAGCGTTGCCAAGTTTTGCAAGTGCGTATGCTGCCAAATCATCACTATTTTCGTAATCTAACACCCACCCATGGTCGCTAATATTTGCTGCATAGGAGAGAGCTTCTGTTTTATACGCTTCATCGCCAGTTGCCCAATATAATTCAGCAAGCAAACACACATAATTATCTTGCCATTTGTTGTCTTTGCCATAAAAAGAGCCTGTAATAGTAGTTCCACCTGTGTTAGTTTTATGAGCAGATGCGTATTGATATGCATGTAACGCATGTTGTAAACATTGGTCGGCATAGGCAGCATCAAAGTGCCTATACATTCGCGACATAAGAGCTAATGTTGCACCGCAAAATGAAACCATAGAGCCATCATTTGGATTTTTTTTAATTTGACGTGCTCCTCCTGCTTCGCCACCTTGATCGTTGCTATATGTAGCCATTGTTACCGAAGTTACCCAATTTTTGTGATCATAATTACCATTTCCCACTTGGCTATAAAACGTTGTTCCATTTGGGATACATTTTATAAAATAATCGGTTGCATATTTCACTTCATCTAAAATATCAGGAATTCCATTTGGTGTTCCTTTTTTTCCTTCAAAAGAGAAATCATTTGCCGCTTTGTAGCCACGGTAATCAAATGAATAAAAATCGTCATATCCTTCAGGGAATGCAGAATATCCAAGTAGAAGCATATAGGCAGCATAAAATTGTGTTTGTCCAAATTTTACATGGTCGCCACAGTCGTGCCAACCACCAACTAAATTGTGCGATCCGTCAGCGTCTTTTATAAAATCCCGCCCCGAATTATACGTCATTATAAGCCAGTTAGGACCATGTCCAGAGCGATTTCCGCCATACATTCGTGCTGTCATCCAGCCAGCTTTTACATAATCTTGATGAGAAATTTGTGCTTGAGTATTCAACAAAAGAGTCATTGAAATAAGCAATGCTATTACATGTGAGATTTTCATTTTTTTTGTATTATTTAGGATGTTAAGAGTGTAAAAGTACAAAAAAAAATAACAAAAAGCACAATTGTTATAATTATTTTTGACTTTGTTGTAAATGAATGATTAACATTATGTTAAAAGACTTATAGCTGTTGGATTGTAGTGTGTTTATTTGTGTGTTAATACATTATTTGATTTGTGTTTTCGGCTAAAGCCAATAATGGCTTTGGATTTATTTAGTAGTTCTCCTGCTGAAGCAGGAGGCAATTCAAATTGAATAGGAATGAGTTTTAACCCGTTCCAATTTAAAATCAATAGGAATGGGTTTTAACCCGTTCCTTAAAATTGAATAGGAATGGGTTTTAACAATAAAATAAATTATTAATTGTACATCTTGTTTAAAAATTCTATTTTCGTAAAAATTTTTAATTTGTAGTAAAAACCATCTTAAAACACACATATCAATATTGCAAAAATTAAATTTTGACAAGATTCTTTTTTATAAAGAATTAAACAAAATGAGTTATTATATTATTTAAAATTACAAAAATCATGAACAAAAAAGCAACAATTAAAGTATGCATTAAGGCAAGTATGATAGCCGTATTATCGGTATTATTACTAACAAATTGTGAGAAAGAAACAGATATTCCAAAAGATGATGGTGATACTAACACAACAATTCCGGTATTAACCACAACCGAAGTAACCGAAATAACCCAAACCATCGCAATTAGTGGTGGTGTAATAAGTTCTGATGGTGGTGCTTTAGTAACAGAGCGAGGTGTTTGCTGGAGTACAAGCGAAAACCCAACTATTGCTGACAATAAAACTTTAGATGGTGTAGGGGCTGGTACTTTTATAAGTTCTATTACAGATTTAACAGCAAACACAACATATTATCTACGAGCGTATGCTACCAATAGCAAGGGAACGGGGTATGGAAGCATAATCTCATTTACTACGCTTGAAGACAGCAATGGAGCTATTGCATTTAATCCAAATATTACCTATGGTTCAGTGAATGATATAGAAGGCAATACCTATAAAACAGTAGTAATAGGTGCACAAACATGGATGGCAGAAAACCTAAAAACTACAAAATACAATGATGGAACAGCTATACCTAATGTTACTGATGATAATGAGTGGGAAAATCTATCTTCGGCTGCTTATTGCTGGTATAAAAATAATATAAACAATGGCACTACCTACGGTGCGTTGTATAACTGGTATGCTGTACATACAGGCAAACTTTGCCCAACTGGCTGGCACGTACCTACCGATGATGAGTGGACAGAGTTAGAGAATTATTTAGCAAATAATGGCTACCGCTATGATGTTATTAGTATAGGTGGTGGAGAAAACATTGCCAAGGCTTTAGCGAGTGATAGCGGTTGGGAGAGTTCTACATCTGAAGGAACTGTGGGCAATACAGATTATCCTGAGTATCGCAATAAGAGTGGTTTTACAGCCCTTCCTTGTGGCAACCGTGACTACGATGGTGGTTTCTACGGCATTGGTAGCTTCGGTAGATGGTGGAGTGCTACTGAGTACGATCCCAATTATGCATGGCTTCGTGACATTGGCGACAATGGCAGCCTTGTCTTCAGGTTCGACTGCAGTAAAAATTATGGTTTTTCTGTGCGTTGTGTAAGGGATTAATTTATTTGATTCATTTGACTATTTGATTTATTTCTGATAAAAAGATAGAGTGTTAAAGCCTTATTTGTTAATTATTAATATTAAATTGTCTCCTGCTTCAGTAGGAGGAAATTCAAAATTGAATAGGAATGGGTTTTAACCCGTTCCAAATGGAAAAAATAAAATTAAATGGGATTTATCCCAAAGTAAATATAAAAAACATGTCATTCATAAAAGTTTATATTCATTTTGTTTGGAGTACCAAAAACAGATTTCCCTATTTGAAAACAAAAGAAATCCGACAAAAAGTGTGGCAACACATCAGAGAAAACGCCAAAGAAAAGGGAATATTCATTGATTTTATAAATGGATACACTGACCATTGTCATTGTTTGGTATCGCTTGGTGTTGATCAAACCATTCAAAAAGTAATGCAGTTGATAAAAGGAGAGTCTTCTTTTTGGATAAATAAGCAAGGTCTCCTTGCTGAGCTGCCTCTTCCTTTAGATGGAGGAAAAGAAAAATTTGAATGGCAAGATGAATATTTTGCAGTTTCAGTTTCCGAATCAATGATTGAAACAGTCAGAAATTATATCAAAAAACAAGAGGAACACCACAGCAAAAAAACATTTCAACAAGAATATGATGAATTTATTAGCAAATATGGATTTGAATTATACAAAGACAAATAGTTTGGCTAAAGCCAATAATGGTTTTGGATTTATTTAGTAGTCCTCCTGCTGAAGCAGGAGGCAATTCAAATTGAATAGGAACGGGTTAAAACCCGTTCCAATTTAAAATCAATAGGAATTGGTTTTAACTTTTGTTTGATACATATTTGGAATAAATGCTATCTTTGTGTAAAGAGAATAGCAATGTTTTTTTGTATAAAACGTATAATCAATGTCAAAAGAAAGAATCTACAAAGAGTTAATTATCCAAATGTCAAAAGATGGAGAAATAACTTCGTCGGAATATAAAATATTATTGGAAAAAGGAGAGGAGCTTGGATTTGATAAACAGACTGTTGATTTGCTTATTAAAATGGAATTGTTAGACTTTTCTGAAAATAATTATTCCGATAATTCTGAAACTGAGAAACATGATACGTATGAAACACACACGTTTAAATCTGCTATTACAAGAGGTGGTGCTGTTTTAACACCAGATATAATTGTTATTGATAATGATTCGGTTACATATAAAAAAAGAAATAAATATCTTATTAATGTTGATTCGCTTACGGTGCCTATTTCTAAAATTTCATCTATAGAACTCGATACAAGTATATGGGGCACTGATATTAGAATAAAAACATTTGGCGCTGGTGAAATTATTGGATTAAAATTCACAAAATCCGATGCAAAAAAAATTATGTTTACATAGTAATGGCTCATAAATATATTATATTTGACTTTGATGGAACCATTGCCGATACTGTTGATTGGGCAATGAATATATTCAATAAAATAGCAAGCGAATTCAATATTCAACCGCTCGAAGAAAAAGAACGAGATTTGATTCGCTCAAAAAGACCGCAGGAATTGCTGAAATCATTTGGAGTAACAGGATTTCAATTGACTTCAATCGTGCTTCGATTAAGAAAAGAAATGAGCCATTCAATTTTGCAGATGAAAATGGTGCCAGGTATTCACAATGCTTTTAAAGAAATTCATAATTTGGGATTTCGATTAGGGGTGTTAACGTCAAATTCACGAGATAATGTTAAAACTTTTTTGGAAAGCAATGATTTAACCGATGTGTTTGACTTTATTTATAGTGAAAAAAATATTTTTGGAAAAAAAACAGCTCTTAAAAGATTGCTTATGCACGAAAAAATTTCGAAACAAAACGTTATTTATGTAGGAGATGAAACGCGAGATGTTGAGGCGTCTAAAAAAGCAGGAATACCGGTAATTGCTGTTACATGGGGATTAAACAATAAACAAATTTTAACAAGCGCACAACCAAATCACATTATAGACGCACCCGAAGAATTATTGGCTTGTATTAAAAATATGTAAAATACATGAAAAATAGCATGCAATTATTTGGATTTGTACCTAAATATTTATTTTTTGTCTAAATACTTAATTTGCGAGTAAAAAAGATGATATGAATGATGTATTTAAAGCACTTAATGACCCTACGCATAGAGAGATACTGAAAATGTTGCGGAATCAGGATATGACTGCGGGTGATATTGGTGCACAGTTTCAAATGACTGCACCAAGCATTTCGCATCATCTTGATAAATTAAAACGAGCAGGATTGGTAACAACTGTAAAACAAGGACAGTTTGTGCTCTACTCAATTAATACCACAATTGTTGATGATCTGCTTCAATATATTCTTACCTTTAAAAAATAACAGTATGAACAAGTATTTTAAAGAATTAGTATTATGGATTTTTATTGCGTTGCCTTACGTGTATCTTGCAAAAATTTGGAATGAATTGCCCGAAATTGTGCCAACTCACTTTAATTTAGAAGGTGTTGCTGATGGTTGGTCAAAAAAGCAAACTCTGTTATATATTCCAGCAGCATTGGGAGTAGGAATGTACTTGCTAATGCTTATTATTCCATTTCTTGACCCTAAAAAGAAAATCCAACAGATGGAAGGAAAGTATTATGTTTTGCGTTTTATGTTAACTTTTTTCTTTTCGCTTCTAACACTGTTTTTATTATATGTGAGCAAGGAGGAAACTCTTAATAATCCTGCTATTTTATTTGTTATAATTGGCGTTTTCTTTGCCATGTTTGGTAATTATTTTCAAACCGTACGACCAAATTATTTTATTGGCATTCGCACTCCTTGGA
>Ga0265293_10008652_pt1 | contig 14992 bp, 19 predicted proteins | sample Munlanlewell138R_FD_192505 | JGI IMG/M metagenome (GOLD analysis project Ga0265293, IMG submission 192505) | Leachate microbial communities from a municipal landfill in Southern Ontario, Canada - Leachate well 138R | ecosystem: Engineered > Solid waste > Landfill > Unclassified | place: Canada...
GCCCGGCAATTTTGACATTTGTTTTTCCATGGCGCCGGCGAATTGAACGTCTCCAATACTTTCCAAGTATTCTATAATTTCTTTAGAATTTTTTCCTACCTTAGTGGTAGTACCTTGAAATGTAAAATTAACGGCGCTAGTTTCTTGCCGCGCCTTTATACCAAATTCCTTTAAGCGCTCAAATTCCATAGTGGAAGCATCCGCTACCGCCTCAATAAATTGGCTTAAAGATTTGCCCATCGCTGTAGCAGTATTACCAAATGATTTCAAACGTTCTTCGGAAGGTCTAATTCCTAGGGATTGTAGTTTAATGAAGGCATTTACGCTTTGATCTAGCGTAAACGGCGTTGATTTTGCAAACTCCCCCAATGCCTTAAATTCTTTATTTGCATTTTCTGCGCTTCCCGTCAATGTCTCCAGCGATGCGCGCATCTTTTCAAACTCAGAATTTACATTAACTAAATGCCTTAGCGCCATTGCGGCGCCCATAGAAGCAAACGCGCCCTTTAACGAAAAAACGGAATTTTTTAGCTTAGTAAATCCCCCGCGTATTTTAGTTACGCCGCTCCCCACCTGGCGCACCATACCCTTAGAGGCATTAATTATTTTTTGAGCGCCGCTTATGAAATTTTTTGGGTCTAGTAGTATTGCTATTCCGGTTTCGCGCGCCATTTTGCACCAATCGTAAATACTCTCTATCTAAAATCTGTAATAGTATCTTATAATACTGTCTATATTCTGCGCCGTCTATTTCGTTTTCGTCCATGTAAGTTATTATTGCTGTATAGGGTATTGGCCCTACACTCATTCCTATATTTCTGCAAGTGGATAACTCATAAAATGCCTCATATACATCTAATAGTTCTTCATACAATACTGGCTCTTCATCTATGGGTAACTTTCCGCTAAAACCTTCGGCCCTTATCTGTTCAAACCAAGATTTTTCATCATTGCTGTTATGCCTAACATCCCATGTTAGGCGCTCTATTAGTTTTTTTCCATACCCGGCGAAATAGTATATAAATCATTTGTGGAAGCAATACTTTCAATTAATGCGCGAAATCCTACATCATTATATAGCAAGGCTTCCGCCCGTTCCGGCGTATATTCTATGACGCCTTCTTCCGTCCCAAAACCGCGCCAATCCAGTAATATAAAATGGGACAAAGCGAATAAATCTATTTTATCCTGTTCCTCTATCGTCAATTCGCCTTTTCGCCGTTTAGGCATAAGCTCCGCCGCCTTTTGGTTTAAAAATCGGCGATGCTTCACATTCCCCATTTTTGCTATTAGCACTTCCGCCACTCTATCCTCAGTAATATATTGCGCTAATTCCCCGCCCGGCGCCCATTCATACCAACCGGCGGAATAGGGTAAATTTTCATACAACTCAATTTTACATATTTTTACCCATATTCCGCCGGTTTCTTTTTTTATGTCATTTTGTTTTTTTTCTACATCTACTTTAATTACCATTAGTGTATATTCCTTTTTACGCAGAAATTGCATCTATCTGTAATGTATAATTATAATTTGTTCCGGTTTTAATATTTGCCCCTATAGGCATAGTTAAAACAACATCATCATTTTGGCCCGGCGTATCAGGATTCCCGCTAAGGAAATAGCATTCCGGTACCGTAAAAATCATAACGTTACCGTCTACGTCCGTACATCGCCACGATAGCGCAAATGCGGTATGGTCAACCATATCATTTAATAACGTATGGTCTTCAAAATATGCTTCTATCTCCCCATCTACGCTAAATTCTCCGCGGCCAATCTCCGCGGAGTACTTACTACCCACTTGCGGCCTTGCGCGTAAATTATTATTCACGGTAAGGCTAATACGGCGAATAGGCGTAGTTAGCGCTACATTATCTACTAGGATAGTTCCCACGTTTGCGCTGGCCGTCATTTGGCTATTGCCCGTTGCGTCCGTAGTAGAACCATGTATAGCGGAATCTATAGGGATGCCGCGTTTTCCCATAAAACTAAAAGAACCATTAATTATTTCTAGCGCCTGCACGTTAAGGGACATATTGCCTACTACCATACCCGTATAGTACATATACTTAGAAATATCTGCCCATTCCTTTTCTATAAGTAAGGATTTATTTGTAGTACCGCCACGCATGTAGCGGCCTTTTACAGTAACGGATTCCCCGGCGGATTCATCCACGATAGAGGAAGCCCCATTAGCTAAGGTTAAATATCCCGCGGCGGCGGCCGTTACCCGGAATAGCCCGTTATTCTCGCTATTATACGCCCCGGCGATGCTAACCCATTGTCCTACTACAAAATCACCAAACCCATTACCGGAATCCTGTACTTTTTGCGTTGCGCTATCAAAACTAATAGATGTATCTGTTACGGTATTAGTAGTAAATTCAGAACGGTATAGATGCTCCAAAATAGTATCATAATCACTGTATATTAACTCAAAATTTAAATCACCTTCCGCGGAAGCGCCTACTTCTAATATCTTGGAGCGCTGCGCGTCATTGCGAATAGTAACGCTATTTCGCGTTTCTTTCGCATGCCCTAGGGTTCCACCCGAAAACGGAACGGCTGTCATAGCTGGACTACTAGGCGTTTCTCCCCAATCCGTTTCTTCACTTATATAAATGCCTACTCTATTCGTTTCTGCTATGCTCATGATTCAATATCCTTTTTATTTTTATCCTAATTCATGCAAATCCCTAATATAGGGAATTTCAAAATTTGCTTGCATCCAGCCATTACGTTCCCCTACTAATAAAAATCTAGGCGCTTCCGCTGGCGCATTTCGTATTAGCCCGGCGGAAGTATCATTAATAGCAAAACGCCGATACAAAGGCCGTAAAAAATCTCCCATATCCTCTATAGTTGCTGTTCCCGTTCCTGCACGCTGAAATAGCTGTAAAATAATGCGCCCGGTATACCGCCATACCGGCTTATTGGCCGCGCTTCCATAACTAACTTGACGCGCCGCCGCTTCCCGGATGCTTAGCCGTCCCCACGCTGTATTTAACTCCGCTGGATTTGTGCTAATAGGCATATTTTCATATAAAATTACTTCGCTTCGCGTCCATTTAACCGCAAAATCATTTTGTATAGCTGTTGTAGTAGCCTTAAAGCTCATGTTTTAAATGCACCGCTATAGACGCTTCCACTTCCGCTAACGCAATATCCAATATTCCCGCCGGCGCCTGTTGGCTATGCCCATTTTCTAATGCTTCCGCATATTCTACATTATTATAAATGTACCACGGCGCCATAGTTACATCTTTAGTTGGAACGTCCGGCGTCTTTGGCCCCCGGTAATTCCCCGGCGGTAACCCATCATTATTAGGTATTTTCCCCTGCTCTATCATCCAAGAGGCGGAAAATCTGCCCGTATCTACCGGCGATATAGCTACGGCGGCGGCCCATACGTCTAATATTGTTTTCCTAATTACTACATCTAATTTAATTTTCAATTGCTTTGAAAATTCTCTTAAATCTGCGTCAAATTGTTGAATTGTTCGCGCCGCCATTTTACTAACCTGCCTTTACGTCTAATTTCCAAAGCAAACAAGTAGCACCGTCCGGCTTAACCTCATGCGCACTATGAACATAATAAACAATACTATTAGACGTTAACCTATCCCCTTGCCGCGGCGTAAAATCTAGTCCTTTAGGGTCTAGTAAAAATTGTAAATCCGCTGTTTTTACTACAGTTCCGTCCATAAATGCATGTTTTGGCCCTAAAAATACACCCGTTACAATATAAGTATTTTCTGCTTTTTCCTGCACCCGTGTAGCTGCATTATAGGACGTATTTACTATATTAATATATACTACGGTTTTCGAACCATAGCGCTGCAGCAACTTATCTACAATCCTATTACGAAAATCAATGTAGTTCATTTTACGCCCTAATAATCCGCCGCGTATTCTTCAATAGGCCTTTTAGCGTAGCCTCTAACTCTTCAAATAACGTCTGGGCCGGCGCACTTTGAAAATAGGATACGGCTATTACGTCTACCTTTTCGCTTTGCACTAATCCGCCGTGCTCTCTATTTTCAAAGATAGCAATACCCCCGGCAATTAAGCAAGCTATTTCCACTTGCGCCCGGATTAACCGCCTAGGAATTTCATCCTCTGGTAAATCGTAATCATCCTCATCCTGCACGTCCGTTCTGGGCCAATCCAAACTTTGTGATTGGAAGCGTTTATACCCCTTCCACCGCGTACGGTAACGCATATCTAGGTACCATGCGGATTTACGCAAAACCTGCTCTTGTCTGCTAGCAGAAAATCCCAAAAATGCGGCGGCGTTATCGTCATACTCTCCGCCTAGATAATCATTTATAAACGTAATAGCATTAGCTACGCTGATATAGCTATCCGCATTAGTTACTATGCTCCCATCCTCTACGATTAGGGCCATTGCCGCCCCCTTATGGCTTTACCGGCGCCGGTTTAATTTGGTTAGAATCATTTTTTATGATTCCATTTTTTAGAGCCTTTTCTACACTTCCGCTATTTTTCGCCTTCTCCGTTCCCGTAGGAACTACCGGCGTTATTACTGGGTCTTTTACTGGTAATGTCATTTTTTCTTATCCTTTCGCTTTTTTGCTTCTTCCCATAGCCCGTTACATCGCGCAAATGCCGCTATGTTAGAAATGCCCGGTTTCTCCGCCATTACATACGGAATACATCGCTTTATATAGCTATCGTATGTTTCTTTCGGCCTTACCTTTGGCATCTTTTACGGCCTCTTTATCTATTATAGATGTTTTTTTGTCCGGCTGCAATTGTATTATTGGCTCTTCTTTTTTACCCATTTGACTACCGTTTGTAAAATCTTCTAAAACTGTAATTTTCATAACGTCGCATGTATTAATCTATCTATAGTTTGTTTTTTATTTCTTATATCAATTGTAATACCGTATTTTTCCGCTTCTAGTAATAATTGTTTTTCGTTCATCCCCTGGAATTTTGACTTCCGCACTTTAATTTTATCGGAATGCACCGGATTAATAATTTCTTGCACGACTTGCTCTGGCGTTTGCCCCGGCTTTACGTTCCAGTCGGTCAACTCAGATAATAGCGCCTCTGGATCATTTTCATACTCAAAATCTTCTTCCTTTGCGGCTACCGCTACTTGATCCACTAGACCGGAAGCCTGCTTTTGCGCCCATCCATCTATTAGATGCACCCACGGCAGCCCGGCCCGTAGTTCCGTTACTGTCCACTGCGCGTAAGCTAAATCATGCGCCCATTGCTGCCTATCCGGCATGGGCGGATTTTTGATTTGTGAAAAATCCTTGCACGCTATAGGATCGGCCATTGTAGCGCCCCGCGTAAATACCGGTATGCCAAATAAGACGGCGTCCACCGCTATATTACTATCATACGTTACTACCGCCCAAGCCCCTAACAAATCTTCTAGCAGCGGCCGGCGCGATAATAGGCAATTAGGTAATAATTGTAATTTTTTATCCCGTGGATGCGGTCGTAAAATAATTGTTTTTTCTGGAAATTCTTTTCGTAATAGATTTATAGTTTCTATAAAATAAGGTTGCCTATCCGCTCCATCATAAGCGCTTGTATGCTGGTGAGCTACCAATATATAATCCTTACCGGCCGGCTCTCGCCATGGCATTAATTTACAGCCTAGCTTCTTCCATCTATCCCCCGGCATCATAGTTACCCTATCACCGTAGGCATGTAGCCCGTTTCGCGTAGCCGCAAAATAGGCGCCCTCAGTCCAGCCCCGCCGAAGAAACCCATCACTGATAGCATAGGTAACTCGATTATCCGCGCGCATATCGCTATGGATTTGATAAATGTTGTCATTCCAACCAATGGTAATCACAGCATCCGCCGGTTCATATTGGCTAGATTTTCTTCCCGGCTCTGTAGGTAAATGATAGGCCCCAAAATAACGCAATCCCACCGTATGGCCGTTATCCCGTAAATATGCCGCCAATTGCTGTATTAGAGCATCGCTGCGCGAAGGCGGCCCCGGCGTAAAAGCTAAAACCCTCATAATAGCATCTTTCATGCAAATCCGGCGGATGCAATGCATCCGCCGGATATAGCCTAGCTATGGTATAGCGGCTTTATCAAAATTTACTACAATGGTACATTTTATTTTTTCTGTTTCGGTATCTAGTTGCCACTGCACCAATTGCTTAAAGGACGTTTCCGCGTCTTTTTTTGTGTAAATTTCTTCCGCTATATCATTTAGCTCATTATGTATTTGGTCTAAGAACGATAACGGCGGCATTATCGCCCTCTTATCCACTCCACTTTACATTCAGCATTACCCCTAGGCAGTCCTTGTTATCGCTGGCCACTTTGCTCCACGCCGCCGTAGTGGCTAAAGTAGTATCTGTTGGATTGGCGCCGCTGCCCGTTTGATAGGCGTAACCTTTTACGCCAATATTGAAGGCATACTCGCCCTGGAAACGGATCACAAGGTTTTCTAACCCGGTAACTGGGTCTAGCACCGCGTCTTTTTCCTCAGATTCCACCAGCTGAATGGCATTTTCCGTCAAACCTAATACATGGTAAGTATCGTCCGCGCTAGAAGATGGAGAGTTAAGGCTAATCAGCGCTGCGCTGTCGGAAATAATCGTAGGTTTACCTAAAGTAGGCGTAGTACCTTCCGCTACGGCAACATCCGCCACGTTTAGAATTTTATCTGTAATGGCTTGCCCCACTAAGTCAAAATAAATATTGGAATGCATGACCCATGCCACAATACGGCTAGCCCTATCGCCAAATAGCGCCATGGCTTCCAATAATTTTTTATGTGTAATAGTCGTAGTAGCATAATTTTTGGTAAGCGCCGTATTGCCCTTAGTGGCTGCCACCGCCGCCCGGATGCCGCTATTCACGTAATCCACGGCAATAGCCGCGCCGGCCTGCCGGCCTAGAATAATGCTCAGCTCTTGCGGCGATTGGGCGATTTTTCTAAAACTGTCCTTTGTGTTAGCTACCGGCCCAATTTTCCGGTTTACCTTTACGCTGACATGCTCATCTTGTGTAAGCGCTGTATCCGCTGCCGTGGATACGCTGGTTACATCGCGCCGCGCTACTAAGCCGGATACGCTTTGCATAAAAGAAGTCTTTTCGTACTGGCCCCGTACCGTCCTAGGTACTAATCTAATGGAATTTCGACTTGCGGCGTTGAATACTTGCGCATTTTGTAATAAAACTTCCGTCATGCCGCTATAAAATTCCGCCTCATAAATTTTGAAATCACTTGCTTTACCGATTGCCATCGTTCTTTATCCTTTGTTGGGACGTTCCGCCGGAATAGCAAAATAGGCCTCCATCGCCTTTTCATCGCTCCCGTCGTTACTTTCCCGTAAATAACTAATAAATTCCGCCTTCTCCGCATCCGTGGCTAAATCGCTTCGCGCCTGGACGGATGCCCATTTGCCGGAAAACTTACCGGCGCTCATATTTCCCCCGGAATTAGCCGCCTTAGCGTCCGTTCCTGTTCCGCTGGCTCTGGTACCGTCAAAAACAAAAGAAAAGTTTTTATCCGTCTTCATTTCTGTTACAAGTTCATCCACGGATTTATAGACGCTCCCATCCCGCGTACTGACCTCAAAGCCTTCGCCGTCTACTTTTTTAACCCGTACGGAAATTTGCCCGGTATCACCTGTTACTGCCTCTATCCGCCCGGATAGATAACTATTTAGCATATCTACGGCCTGTTCCCGCACCCCGTGTTTCCGTAATGCTGTTTTTATGGCTTCATTTTTAGCGGCCTGCGTAAAAGTATTTTGAAGGTTCGCAATTGTTTTTTCCTTTTCTTGCAGTTGCTTATCAAATTCCGCCTTCAAATCCTTTTTTAGCTGCTCAATATCTTCTGTTTTGGCGCCCCGCGCTTTTGCTGCTGCTAAATCCGCCTCTAGCTTTTGTAGCCGTTCATTATTTTCTTTCGCTTTTGTAGGATCAATGCCCTCAAAGGCTTTTAATTTGGCTTCTAGCGCCTTTTTTTCCGCTAGGGCCTCATTTTTTGCCTTAATCAAGCCTGCTGTGCGTTCTTCTGCTGCATCATTCACGGCCAAGAAAAAAACCCCATTTTTTTCTTGATAGTGCTGCTTTTCTGCGTCAGATAAACCATTTAAATTTTCACGTCTATAATCTAATACCATTTCTGCAGCCCCCTAGGCTATTGTTTTAGGGCGGCTTCCGCCCTATGTATAAGATTTATTATAGTAATAAATAAAATAAATTACAAGACTATATCATCGCTTGGCTCTTCTAAACCTAATTCTTTATAAATATCGCTATTACTTGGTGGCTTATCGGCTAAACCTGCAATGGCCCGGCGGCATGCTTCACCGGCGGTAATAATCCATTTTTCCGATTTACAAATAACGCCCGGCCCTGTCCCATAGACGACGTTACAGGCATGAATCCAAGTAAAAGCTTCCTCTATCGTCATAGCCCGAACAACCTTTCCAATGCTTTTGTGGTTTCCGGCGCAAAATAATGCAACGCCTTTTTATACGTTTCCCCATAGCGCCCATTCCCGGCTAAACAAAAATACTCCCCTACCATTTCCGTATTACATAATATATTACGTTTTTTACCCGTTAAGCTAGTTCTTTCGCCCCGCTTATAATAGCTTGCGCCGTGGCCCATAGCCTCAGGCAATTTAGCGGTTGTCATAGCCTCAAAATAATCTTTTATCGCCATTTGTGAATAATGGGGAATTTCATTGTCCTGTATATCTAAATGACGTAAAAATGAATTTACATCTTTATCTTTTATCGCTTGAATTAGCTGGGAACGGCCCTCTATCCCTTGATTAAATAATTTCATTTCATTATTGGTAAAAGGAAAATCTTTTTCCGCTATAGCTTCTTCCATTAACTCCAATTTTTTAAACCCGTCCTGTTCTTCCCGCAAAATATCTATCCACTGTTTTTTCGCCGTCTTTGCCGCTGCAATATTTAACTGTTTACCTTCGGCTATTAATTCATTTATTTCTCTATAATTATTATTTATTGTTAATTTTAATTGCTTAACCCTCTGCGCTATCCAACCCACCTTTCGCATATCCTCATCTTTGCATTTGTTAAGAATATGAAATAATTCAGGATTGTATATGTCATCGCCATATAGCATAGATAGCATGCGTTCTTGGGTATCTCGCCCCTGTTCTTCAAAGCTTTCAAGTGTTCGCGCCCATTTAAACTCTGGCCCGGAAATAAAATTATTTTTACTTGTTTCGTTCCAATGTTTTAATATTTTTTCGGCTTCCTTTTTTCGGACATCATCTAGTAATACCGAAGCATACCGCATATTAGAATCTTCGGTATCCGCTAGTAATTCTAACCCGCGCATAGCGTCCGTATGATGTCCGTACTCATGACGAAATACCGCCGGATGATTACCCCATTGGCCGGGTTTATTACCTAGGACAATTTTTCTATCTTTCGCGCTGTAATAAGCATCTTTATCGTTCTCCGTGGGGGAAATCTTTAATTCTTTTAAAGGTGTAGTTTTAGAAACAACCCTCTTTATTTTTAGATTAGAATCTTTAAAACTATCGTTAATATAAGTCTTTGCATTATCTGGCGTTCCCGGCGGCGCTATTGGTTCCGGCTTAGGTTCCGGTTTAGGCTTCGGCTTCGGTTCCGGTTTAGGCTTCGGCTTAGGCTTCGGCTTCGGTTCTGGCTTCGGTTCCGGCTTAGGCTTTGCTTCGCCATATTTAGCCTGTAATTCTTTTAGCGTTAATGGCCGGCCGGATTGATCTGTTAGGCTTTTCAAATCTGGTAATTTGCCTTTTTTCCATAGCTCCCACTTCCCCTTGCCTAGCGTATCTATCTGCACCCGTTCCGGTTGACCTTGCAGCCATTTATCAAAACCTATATCCCGGTTTACCTGCCCATCCATGGATGCCCGTTGATGGGCTTTTATTTTTTTAATTTCTTCCGGCGTTTTTCCTTTAGCTTTTAGGGATTTCTCAAATTCTGTTTGGTATGTAGTTTCTTTCCCCTCAGCGTTTTCTATTTTTTTCCCGGCTAATTCATCCCATGTTTTCGTAACCGGTACTAGCTTAGAGCGGCATTGCCAATGCCGCGGCGGCCCATCATGTATTGCACCGGAAGCATCCACATTAACAAATGGTTTATCATGCCCTCTTGGCGTATAAACAATTCCATTTTCCGTATGGCGCATATCCCAAACCAAATCAGAATAGGATATACAAATCGGCGTAGTACGTGTATCTAAGGTACTTATCTGCTGTACTCCCTTTACTACGTCCGCATTTTCTTCCATTACCGTACGCGCCGCCTTGTTACTAACCGCTTGAATAGATGTCCGTACTAACGCTTCCGCTTGCGCCCGGCTATTATTCATGATGGGCCGTATGGCCCGCGCTATTTTCTGCGAAGAGTACCCGGCTAGATAACCGGCGCGCACGTTCCCCTCAAATTTACGCTGCAAATCTACCGCCTGCCCATTCCACCATGCCGCGGAAGGCGCACCATTAATTAACGTACCGTCCACCAATCGGCGCATTTGAGCAGCATTAGTCTGCACGGTCATAACGGAAGCGCCTATATGGCTATTCACGGTTGCCGCGGCAAATTTGGCCTCATCCGCGGCAACTTCCTCTAGGACGGATTTTTGTTCTTTGGATAAGCGCTTATAAGTTTTGGCGATGGATGCCTTGGTCTGCGTTAATAGCGCCTCTAATCTAGCTGCTTTCCATGAAGTTATATTCTCCGCCGTTAACGCCGCTTGCAGGGATTTTTCTAGCGTTTTTAATTCTTTGATAGCTAATTTTCGTTGCCCGGCGGATAGGCGTTCTAAGTCTACCGTCCGTTTCAAAAAATCGTCCGCTATGTATTCATTTATGCCCTTAGTCACTATCGTTTACCGGCGCTGGCATTTCCGGCGTCTCGTCCCCCACCAATAAAATTTCATCCTGCACGTCTAAATCCTCAGAAAGAATTCCCCGGCGCTTCAACTCCGACAAAAACGTTTCTTGGCTAATCTGCAACGCCTGCCTAGCCTGCAATAGTATATTAGCTTCCTGAAAATCTTTTGTGGATACGCCAAAATCGCGGAAAATAGATATATCCCCTACCGCGGAATCCTCTAGACCTAGCCAACGTACCGTCAAGGTATATGCCTGTTCTAGCGCATCTTGGTACATAATTACCATATTTTGTAGATCGCTAGTGGCCTCTTCCGTATCAATGATTTTTTGTGTGGCTGTCACCTTCGCCGGGTCGCGTACTAGGATTTCAGCGCCCATGATGCGCATCCGATTTTCTAAATCCTCTAATGATTGCCGCCCGGCGTTAATGGCCGCGCCGGAATGCTCTACATAGGATAGGGTTGCACCCTCCGGCCCTTTAATCCAACGGCTACTGCCTATTTCCAAATCATCGTCATCATGAAATCCCGTCCCAAACAAGATAGGTACCCGCGCTACGTGCAGCAAATTGTCTTGGTCACTTTGGCTTTGCCAATGTTGCACATTCATGTAGGCCAAGTCTAAAAATCTAGGCTGCGATTTAAAAAATCCGGTCTGTTCCCCGGCATAGTACGGGACGATAGGAATAAAATCTAGCGGTAATCCATCCGCGCCCAACATCGCGCCGGATTCTAGCACTCCCCATTTTCCGGATTCAATATTTTTTTCATAAAGTTCATAGCGCCCTGGCTCTAACAGCCTAACCCGTTCCGCTGTCTGCACACCCCACCGCCCCACCGGCAAATCGGCGGATTCCCGGATTCTTACCTGGATGGGTATTTCTAGCCCGCCACGGATTTCAGATTTCCACCCAATAACGCTATAGGCTGGTACTAAACGCCAATAAGGCCGTAACCCCATTGTACGCTCTACCTCTAGACTAGGTAAATCGGATAGGCGGCCCTCCAAATCAGGCCGCTTAGGAAAATCAATTAGAATAAATGCATGCCCATGCGCTAACGCCGATTTAAATACTTCCCGCGCAAAAACATCTATATTATTGCCCTGTAAATCTATATTTTCATTTATTTCCAATAGCTGCTTATCAAAATCAGTAAAAGCGATGGGCCTAGAGAAAGGGCGCCCGGTCGAACTGGTAACCGTTTCCCGGAACGCTCCAAATAACGTTGACCGCTTTAGACGCCGCTCATAATTCCCCCGGCTTTCTGCAGCTTCCTTTGGCAGGAAAAGTTCTTCCTCTTCGCGCATCGCATACGTTCCCGCCATAAGCGTTTTTGTCATACGCCAAAATTCTGCGTAAGCATCTTGCCAATACCGGATAGGCTGATTTACCGCGGAAAAATAATCTTCTCCGGTTTGCGCCGGTATAACAATATCTTTGGTAACATTTTCGGCTGGCGGTAACTGGCTGCGTAAATCGTTCCCTACTGCATAACTCATAATTAAGTACCCGTATACTGCTGGATTTTGCGATAATGGGCGATGCCTAGCAGCCCTATTATTTTTTCCGCGGCATGGTTGGTACTTCTTACGTTTAGACTTTTTTCTTCGCCGCCGGTATAATCTAAAAAAACAATAGCCATTTCTTTAGGATGTAATTTTCCGGTTTCAATTTCTTGCACTAGATTTTTTAACATCCCTATAGCCGTTTGATTCCACTGATCTAATTCTTCTGAAATATTCACCGGCTCCAAAACTGATATTTTATTAGCCATAAGAATAAGCCTATATTTAATATAAAAATAATTATAAGAATAAATCTAACAAAAAAACATAGCCAAATAACCTTAAATAGCAAGCTCGCTAATTCTAGTATTGTTATGTAGTACATTAAACTCCGCCCAAGTCAAATAACCTAGGGCATCCGGTAAATGGTCTAACCCTAGCCCCTTGTCTGGCGCATTAGTACCGTCCTTGTAGGTTAATCCATCTAGGCATTTGATTAATCCTTTGCATCGCGGATGCACAAATAACCGGCTATGCCCGGCGGCGTCCTGAAGCAAAATATTCACATTGTTTAACCTATCCATTACTGACGGCGCGCGCTTCGGCGCATAGACGGAAAACCCTAGCTGCTGGAGAATAGTATAATCGGTTTGCCCCACTGGCGCACTGGTTTTTCGCGCTCGCCCGCTAGGGTCTGGAAATGCCCGTAGGGAACGCATAGGGATGCTTTGCGTTTGCCCCAACTTTTTTAGTAGCTCATAATTTTTGTCTTTTTTCGGCAGCCGTCCATATTTAGCCGCTATGGCTTGCCCTAGCTCCAGCGTATTACTATTTCTGATTTCAAATTCATCAAAAATATGTATCTGTTCCCCTGCCCTGCATCCAATAACCGCCGTCATGGGGTCTACGTTAAAATCTATTCCTACCAAAATATCCCCGCCGTTATCCTCCACGGCGGCTATGTTCCGGCTACGGTCAAAGCGGTAATACACCCGGCCGGCTAATGTCTCGAATGTCGCTAAATATTCTTGGCGGAAAATCCTAGGGTCTGTTTCGCGCTTAGCTGTCTCGATTTCCCAATCAGGAATATACCCCCCATCTATAGAAGTATATTGGTACCCGCGCCAGTAAGCGGCATTAGGCCCTATCGGCGTCCTGGCCCGGTCATATATATCTTTAAAATGGTTGTATCCCCGTGGCGTCCCAATAAATAACGCCTTACCGCCGCACGTCATAAGCGTAGGCCGTATAACCTCATCCCATGCATGCGCCTTAATATCGGCGTATTCATCAAAGACGATAAATTTTAATTCCGGGCCGCGTAGACTATCAGGATTATCCGCCCCCTTCAATGATATTTTGGAGCCATTTAGCAGAATTATAGATAATTCTGATTCATTGGGCGGCCGCCTCCATTCCCTAGGGATTGTATGTTTTAAAATATCCCATGCAATATCCTTAGCCTGTTTGTAAGTAGGCGCTACATACCACACCTTTACATTGGGATGCAACATCGCCTCATAAAACATACAATAGCTGGCAAGGTAAGTTTTTCCGAAGCGCCGGCCGGCCACCAATACAACAAAGCGCACCCCTTCTTCCTTCAGGATGGCATAAGCTACATTGCTTTGTTTAGCTTTAAGCTCCATCTTTCCCCTTTTCCACGGAATCCGGCCGGATAATTAACTGCACTGGCGGAAGCTCACTAGGATGGACATCCATCTCTACCGCCTTCCGCGCTGGATGCACGTAAGGCAATAATGATTTATGAATAGTGGCTTTAAGATTATCGTCCTTGGTTCGTTCCGCAATTTTCATGAGCTGTGTTACTGGATCAACATCTTCCGGCAATAAACCATGAGCCTTCGCGTATGCCGCCAATTTTTCATGAATTACTAGGGATGCCTTATTTGGCGTTCCCCTGGTTCGTCCCCCCGATTTATTCCCCGGCGCAAATTTCCCGCCGGCCCCACGCCTCACCTTTGGCCGCTGTCGTTCCTCTTTTTTTTCTTCCATTTGTCGCTTCCAGTTAAAATCGTTTTCCTTAGATTCTACTTTTCTTTTTTCTTTTTGTCAAATAAAAATGCCGCCCGGCCCCTAGCCAATGTTACTATACTTGTACGTCTACTCCCTCTATATAGAGAAAATTTTTAAAATAATAACAAGTTGTTATTATGTTGAAAATTTTAGACATTAAGGGGAATTTCTTCTATTATTATTAAATAATAATATTTATAAAATGATAACTTCAATCACGTGAACTATTTACTGGATTTACTACATACTAACAACATAAGAGAAAAATTTGTTTATATATTAACATTATAGATATAAATCTCCGCTCCCCCGCTAAAAGCCCCAAATAACTACAAAATAAAAATCCCAAAAATGAAACACTTTTGGGATTTTACGACAACTAAGTTTACAAAAATAAATGATATTAACTAGACCTACCTATCTTTAATTAAATCTGATAGTTTAATATGTTTATCAATTTCGTTAAGTATATCATTTCTATTTAGTGGCATAGTGGTAAATTCTTTCGCCTTCTCCACACAAATATTTAACAGTTCCTCTACTTGTTCCCCCGTAAGGTACCTT
>Ga0265293_10008653_pt1 | contig 14990 bp, 13 predicted proteins | sample Munlanlewell138R_FD_192505 | JGI IMG/M metagenome (GOLD analysis project Ga0265293, IMG submission 192505) | Leachate microbial communities from a municipal landfill in Southern Ontario, Canada - Leachate well 138R | ecosystem: Engineered > Solid waste > Landfill > Unclassified | place: Canada...
AAAAAGTTGTTAAAAGAAGTTCTAGTTCTGGAAATGTGACTCTAATTGTCACTGAAAAGCCGCAGGCTGCGGAAAAAATTGCGGCAGCTTTAAGTGGAAATAAAGATGATAAAATTAAGGAAAAAAACGGAGTTTCTTATTATGAATTTAGCAGAGATGGAAATTTATTTATTGTAGGATGTGCAGCAGGACATTTATTTGGAGTAAATCAGATAAAACCTCGAGGAGAATTTCCTAATTTTGAGATTAATTGGTCTCCTGCTCATGAAAAATCTAAAGCAGGATTTACAAAAAAATTCTATGATTCTCTAAAGAAATTAGCGAAGAGAGCGAATAATTTTATTGTTGCAACAGACTATGATGTTGAGGGAGAGGTTATCGGATGGAATGTAGTTAGATTTTTAGGAGGTAAGAATGCAGATAGCGAAGCTAAGAGAATGAAATTTTCTTCTCTAACTAAAGAAGAATTAAATAAATCTTTTGAAAATTTACAACCTACATTAAATTGGAGTGTTGCTTATTCGGGAGAGACGAGACATTTTCTAGATTGGTTTTATGGAATAAATCTTTCTAGAGGACTAATGAAGGCACTCTCTCAAACGGGAAGATTTAGAATTTTATCTATCGGAAGAGTTCAGGGGCCTGCATTAAAAATTGTTCACGATAGGGAAATTGAAATTAATGAATTTAAGCCGACTCCTTTTTGGCAGGTTTTTCTTACTGTGAAAGATAGAAAAAACCAATTCTTAGAATTAGAATATGGAAAAAATATTGAGGATGAAAAGGAACTTACAAGGTTTAAAAGATTAAATGGTATGAAGGGAAATGCGGAAACAAAAATTAAGGAACAAGAAGTTCCAGTCCCAGTCCCGTTTGATTTAACAACTCTTCAAACAGAAGCATATAAATTTTTTAAACTAAGTCCTGCTCAGACTTCTAAAATTGCACAAAATCTTTATCTTGATGGTTTGATTTCTTATCCGAGAACTTCTTCTCAAAAATATCCTGATATTAACTTTAAAGAAATTTTTGAAAAATTAAAAAAATTTACGCCTTTAGTAAAATATGCCGTTAAAGATAAACCCTCTGAAGGAAAAAAAACTGATCCGGCACATCCTGCGATTCATCCCACGGGAGAATTAAAAAAACTAGATGGGAAGGAGAGGCAGGTTTTTGAATTAATTGTTAAAAGATTTATTGCTTGTTTTTCTGAGGTTGCAATTGTTGAAACTAAGCGGGTTGGAGTTGAGGTTTTGGGAATGAAATTTAGTGCTAAGGGCTTACAATTTAAGGAGAAAAATTGGACTCTAGTTTATCCTTATTCTCAGAAAGAAAAAGAAATTCCTACGATGGAAGGAGAGGTTGATTTAAGGGAGATAAAAATTGAGGAAAAAATGACTCAACCTCCTGCGAGATATAACTCTGCTTCCCTAGTTAAGGAGTTAGAAAAAAGAAATTTAGGAACTAAAGCGACAAGAGCAAATATTTTAGAAACTCTCTATAATAGAGGATATATCAAGGAGCAGGTTATTGAAGTTACCCCTTTAGGGATGAGAATTGTTGAGACTCTTTTGAAATATTCTCCAGTTATTTTGGACGAACAACTTACGAGGGAATTTGAAGAGGATATGGAAAAAGTGAATGATAAAAAAGATGAAGATAAGATTTTAGAAAAGGCAAAAGTTTCAATTAGAGAGATTGCGAAAGAAATCACTAAAAACCTGGTTCCAATCGGAGAGTCTTTAGTTGAAGCGAATGATGAGCTGATTGAACAAGAGCGAAAAGACAACACTTTAACTCTTTGTCAGAAATGTAAAAAGGGAAGTTTAAGAATTATGTATGGAAAGAAATTTTCAAGATATTTTATTTCTTGTAATGCCTATCCTGAATGTAAGACAACTTATTCTCTACCTCCTGGAGGAATGATTAAGCCAGCTAAAGACAAAGAAGGGAATTTTGAAATGTGTCCCGAGTGTAAAAATTTCCCTTTGATGATTTCTTTAAAGAAGGGGAGAAGACCTTGGAAGTTTTGTTTTAATCCGGAATGTCCTTCAAGACAGAAAAAAGAAGAAGATGCCGAGGAAAAACTACAAAAGGTTTAAATAGTGTAAAAGGTTTATGAAGATATGGAAAAGACGTTAAGAAATTTATGTACTGCCTATGTTGGTGAGTGTCAGGCGAGGATGAGGTATGGTTTTTATGCTTCTAAAGCAAGGAAAGAAGGTTATGAGGTTATTGGAGAGATTTTTCAAGAGACTTCCGATCAAGAAAAAGAACACGCAAAACGTATTCTGGAAGCAATTCAAACCTTGAAAAAAGACTCTTCGTTTAAAATTGAAACGGATATTGATTTAACACTTGGAAATACTATTGAAAATTTAAAATCTGCGATTAATGGGGAGAGTTATGAATGGACCGATATGTATCCTACATTTGCTAATGAGGCAGAGGAAGAGGGATTTCCCGAAATTGCTAAAAGATTAAGAGCAATTGCGAAGTCTGAAGAACATCACGAAGAGAGGTATAAAAAACTTTTGAAACAACTTGAAGGGGGAACAATTTTTAAGAAGGAAGAAGAGGTTGAATGGACTTGTATGGAGTGTGGTTATGTCCATAGGGGAAAAGAGCCTCCAGAGATGTGCCCTTCTTGTGATCATCCTAAATCTTTTTATAGATTAAAGAATGAGGAATATTAATGATTAATAAAATTTTTAAATGTGAAATTTGCGGGAATATTGTTGAACTCTTACATGAAGGAGGGGGACAATTAGTTTGTTGTGGAAAGTCAATGAATCTTCTTGAGGAAAAAAATATTGATGAGGGGAATGAAAAGCATGTTCCAGTTATAGAAAATAACAAGGTCCGTGTTGGAAGTATTGATCATCCTATGGAGGAGGAACATTATATTGAATGGATTGAGGCAACAGATGGAAATGAAACTTCCAAGGTTTTCTTAAAGCCTGGACAGAAACCCATTGCAGAATTTTCTTTTGAACCTACATCTGCAAGAGAGTATTGTAATATTCACGGATTATGGAAAAGTAAGTAATTTCTAATTTATTTTTGAATATTATTCGTAACATTTTCCGAATGTCCAAGACTCTATTTCTTTAGAAAAACATGCTACACAAGGATTAGAATAGGTTTGATTGTTTGAACCGCAAACAGGATCATATTCTTCAGTACATGCCTCTCTATCTATTTCTTCTTGGGTGCAAACATGGGGAAGACATTCTCCTGGAGTCCAGTAATCTACTTTTGAAATGCAAGCACCGCATTTATTTCCATAGGTTCTTCCATCTGAACCGCAAACAGGCATATATTCTAGCGTACAGACAATAGCCTCTTTTTGTTCTTGAGTGCAAAATGTTTTTGGTAAATTGTTTTCCGTTAGCTCTTTTTGTTCACAGGTTAGAATAAGAATTAATATTGTAATTAACATTATTGTAAATACTCCTATTAAAGTATACATTAAAATTTGAGAGTTTTCTTTCTTCGGAATAATTTCAGTTTTGGATTTTGTCTTTACAGATTTTTTATTGACACTCTTTTTTAGATTCTTTCCTTTTACCATAGTATTTTTTAAGAAGAAGGATTTATATATCTTTTGAATTGTATAAATTTATGGAATTTCTGATTAATCAAGTTTTAGGCCTAAAGAAAAAAGATATTTCTAGAGCTATCTCCAAAAGGATGGAAGAGTTTGAAAGTTTTAAAAGTAACATGGATAAAATTTTTTCAGAGTTATGTTTCTGTCTTCTGACTGCAAATTTTCAGGCAGAGAAATCTATTAAAATTCAAAAAGAGTTAGAGAAAGAATTTGAATTTTTGTCTGAAGATGAATTAGCAAGGGAATTAAAAAAAAGAGGACATAGATTTTGGCCTCAACGAGCGAAGAGAATTGTTAAAGCTAGGAAAATTAGGAGAGAATTAGAGAGTTTAGTTTTTAAGAAATCAGATAGTGAATTAAGAAAGTGGTTGGTTAAGAATGTAGTTGGTTTGGGAATGAAAGAATCTTCACATTTTCTTAGAAATATTGGGTATAGGGATGTTGCAATAATTGACTTTCATATTGTAGATTTATTGGAACGGGAGAAACTCATTAAAAGACCGAAAACAATTACTCCTAAAAAATATTTAGAGATTGAAGAAGTTTTAAGGAAATTAGGAAAAAAAGTTAAATTAAATCTTGCGGAGTTAGATTTGTACTTGTGGTATTTAGAAACTGGGAAAGTATTAAAATGAACTCCTTTCCTTTGAACTCCCCTTCTTTGGACTACTTTTCTTTAGAAAAGAAAAGTTCCCCCTAATACGGAAAATAGGAAATTTTCCGTCCTTCCGAAGAACTATCTTTCTTTAGATACAGAAAAACAGGAAATTTTTCTGTCCCTCCAACGAACTATCTTTCTTTAGAAAAGAAAGATTTCTCCCAATCAAAGAAACTAAGATAGTTGAAGGAAAGGAAAGATTTCTCCCAATCAAAGAAACTAAAATAGTAGAAGCCAAAAGAAAAACTTAGATTGGATTTTTGAGGAACAAAAGTCGATTACTTAGTTGAACTCCTTGAACTCTCAACTCAATATTAGAAACTTTTACACAAGAGGAAGATAAGATTTATAAATGCTAAAAATTTTCAGTAGATATGATTATCAAAAAAATATTTGACAAGAAGATTGACGAGGAGGTTCACTCAGATTTCCTTAAGTTTGGAAAGGGAGAATATTTAGATAAATATTTAATTGATGCGAAGAAACAAAAAGATAAATGGACGATTAAAACTGGCCCTGAATTTGCGAATTATTTTGTTAGGAAACTTTTGGAGAATCATAGTGGTTTAGTTAAAATGAAGGGGGTGATTATTACGACCCTTAAATTAGACGATGAGATTGGTTTTCCAATAAAAAAGGTTGGGAATTTTCAGGGGGTTAGGAAAATTGAGATTGATAGTGAGGTTTCTCCTATAGAGATTATTAATCTAATGAATAAATATCCTCGGGTTTTTTTTGCTTTAAGTTTTTCAGTAGAGGGGAATGAATTAAAAATAAAAGCTAAAGCTCCAAAATCTGGAAAGCCTTCAACAGGAGGAGATAAGGGAGCAAAAGCGGATTTTTGTACACTTAAGACTTCAAATGATAAAATTATTCAAGAGATGTTTTTTGATTTTCCAAGTTTTAATGTAATTTCAATAAGACATACAATAAATATTAGTGATATTATCTATCCCAACGATGTTGCTTCCTTGAAGCCGGAGGAAGTAAGATTGCAGAGTAAAAAGAAGGGAATATTGACTAGAACCACATTAATAGATGGTAGGACTGAAATTAGTAGGGTAGATTTTATTGCTTAATCTAGGTGTGTTCTTTTTAATAAATCTTTTAATTTTTCTTGATTTTTTTGTTTTTCTAAAATATTAAAAACTTTATAATAAACAATTCCATCTCTCTCTATTTTTTCTGTTTTTGCTTCTCTTAGTAATTTATTTTTAACTTTCTCAGAGATTAAAACATCTTTATTTGAGAGATTAGATAATTTTTTAGAAATTGGAATTGTATTATCTGTTCCAGTATATTTTAATTTTTCTTTTTCTAAGGAGGCAATAATATCCCCCGAGTTTATTCCAATTCCAAAATTAATTTTTTCATTAAATTTTCTATTATGTTCAATTAATTGCTTTTCAAGATCCAGAGCAATTTTAACTGCACGATATTCATTTCGGAAATTTTTTGTTTTTCTAGGAGAAAGAATTAAAATCACTTCATTTTCTTTAAATTCAATTGCAATTTCTTTTCTGTTCAATTTAGAGAGTATTCCATTTAATCTTTCTTTGGAATTTATAGAGAGTTTGTTTTTTATATTCAGGGAGATAATTGTGGTAGGCTCTTTTATACCCTTTATTACTAGACTTGATTCTGCATTAGCTAGAGGATTCTTTTTGTATTCGCTAAGGATCTTCCTTCCTGAATCATCACTTTTTAGATTTTTTATTTTATTTAATCGGGTCTTAACCTTTTTATTCAAATTAAATTCTTTTTTACTAAATCTAAAAAATAAAACAATCCCTAATAAAATTATTAAAAGAATGATCGTTATTAAAATAATTGGATAATCTGTAACTTTTGCCTTAGCTTCCCTAATGCTTATAGTATTCCCGGTAAGTAAAACTCTTTGCTCAAGTAGGTTCTTTTCTCCAGTAATCCTTACATCATATTCTCCATTTGGAGCGCTGATTATGAATTTCTTTTCTTGATTTGGTTTTAAATTTAAATTGAATTCTATTGGATTTTCGGAAATTTTTAATTGAACAATATCTGAGAACTCGGTGTTACCTATGTTTTTTATTTTTACAATAGAGGAATCTTCTATAAAACTTATATCTAAAATTGCTTTCTTGTTTAATTTTATTTTTCTCTCCTCGGAAAGTTTTCCATAATTTGCTTTAATTTTCCAATTCCCTGCCAGAGCATTTGTGGGAAATTCAAACTCGCTTAATTCTCCAGAATTTATATTCAAAAAATTCTTTTCTCCGGAAGGAGAGGTTATCTCTATGTTTATCAAACCATCTATTTTTTTATTTGACTGATCCAATATTTCCGCCCCTATCTCTATTTTTTCTCCAGGATTAGATTCTAATTTTGAAATGGTTATAGGAATAGATGTTGGGACTTGATTTATTTTAAAACTAATTATCACTTCATCTTCATTAATGATGTTTCCATTAGAATCTTTTTCATAAGCTTTAATTTGTAAATTATAATTATCAGGTTCTAAATTTTTTGGAAGAACTAAATTTTCAGATAATTTTCCATTAGAGATTGCTTTTTCGGATTCTACAATTCCGGATATTTCAATAAATCCGTTTAGTTTTTTTTGATTTGCTTTTGTAGAATCTATGTTTAAATTAATTGTTTCTCCAGGGTTGTAAGATTCTTTATCTAACTTAGCTTGAATATCAATCTTTTTAGTAATTTTAAATGTGCTGGTTCTAGAGATAATATCTCCTAGTTTTACTTGCAAATAGCAATCTCCTTGTAAACTTTCTAAAGGTTTATTTAGGGAGTTTTCATCTAAAGAATTTTTTAGAGTGAGAGTTACTTTTTTATCCTTGCTAAATGAACTACTTGCAGAGGTTATCTTGTATAAACTTACGAAATCATTTTCACAAATTAATGAAAATTCAAAAACTCCTTCTACTTTTTCTGGAGGTGTTATTGTTAGTTTTGTATTAATTTCATCTCCTAAATTATATACTTGATTCGGTTCTGAAATTTCTATAGATGCTGAAGAGAGACATAGAGAGATTACAATTAAGAGGAATATAGGTATAAGTTTTATATTTTTCATATTCTTTAAAGATAAACGAAGTTTTTAAATATTGTTAATTTAACAACAATAGAGTTTGTCTCCTTGCGGTTCTTCCCCTCCAAAAGGATTTCCTGTTTTTCTTACCTTTTCAATCATCTCATTATTTCCTTTTATATTTTTTTTAGAGATGCTTATAGATTCTCTTGCTTTTAAAATCGCATCACAAATTTTTAAGTTTAATGGGCATTTCTGTTCACAGGCCTTGCAAAGATTGCATTGAAAAAGAGTCTCTTGGAGAATTTTATTTTGAAGTAATATTGAATGTCCTCTTGGAGAGATGGATTCTTCCTTTAATATTTTAAATACTGGACAAAGACTTTTACACATTCCACATTTTATGCAATTCTCTAAGATTTCAGAAGCTTCTTCTATAGCATTCAAGCTTTCAATTTTTTCTTGAGGGCTTAATTTTTTTGTCATATTCTGTAGTTTTCTAATTTGATTTCTGAAAGATTTTTCTTAAATTTATTTAAATACTCAAATGGAATATTTCCTCCTGCCGCAGATTTATGTCCTCCCGCACTAGAATTTGGAATTCCTTCAATTGCTTTATTTAATATTCCTGGAACGTCATATTCTTTTGATTGATTTCTTCCTGAAATTTTCCAGAGTCTATTTTCTAAGGGAGTTACAACAATTAATACTTTCTCAGTTTCTTTTTGAGAGAGATAATTTATTAAAAAACTCTTAATGTTATACTCTTGTTCAAGTTTAAAAAAATTTATATCTCCTAATTTTTCAACTTTCTCTTCAAATATTTCAACTTGTTTTTCAAATTCTTCTTTCACTGGTTTTTCAAATCTATTTAACTCGCTTAAATCTTCTAGATACTTTACTTCCTTTAGAATATCAATAAACCTAGATTCTTTATGTTTTTCAAAGAAGATGATTACCCTTGATAATTTATACATCAATTCTTTTTTTAGATATTCTAATGATTTATCAATTTCTTGAATGTAATCTTCTAAAAATTTATCGTTTGAGTCATAGGCGTCTCCGAAATCTGATATGACTCCTAAAACTGCCAGCCATTTTTTCCCTCCGCAAAGTTCATATACTGTTCGAGATGAGGGAATGTACCCTTCTTCAGTTGTTCTAAATTCCAGAACTTCTTTTGGAATTGGAAAGTTTTTATTTTCTGGATGATGATCTGTATAAAAAATTTCAAAAAATTTTGAAATTTTACTCAATTCTTCAGAAACAAATTCTGGACCTAAATCCGCGATTAAGATTTTTGTGGTTCTTTCTAAATTATAGTCTGAGATTTTGTCTATTCCATAGTCTAATGGAAATATTTTTACTTCATTACAATTTTTTGAAATACAAAAATCATAGAACAAAACTCCCGAAGCTAATCCATCCAAATCCGTATGGCAAAATATTGTCACGCTATCTTTTTCGTTTATCTTTTCTAGAAATTCTTTAGATTTTTCAAAATTTATTCTTACCATTAAATTATTTTTCCTGGATTAAATTTATTTTTAGGATCAAGTCTTTTTTTCATAGCTAGAAGAATTTTTTTATCATGAATATCTAAAAATTCTTTTTTTAAAATACCGACTCCGTGCTCTCCTGAGATCTGTCCTCCTAATCTTTTTACCAATTTCATCATTTCCGGAATTAGTTTTTCTTGTTCTTTTGAAAAGCAAGGATGTACGATTCCAACAGAAATATGTCCATAAGTAGGAATGTTATTTTTATCTAACCATTCCAGAAGTGAATATATTTTATCTAAAATTATTTTTGGATCCTCAATTCTAGTAAATCCTTCTCCAGAAAGTGCAGGATAGATTTTATCTCTAAGTTCATAAAGTTTTTTTTGCTCTTCATTTAATTTTTCATTGGACTCTATCTCTGTAAATAGGTAATAGTCTTTTGAAAGTCCAATTAGATTAGATACATTTTTATCTAGATATTCTATCATAGTTATTTTGGAATCTTGCCTAAGTTTTTTTACTCTAGAAATTAATTCTCCAATAGAGCTAAATTTTTCTAATGAAGGAACCCTATCTACTATTTCAGATAATTTTAATCCTGCTTGAACTATTACTCCGGTAATTCCTTCCTTTCCTACAAAGTCACTAAGTTCGGTTTTTGTTTTTCTTTCAATTTCTCCTTTTGAGTTAACTATATCTATCCATAAAATCCAATCGGAAGTCTTTCCGTATTTTATGGCTCTATTTCCGACGGCATTGGCTGCAATCATTCCCCCAATTGTGCAAATTGAATGAGAGGAGGGGTTAATTGGAAATTCTAAATTATACTCTAAAAGAAAGTCTTGTAAGTCATCAAGGATTAATCCTGCTTCTATGATAATAATCTTTCTTTTTTTATCAAAACTAATAATTTTATCTATTTTAGAAACATCTAAAACAATGTCGGTAGTAGGAACTGCCCCTCCCGCTAATCCTGTAGCTCCTCCCCTTATAGTAAGTTCTTTTTCTTTTTTTACAATCTTTTGTAGTTCCTCTATCGTTTTAGGAAGGAGAATTTTTTTTACTCTTCCTTCAAGCTGAGAGGAATCGACTTCATAGGGTTTTGTAGATTTCAGTTTCATTTATTTCTAGAAGATAATTTTTTTATAAGATAATATGGTGCTCCAAACAAAATAATTCCTGGAACGATAGCTACCCCTAATGCAGGAGCAAGAGCCGTTACTCCTAGTGTAGAGATTGTTCCTATTCCCACACTTTCCAAAATTTCATTAAATTCAGAAACTTGTTTTTCTACATTTTTTTGGAGAGCATCTATTTGGATAATTACCTTTCCCTTTTTAAAAATTTTAATTTTCTTTTCTTCTTGTGATACTAAAACAGCTATAGTGTCTGGATTTTTAGAGGCGGAATAAGCTGCAGCATGTCGAGTTCCATATCCTTGGAAAATCCCTTTTGATTCTACTCTTGCTCCATATTGAATTAACATCCCCTCGGGGTTAAGTATCACAGCCCCATCAATCATTGCAATAGAAAGTAAAAGCTTTCTAGCTCCCTTCTCAAAAATTGAAAAAGATTCAATTTTTTGTTTTAGGAGTTTTTTATATTTACATTTATCGGATATGATAAATAATGCTCCTTCTCCTTTTCTAGCAACTTCAATTCCTGTTTGGATTAAAACATCTTCAATCTTTTTTATATTTTCTTCCTTCTTTTTCATAAGTATTAGAATTAAATCTTCTTTAAAAATCTTATCTTGTTTAATCGTTTTCCACTCTCGGTGCAAGAACAAATGCAATTCCCATTTGATCTCCTACAAATTCTATTTTTAAAGGATAGTTATCTGAAAATCTTATAAAGACTTTGTCTGAAACTTTTGAAGCTTTTGTAAATTTCATTAGATATTCTAGAGAATATTTTGCTTTACTCTCTCCGGAAATAGAAATTATATCGCTGGAAAATTCATTCTTAGCAGAATTTATATTTCCCTTTGCTTCAATTGAAAATTGATTTGGTTGGCTATAGAACGTACATGAATCTGCTACGACAAAACAATCTTCAATTGTCTGAGTTAAATCGGTTGAATCCATTTCAATATTTGTTGAAAATTCCAGAGAAGGTTCGTCTTTATCTTCGGAATTAAAGTCAATTAAAGAAAGTGTGAAGGTTCGTTTAGATTTATCTAAAACAGAAATTGTAAGTTGGTTTTCTTCAGTTTCAAATTCAACCATCGTAGAGGAAGCAGTTCTTTTCAAAATTCTCTTTAAATCATCTAAATTTACACCTAAGGATTCATTTGAAGATTCGTAAAGGGAAAATGCTTCTTTTGGCATCTTAAAAATTATCATTGCTACATTTGCTGGATCAACTGCAACTATGGATAATCCTTCTTCTAAGAATTTTAATTTTATTTCTGTAACTAATTCGGAAATTATAGAGATTACATCCACTAATTTTTTTGGGTTTTGAATTTGAACTTTCATATAAGTTAATTTAGTTTAGGGTATTTATAAGTATTGTTATGCTATTTTTATCAGTTTTGGTTTAGAATAAGAATTTATATAAACTAGTTCTTTCTTTTAGAATTATGGTAAAAAAACAGAGAAAGATTAATCTGATTGCTTCATCTTATTATTCTAGAAAGGACGTTCAGAATGTAATCTATGAATTTTGTAAGAATAGAGAAACTATTCCTAATTTCAACAATGAATTTTTTGGGAAGAGACCCGATATTTTGGACTATCCTGAAGATATAATGAGCCTTGTGAAAAAAGGAGCGACGAGTTTTCATTGTTCAGAAGAGATTTGGGATGATCCGCTGAAAATAGATACAAATATGAATGTTGAACAGTATAATCAAATAAGGACGGGATGGGATTTTTTAATAGATATAGATTCTCAATATTTGGATTATTCTAAGCTTGCTGCAGAGATGATAATAAAAGCATTGAAGTATAATGGTGTTGAGAATTTTGGAATAAAATTTTCAGGTTCAAAAGGGTTTCATTTAATAGTTCCGTGGGAGGCATTTCCTGAGGAGGTTTATGGAATTAAGACTAAAGATATGTTTCCCGAATGGCCTAGGGCAATTGCGGGATATATAGATTCTTTAATCCACGATAAGCTAAGTGAGAGAATTGTTTCAATGAGTTCTCCAGACAAGGAACATGAGTTTGATATGATTTATATTCCCACGGGAGAGATTGCAGTAGAGAGTAATATTACTACTTTTATTTGTGAAAATTGCAAGACTAAACTAGTTTCTATGCTTCCGATAAAATCAAAGAGGAAGATAATGAGATGTAATGTTTGTTCTACGAAGATGGAAAAAATTAAGGAAGAACCTGCTTTTTTTTCTGTTTCAAATAAAGATAACTCTAAGAAGAGCCCTGAAAAATTTTCTAAAAAAATTAGGATTTCTGACTTGGTTGATTCGGTAGATATTATTCTTGTAGCTCCTAGACATTTATTCAGAGCTCCTTATTCCCTACATGAGAAAACTGCGCTCTGTTCAGCAGTTTTATCTCCTGAAGAAATTGAGAATTTCGTTCCTTCGGATGCAGATCCATTAAAAATAACACTGAAGAATTTCTATCCTAAGGTTGAAAAGGAAGAAGCAAAAAAATTATTGTTGAATGCTTTAGATTGGGTTGAAAAAAAACAGGAAAAAGTTAAAAAATATGATGGAAGAGAAATTGATTTATCTGGAGTGAAAATTAGTGAAAATATGTTTCCTCAAACTATTTTAAAAATTTTAGAAGGATCAAAATCGGATGGGAGAAAAAGAGCTTTGGGAATTTTAGTTGCATTTTTTAGTTCCTTAGATCTTCCACGAGATTACATGGAAGAAAAAATCAGCGAATGGAATAAAAAAAATTACCAACCTTTGAAGGAGGGTTATATTAAATCTCAAATTGATTGGGCATTGAAGAATAAGAGACTACCTCCGAATTATGATAAACCCATTTATAGGGAGTTGGGAGTTTTATCCCAAACTGATGGATTTAAAAATCCTATAAATTTTACAATAAGAGAGATTTTAAGACAGAAGTCTAAATCTTCTAAAGGAAAGATTAATAAATAGTAAAAACCTTAAAAAAACATGTTGAATAAAAGAGAGTGCATCGGAATAGTATTTTTGGCTTTAGTAGTATTTTCTATATTTGGAGGTATTGCATTAATTCATGCTGATGATTCTGAAGATGATTCGGATAACGTAAATGATACAATCCAAAATCTTTCTGAAATTGATAAATCTTTTATGTGTTTAGCGAATCTTCTAAAACCTGATTGTTCGGGAGCGGAAAATATTCAACAGCTTTCTCTTTCAATTCTTTCTTCAGTAAATATTTCTAGTAAATGTGTAGATAGATTATTAACTAAGAGTAGAAATGATGAATGTTTTGGGGAAAACTCATGTAGTATTTTAGACACAGCTTTTGCAATTCTTGCTCTAAATCACGTTAAAAAAGATACTACAAAATATGTTGATTGGCTTTCTAATCAGAGTATTAATTCTACAGGCGTAGATTGGATTTTACAGCAAAATTCCGATGGGGAGACAAAATGTAAATTAACTTATGACAACACAGATTATAATTTTTTAGCTGCGGAAAATAAAAAACTTAGCGGTAATGTAGGGCCTTGTTTTAGTTTTACTCAATCAAATTTTTGGTTAAAATTAAATCCTAATTGTATTGGAAAAAAGATTGAATTGAGTTGTGATAGTGATTATTATGCAGGTTGGAGTTTTTGGGGTAAGACTAATTCTGGAGCTCCGGTTTTGAATGTTCTTTCAGAAACTGCTAGAAAGGCGGCAGATGATAAGGTAGAAATAACAATCAATTCAGAGTGTTTTGGAATTGGGAGTTCATGCGATTTTGAGGAAACTGCATGGGCAACATTAGCAATAAAGTCAAGTCAGGGAACAACACCTGCTAACTATATTCCCTTTCTTATCTCTTCTGAAGATACTAATAAAAGATATTTTCCATCAGCTCTTATTTCTAGAATTTTAGATTTTAGTTCTAATTATGCAACGAAGGTACTTCAACAACTAAAGGGAACTCATTGGGAAATTGAAGGATCTAAATATGGTTCTACCTATGATACCTCTTTAGCGCTTATGGCCGTAGGGAATGATAATAATGCCGATGTAAGAGATAAAGCAATATTATGGTTAAAAAATACTGCAAGAGGAGCAGATGGTTGCTGGAATAAAAATATTCGAGATACGGCTATTGCTTTGTGGGCTATAGAGGGAAGACATGGAATTGATTATAGTGGATCTGATCCAATAATTCCTCCTCAACCTCCGGCTTGTACTGGAGAAGGGCTAAGTTGTTTAGGTAGTGCTCTTTCTTGTACTGAGCAGGGAGGAGTACTATCTTCTGGATATTCGTGCGGGACTAGTGGAAATGTTTGTTGTGCAATAGAGCTTAAGAGTTGTACTAGTTACCACAATGGGCAAATTTGTTCTTCAGATCAAACATGTTCTATAGCTGGAATAGCATCTAGTGAAGGAAGTTGTTGTACCGGAGTTTGTGAGGATAGAAATGATCCTTCAGATGGAGGGGATGATTATGACGACTATGATGATTATGAAGAAGACTCTAGGGGAATTCCGATATGGGTTTGGTTATTAATTGGGATTTTAATAATCTTGATAATCCTTGCAATTGTTTTCAGAGATAGAATCAAAGGATGGTTTTACAAACAAAAAAATAAAAAGAAGGACGATAAAGGTTCTACCCCTGCAATGAATGCTGGAGGTTCCAGAGGTCCTCCTAGGGCTGGATTCCCTCCTACGACGAATAGACCTCCGATAAGACCAATGATCCCTCAAAATAGACCTCAGATAAGGCCAAATCCTCAACCAAATAAAACTGAAGATCCTTTTTCTAAGTTGAAAGAGATGACTAAATAAGAAAGTTTATTAAGCTAGTTTTTCTTAGAGGTTTATGAGAAAAATATTCATCCCGTTTTTTATTTTTGTTATTTTAGTCGGAGTTGTAAGCGCAAATCTCTCTGTAGAAGTTTTGAATGAGAATCTTAATAAGGGAGAAACCTTTGTAGGAGTTATAGATGCAGATTTAGTTTATAATTTAGATGTGGGCGATATAAAGGTTATTCAGGATAGGAGAAATATTCCTCTAGAGAAGGGAATTTTTAGATATGATAATCTTACCTTTTTTT
>Ga0265293_10008656_pt1 | contig 14986 bp, 12 predicted proteins | sample Munlanlewell138R_FD_192505 | JGI IMG/M metagenome (GOLD analysis project Ga0265293, IMG submission 192505) | Leachate microbial communities from a municipal landfill in Southern Ontario, Canada - Leachate well 138R | ecosystem: Engineered > Solid waste > Landfill > Unclassified | place: Canada...
GGCCGGGCGGCTGCCGGTGCTGGCAGATGGCGGGATCCGGCGCGGGACGGATGTGCTGAAGGCCCGCGCGCTCGGGGCCGATGCGGTGCTGATCGGGCTGCCGGTGCTCTGCGGGCTGGCGCTGGCGGGGGCCGTGGGCGTGGCGCATGTGATCACCATTCTGCGCGCCGAGCTTGAGGTGGCGATGGCGCTGACCGGGCGGCGGGATCTGGCGGCGGTGGATGCGAGCGTGATCCGGCGCCCCGCCGGTTGAGAGGACAGGAGCCTCCGGCGGGGATATTTGGATCAAGAAGAAGCAGGGGGAGCGGCCCGCAACGGGCGGCGCGTGGGCCGCGAGTTGGGGAGCCTCCGGCGGGGATATTTAAGATCAACTGGAAACCGGGGGCGGGGTTTATTCCGCCGCGTTGTCCCAGGTCATGCGGGTGAACCCTTCGCGAAAGGCGAAGCGTTCCAGATGCCGGTCGATCACCGATTGCAGATTGGCGATGCCTTCGGCATCTGCGGCTTCGGCATGGATGGTGAGCGTTTTTGCATCGGCATTGAGGGTGACCAGCCCCATCGGGAACTGGATGCGGCCCGCATCGGCATCGAAACTCACCTCGATCTTGTGGCCGAAATGCTTGCAAAGCTGCTGCAGATAGCGCGAGGCATTCGGGGTTGCGAAATATCCTGAAGTTGTAAGCATTCTATCATCCTTGCTGGGTCGCGCCGCCATCGACATAGAGGTTTTCCATCGTGATATGGCCTGCCTGATCCGAGAGCAGGAACAGGATCGCGGCGGCCACATCTTCGGGGCGGGCGAGTTTGCCGAGCGGGATGCCCGGCTTGAAAATCTCGGGTTGGCCGGCAATGACGCGCGCCGCGCCATCAGCGCCCGCCCACATGCCGGTCTGCATCGGCGTCAGCGTCGAGCCGGGGGCCACGATGTTGCAGCGGATGCCGTGGGGACCGAGTTCAAGCCCGAGGCTGCGCATGAACATTGTCGTTGCCGCTTTGGAGGCCGCATAGGCCGCCATGCCATGGCGCGGCACACCGGCGGCGTTCGAGCTGACGGTGACGATGGCGCCGCGCCCGCGGGCGATCATCGCGGGTGCCACGGCGCGGCAGATGTGAAAGACTGCATCGGTATTGACGGCGAACACCTCGCGCCAGGCGGCATCCGTGGTCTCCACCACCGTGCCGGTGGCAAGGGTGCCCGCGATATTGGCGACAAGATCGATCGGGCCGATCTCGGCCTCGGCCAGTGCGACAAAGGCGTTGACCGCAGCCGGATCGCGCAGATCAAGCGGCTGGATACCATCCCCGTCCGCAAGATCGGTGGCGATCACCTGCGCCCCGGCCGCGCGCAAAGCGGTGGCCGTAGCAGCGCCGATGCCGCCGGTCGCACCGGTGACCAATGCGATCTTTCCCTGAAATCCGGTTAGCTGCATTATTACACCTTGCCAATATGTTGTTCGCAGAAGCGAATGTATCGCGTGAAGTTCATTGCGCATCCTCCAGCCGTCGGAACAGTTCGGGTGCGATCAGCGCGCTTGCCTCGGGCGAGGTCATTTGCGGATGCATGAACGGCACGCTGATCAGATCCAGTTCCGCCGCATAGGGCGCCCAGAGATCGGGTGTCAGCCCGCTATCTGCATGATCCAGCCCCGCGCGGATATGTGTCAGCCGCCCGCCGTAGCGGCGGTGGTGATGGCCGCGCACCAGCCGGTTGGTATCGGTCACGGTGCGGATCACGCCCGCGCGCGCGGCTTCGGGCAGGCGGCCCAGCGGGCTGTCGCTTGCGCGCAGGAAATCGGTCACTGCTTGCAGGGTGGTCAGTTCCGGATGCGCTTCGGCGTCATGGCCCGCGATCGCCAGCAGCGCCCGCAGCGCGGTGACCGGATCGGGATCGGGCCGCGCGCGCCAGCAATCGGCCGGATAGGCATCGAGCAGCGCCACGAGCCCGGGTTTGTGGCCCATTGCCTCAAGCCGCGCGGCGATGGCCTGGGCCAGTATGCCCCCCAGCGACCAGCCCGCCAGATGCCACGGCCCCGCAGGTGAGATGGCCAGAATCCGCGCGGCATAATCTTCGGCCAGCGCATCGAGGCTTTCGGGCAGGGGCTGCGCGCGATCAAGCCCGGGCGATTGCAACCCCCAGACCGGGCGCGGCCCCAGCGCATGCGCAAGCGCGCGGTAGCCCCAGGCAAGCCCCCCCGCCGGATGGATCAAAAACACCGGCGCGCCCGGCCCATCGGCCAGCCGGATCACCGGACCCAGCCCGTCATCAGCCGCATCCATATCAAGTGCTGCGGCAAGGCCCGCGATATCGGGCCGCTCGAACACCGCGCCGAGGCCGGGATCGCGGCCGAAACTTTCCTCGATCCGCAGCAAAAGCCGCAGCGCAAGCAGTGAATCCCCGCCAAGCGCAAAGAAATCCGCCTCGGGGCCGGGCAGGGCCGAGAGGCCCAGAACCTCGCGGTAGAGCGCGGCAAGGCGGGTTTCGGTTTCGGTGCGGGGGGTGCCAGCGACATCGGGTGCGGCGGGCGTGGGCAGGGCGCGCCGGTCAAGCTTGCCATTCGCGGTGACCGGCAGCGCGGCGAGCGTTACGAAAGCCGCCGGGATCATGTAATCGGGCAGCGCCGCACGCAGCGCATGGCGCAGCCCTGCTTCGTCATAGCCCGGGGCGGGCACCAGATAGGCCACCAGCCGCTTGTCGCCGGGGCGATCCTCGCGCGCGATCACGGCGGCCTCGGTCGCCATGGTGGTGGCCATCAGCGCGGTCTCGATCTCGCCCGGCTCGATCCGCAGGCCGCGGATCTTCACCTGTCCGTCGCTGCGGCCCAGATAGGTGAACGCCCCATCCGCGCGCCGCACCGCGATATCGCCGGTGCGGTAAAGCCGTTCGCCGGGGCTGAACGGGTCGGGCAGAAAGCGTTCCTCGGTCAAGTCCGGCCGGCCCAGATAGCCGCGCCCAAGCTGCACCCCGCCAAGGTAAAGTTCGCCCGCAATGCCGGGCGGCACGGGCCGCATCCGCGCATCCAGCACGATCAGCCGGGTATTCCAGACCGCAAATCCGATGGGCACCGGGCTGCTGGCATCCTGGGGGGTGGCGGGCCAATGGCTGACATCCACGGCCGCTTCGGTCGGGCCGTAAAGGTTGTGGAGTTCGGCGCGGATGCGGCGGTGAAAACGCGCGCGCTGATCGGGCGTCAGTTCCTCGCCCGAGCAAAAGACGCGCCGCAGCCTAAGCCCTTCGGACACCGGCGCCGCCAGAAAGGCCGACAGCATCGAGGGCACGAAATGCGCCGTGGTGATCCGTTCGCGCCGGATCAGCGCCGCCAGCGCCGCCGGATCGCGATGCGCGCCGGGCGCGGCCAGCACCAGCGTGGCGCCGGTGATCAGCGGTAGAAAGAATTCCCACACCGAGACATCGAATGTTGCGGGCGTCTTTTGCAAGATCCGGTCGTCGGCGCGGATACCATACTGCGCGCGCATCCATTCGAGCCGGTTGACGATGGCCCGATGGGTAATCATCGCGCCCTTCGGCGCCCCGGTCGACCCCGAGGTGAAGATGACATAGGCGAGCGTATCGGGGCTGGCATCCGGGGGCGCACCAGCCGTGTGGTTGGCTGTATCGGACGCCGGCGCGATGGTGCCCGCGCCAGAATGCGGCAGGGCAGCGGCGCCGGGCTGGTCCGGGGTTTTGTCCGCGCCTGTGGCGCTTGCGCGCGCTGGGGCGACAGGATCGGTGATCCGCGCCGGGAACGACGTGTCAGGCTGGGCAGTAAACCCATCTGCCGCGGGTTGGGGAATGTCCCCTTGTGTGCGTTCGCGCGCAATCAAGGCAGGGTCGGTGACCGGCGACAAAGACAAGTCGGGGCGGGCAGCGGTGTGCGGGGTTTCGTCGGTGGCAAAGCCGGCCGTTTGTGCGCCCGTCCAGTCGGGGGCGAACAGCAGGGGGGCGGGGCCGGCAAGGGGCTCGGCCAGATCGGCTTGGGTCAGCACTGCCACGGGCTGGGCCTGGGCAAGGATATTTTGCTGGCGTTCACGTGGATGGGCGGGGTCGAGCGGCAGATAGGCCGCACCCGCGCGTAAGATCGCCACCAGTGCCACCGGCAGCGCCAGCGATCGTTCCAGCGCCACGGCCACGATCCGTTCCGGCCCGGCGCCCATGGCCCGCAGCCGTGCGGCCAGCGCGGCGCTGGCGGCGTTCAGATCGCCATAGCGCATGGCAGATCCCTCGAACACCAGCGCCGTGGCCTCGGGGGTTTCGCGCATCTGGCGCTCGATCATCGCGCTCAGCGTCACATCGGCCACCGGGTGGTGCGGCACGGCCAGCAGTTGCGTCAGTTCCGCAGGGCTGGCGGAGCCCAGATCGGCAAGGCCCGGGGCCTCGGCCGCGCGGGCAAGAAAGGAGAGCAGCCGCGCGGCATGGGCGCGGGTTTCGGCCGGGCTGTGCAGATGCGGATTGGCATCGACCTCGAATATCAGCGCCGTGCGGGCATCGCCGCGAAAGGTAAAGGTCAGATCCTCGACCGCGCCCGCGCCCATGATATGCAGCCGCACATCAAGCCCGGGCAGGCGCGGCGGCAGGTCAAAGGGCTGCACATTGATCAGCGGCCCCATCAGCCGCCGGGTGCCGCCCACCAGCCCCAGATCGCGGCGCAATTGTTCCGAGCGGTAGCGGCCATGGCGCCGGCTTTTCGCAAGGCGCGCGGCCACATCGCGCAGCGCATCGCCCAAAGGCGCATCCTCATCCGGCGCAATGCGCAGCGGCAGGACGTTCATCTTCATGCAAGGCACTCGGGCCGTCGGACTGCCGAGCCGGCCCATATGCGGCACGCCGACCACGGCTTCATCCGCGCCGCTCATCCGCTGGCAATAGACCGCGACCAGCGCCGTCAGCGCATCGGGCCATGGCACGCCGGCACGTTCCGCCAGGCGGTGAATCGCGGCCATGTCACCTGCGCCAAGGCTTTGGCTTTCGCGCAGGAAATGATGGGCGGGGGCCAGCGGCGCGGTGCTGGCATGGGTGACTTCCTCGGGCAGATCGGCCATCGCCGCGCGCCAGAAGGCGGCATCCTTTGCTCGCTGGTCCGAGCCGCGATAGGCGGCATCTTCGTCATAGGCGCGCGCCAGCGGTGCAAGCGGGGTGCCGGGCGCGGCGCCCATCACCTGGGCGCGATAGATTTCGGCCACGCGATTGGTGATCAGCACCATCGCATAGCCATCGATCGCAAGGTGGTGCACCCGTTGATACCAGAAAAAATGCGCCTCGCCCAATTGGTAAAGCGTAAAGGCCGCCAGCGGATCGTTGGCGGGATCAAGCGGGCGCGCGGTATCGGCTGCCATAAGCGCGCGGGCCTCGGCCGCCGGGTCGGGCCTGTCGCGCAGATCGGCAAAGCCGGGCGTGGGCGTCGCGGCCAGATCGTGCCATTGCACCGGGCCATCGGGGCCGTCGGTGATACGCAGCGACAGGGCTTCGGCCTCATCGATCATCGCGCGCACGGCGTCCTGAAAGGCGGCGATATCAAGCGCGCCGGTAATTTCCAGATATTGGCCGGTATTGAGGATCGGATTCGCCGGATCGAGCCGCTGAAAAAGCCACAGGCCCGATTGCGCCTCGGTCAGCGGATAGGCGGGCGCCGCCTGGGGTTTGGGATGCGCCGTCATTGTGCAGCGGCGAGCGCGTCATGGATCGCGCGGATGGTCAGGGTTTCGGCCAATTGGGTGAAATCGATGTCGATCCCCGCCTCTTGCCACTGCATCGCAAGGTTCATCAGCAGCATGGAATCCATGCCCAGATCGGCGAGATTATCATCAAGGCCGATTTCCGCAGGATCATCATGCAACAGCGCGGCGATATCGGCGCGGATACGATCAAGGCTAAAGGGCTGGGTCATGGCAGGCTCCGGATCTGGCGGTTAGGGCTGGGGAACGGGTCATTTTTCGTGAAGTCGGGAGATCAGCGCATCGCTCAGCATCGGCACGGCGCAGCGACCGGCCGTCCAGCTTAGCGCCAGATCATGTTCGGCGCGGCTGAAATCGGCCAGCGCATCGGCAACCATGAAGGGCTCGATATCGCGCTGAAAGGCCTCGGCCGCGGTGGTCATGCAGCCGATATGCGCATAGATCCCGGTGATGATCAGTTGATCGCGTTTGCGCGCCTGCATCATCTCGGCCAGCGGCGCGCGCTGAAAGGCGCTGTAGCGGTGTTTGGTCAGGCGGTAATCGCCGGGCCGGGGGGCAAGCGCGGGGATGATATCCTCATGATCGGGCCGCGCCTGCATCCCGGGCCCCCAAAGATCGGCCTGAAGGCCGCGGTCGCGCCGGTCCTGGTTGCCATGCTGGGCGGTATAGAAAACCGGCAGCCCGGCGGCGCGGGCGGCATCGGCAAGGCGCGCGATATTCGCGATGGCGGGCGCGATCGGGGCCGCATCGGGGGTAAAGACGTTTACGAAATAATGCTGCATGTCATGGATCAGCAGCGCAGCACGCGCCGGATCAAGCTGCCAGGGTGCGCGCGGCTGCGGCAGTTCCGCGGCCTCGGGCAGGGAATAAGGGGCGATACGGGGCAGGCCGCTCATGGCAGGATCTCCGGGGTGAAAGGCTGGGAAGGGAACATCAGGCAAGGGCCGCAACGGCGAATGTCCTGCCATGAGGTTACGGCAGCATTCGGCGCGTGGTGTGGCGCGGTCGCCAAAAAATGCAACCCGGCCCCTGGCCCAAGGGTGGGTGCGCAGCGCCCGCCCATCGTGCGGACAGCAGGCTTTCGGCGTGACAGGTCGGGACCAGGCCGCGACGTGGCAGCCGATCGCAACGGATCTTTGGCCGCGGGCTGCAGGGCGAAAGTAACGAATGGATCACTGGCCGTCAGGCGGGATGAGCGTTCCATCGCCGCGCGATGCCAACCGGCGCCCGGCGCAAGACCTCGGTCGAAAGGACGCCGCGACAGGCGGTGCCCGGCGCCGAACCCGGTTACAGCAGAGTAACGATTGAGCCTCAGCCAAGCGCGTTTCTGGTGCCGCGCTGCCACAAACCGCCGCCCGTCGTGCTGAAAGCATGCGTTCGGCGTAAAGGGCGCGGTTCGGGCGCCGGTGCGCCGCGATGTTCTGTTGCTGTCAGTCGGCCCCTGCCGAAGATCATACCCCATACCCGGCACCCTCATACGCCCTGACGTTTTGCGGCCTCTTCGGCCAGATAGGTTTCGCGCAGCCGTGCGCGCAGCGCCTTGCGGCTGATCTTGCCCACGGCGGTTGTGGCGAATTCCGGCACGAACACCACCTGATCGGGCACTTTGAACCCGGCGATCCCGCGCCCGCGCACAAAAGACTTGAGCGCCGCCGCCTTGGGCTTTTCGCCCTGTGCGATCACGAATGCGCAGATCCGCTCGCCCAGATTATCGTCGGGGATCGAGACCACGGCAGCATCGAACACGGCCGGATGCGCCAGCAGATGATCCTCGATCTCTTCGGCCGAAATCTTTTCGCCGGCGCGGTTGATGTGATCGCTTGCGCGGCCTTGCACCACCAGATAGCCGCCGGATTGGCGCGCCACGACATCGCCGGTGCGGTAAAACCCGTCTGCCGTGAATGAACGCGCATTGGCGCCCGGATCATTGTGATAGGCGCGGATCGTATAGGGCCCGCGGGTAAGCAGATGGCCGGGCGTGCCATCGGCCACCGGGTTGCCTTCGTCATCGACGATCAGCACTTCGTCATCGGGGCTGATCGGGCGGCCCTGGGTGTTGACGATGATATCCTCGGGGTCATCCAGACGGGTGTAATTCACCAGCCCCTCGGCCATGCCGAAAACCTGCTGCAAGGTGCAGCCCAGCGTCGGGCGCACCCGGGCCGCCACCTCGGGCATGAATTTCGCGCCGCCCACCTGCAGCACCTGAAGGCTGCTCAGATCATGGGTGTTGCCCGCCGCCGCGCGCAGCCACAATAATGCCAGCGGCGGCACCAGCCCGGTGATCGTCACGCCTTCGCGCGCGATCAGCGGAAAGGCCACTTCGGGCGCCGGATTGGGGCAAAGCACCACCCGCCCGCCGGCATAAAGCGTGCCGAATACCCCGGGCGAGGACATCGGGAAATTATGCGCAACCGGCAGCGCACAGAGGTAAACGCTGTCCGCCCCAAGCCCGCAGATTTCGGCGCTGGCACGGAAGCTATAGATATAATCATCATGCGTGCGCGGGATCAGCTTGGACAGCCCGGTGCTGCCGCCCGATATCTGCAAGAACGCCACATCGGACGGCGCGCGTTCGGGCCAGACCATCGCCGGATCGGCGCGGAAATCGGCCAATGCGGTGAATTCCGCGGCCTCGCCCAGCACCACCACATGGGCCAGATCGGGCACTTCGGCCTGCACCTTGCGCGCCAGCGTGCGGTAATCGAACCCCTCGTGCTGATCGGCGATCACATAGGCCCGCGCCCCCGAGAGGCGCAGGAAATGGACGATCTCGGTTTCGCGATGCGCGGCCAGCGCATAGACCGGCACCAGCCCGGCCAGAAACAGCCCGAATACCGCCGGAAAAAATCCTGTGATATTAGGCAGTTGCACGATGACCCTGTCACCGGGCTTTAACCCCAGTGCCGCGAATCCTGCCGCCGCCGCCTCGGCCTGCGTCAGCAGATCGCCATAGCTCAGCCGTGTGTCGCCGCCGACCACGGCCAGCCGCGCGGGATGCTCGGCGGCGCGGGCGCGCAGGATATCGGCAAAGGTCTCGCCCCGCCAATAGCCTTTGGCGCGGTAGCGCGCGGCGAAATCTTCGGGCCAGATCTGGACGGGTTCGGGGGTCATGCGTTGCACTCCTCAGCGCGCTGGCCGGATTCGCATATGCCGAAAGCCGCCAGCATGGCAAGAAACTTGGCCGAGGTCTCTGCCGCCTCGGCTTCGGGGGTCGAGCCGGGGACAATCCCCGCACCCGCGTAAAGCCGCGCTTCGTAGCCGCTGATTTCGGCGCAGCGCAGCGCGATATACCAATCGCCATCACCCGCAGCATCGAGCCACCCGACCGGCCCGGCATAAAAGCCCCGGTCATAGCTTTCAAACGCGCGGATCGCCGCATCCGCCGGCTGACGCGGCAGGCCGCAAACGGCAGGCGTCGGATGGATCGCGGCCAGCAGCGCGGAAACCGGGGTGGCGGGGTCGCGCAACTGCCCCTCGATCCGGGTGCCCAGATGCCACATGGTCGCGGTCGCGGTCAGCGCCGTGCCCTCGGGCGCGCCCAGCGTGGTGCAAAAGGGCGCAAGCGTATCCAGCACCGCCTCGACCGTCAGCGCATGTTCATGTCGGTTCTTGCGCGAGCCGAGCAGTTCGGCGCCGATCGCCTGATCTTCGGTCGCATCCGGATGTCTTCGGGCCGAACCGGCGAGCGGGTGCGAAAACACCGCCCGCCCCCGGCGCGAGATCAGCAATTCCGGCGTCGCCCCGATCAGCCGGCGTCCGCCCGGCAGCGGCGTGGAAAAGACCGTGGCCGCCGGATCGGCGCGCAGCGCCGCAAGCAGCGGCGCAGGGTCGATCGGCCCGGGCGCAAGCAGGCGCAGGCTGCGCGACAGCACGATCTTGGCAAGTCCGTCCTTGCCCGCCTCCAGCAGCGCCAGCGCCCGGGCAACGGCGGTCTCATAAACGGCGCGCGGCGGTTCGGGGGTGATTGCCCAGTGCGCGGCATCGCTTAGCGCGGGTGGGCGGGGAATGCGGGCGGGCGCATTGCCCCGGGTGGCGGTGACGGGCTGAAACAGGTGATCGTTGGCCGCGCGGTCATAGGGCAGGGCCCCCACCAGCAACCCGGCGCCGGACCGGGCCTCGGACGTGGCAAAAAACGCGGCGCTTCGGGCCTCAAGCGTGGTGATATCACCCGCAGGCAGCGCGGCGCGGCAGCCAAAGGCTACCAGCGGCTCACCCGGCGCAAGCAGCAGGAACGAAGGCTCGGGTGCCGCCGCATCGGGCCGCGGCACGCGCGCGGGATCGTCGGCCGCAGACAGCGCCCCGCCCGCAGGCTCGGCCCCGGCAGAATCTTCGGCCCGCGCAGTGGGGATAAGCGTGGTTTGGGCGGCATCTGGCAGCCGGGCGGCACTGTCGGCGGGCGAACAGGCGCGCGAAGGCCGTGCATCGCGGCCCGCGACATGCGCCGGGCCAGAGGCTGGTTTCACATCAGTGGCCGGAACCGCTTGCCCCACGCCCTGCGATATGCGGACGCCATCGTCGCCGGCCCGCACGCTCGTGGCATCTGCCGACGCCGTGCGCGCAGCGTCAGAGGCTGGCTCCGCGTCGGTGGCGTGGCCTGCTTGCCCCACGGCCTGCGATTTGCGGGTGCCATCGTCGCCGGCCCGCACGCTCGTGGCATCGGCTAGCGCCGTGCGCGCAGCGTCAGAGGCTGGGCCCGCGTTGGTGGCGGTGCCTGCTTGCACCGCGGCCTGCGATTTGCGGGCGCCGTCGTCGCCGGCCCGCACGCTTGTGGCATCTGCCGGCGCCGTGCGCGCAGCGTTAGAGGCTGGTTCCACGTCAGTGGCGGGGCCTGCTTGCATCGCGGCCTGCGTTTTGCGGGCACCATCGTCGCCGGGCTGTGCATCGTGGCTTGCGCCTTGCGCGGGGTCAGAGGCCCCCGCGCCGGTGGCTGGGGGTTCGGCCATGTCGGGTTGCGATTGGCGGTTGTCGCTTTCGATAGGTGCGGATTTCGTGGACAACTGGGTCGGTTTCGCGCCTGTCGTGCGTGGCATGGCGGGCGGGATGATGGGTGCGATGTTATGAGCCGCAGCGGGGCGTGGCGCATCCTTGCCGGGGCGGGAATTCGGTGCGGGTTTGGCCGGTTCTGCGCCGATGCCGGGCGCGACGGTTTTCCCGTTCGCCGCATCAACCATCGGGACCATGCCGGGCACCGGGCGGGCATCGGATACCGCCGGCGTTCCGGGTGTGGGGGCGAGAGGAGAGAGACTGGCCATCGGGCACCTCATTTCTTGCAGGCTGCGCCCGCCCGTGGCGGGGCGACGCATCATCGGGCTTGCGGCGCTCATCGTAGCGCGAACCGGACAGGGACGGTCACATCCGGGTTGATGCCCGGCGGCGGCGGCGGCACCGGCGAGGCGCGTTGCGCCATGTCGATCACCAGCGCGTCGAGTTCTGCCGAGCCGCTTGATTGCGTGATCCTTGCGTTCAAAATGTTGCCCCTGGGATCGATCTGAAACCGCAGATGGGCAATGCCTTCGATCCCGCGTCGGCGCAGCGACGACGGATAGCGCTTGTGGCGTTCCAGATGGCTGAGCAACTGCGATTGCCAGCGCGCGGGCGATATATTGTCCGACACCTGCCCGCGCGCGGATTCGGGCGCTGCGGCCTGCGGCGCGGGGGCGGCCTGGGCCTGTGGCGGCGCTGCGGCGGCGGGCGGCGTGGGCGCGGGGCGGCGGGGCTCTTCGCGGCGCTCGGGCCGGGGTGTCGGGCGGGCCGAGGGGATCACGGCCTCGGGCTCGACCTCGGGGATGACTTCGGGTTCCGGTTCGGGTTCGGGCAGGGGTTCAGGCTCCGGTTCCGGTTCAGGCTCCGGTTCGGGTTCTGGCTCTGGCTCTGGCTCAGGTTCGGGCTCGGGTTCTGGTTCCGGCTCGGGTTCTGGTTCCGGCTCGGGTTCCGCCTCCGGTGCTTCGGGCGATGGCTCGCTCATCTCGGTCGCAGGCGATTCGGGGGCCATCGCCACCAGATCGATAAAGATCGCAGGCGGGGCCTCCGTAGGCTCGGGGTCCTGGCGCATCAACAGCGCCGCCGATCCGACATGCACACCCAGCACCAGCACGCCCGCCGCGCTCCATAGCGCCATTTCGCCCGCCTTCTGCACGAAACGCGGCTCGCCGGGCGGTATGTGATCACGCGTCATCATGGTCTGGCCTCGGGCGCGCGGGCTTCAAGCCCTGCCAGCGCGCTTTTCAGACCTTCGGCGCGCAGCAGGTTCATGGGCCTCGTCAATTCGCCCCGAACCACCGCCCGGTCGGCCCGCATAACGCGCCCGATTGCGGTCGGTATCGCGCGCGCTTCATGCACGAAACGCGGCTTGCCGGGCGCTATGTGATTGCGCGCGATCATGGCGCGGCCTCGGGCGCGGGGGCGGTGGTTTCTAGCCCCACCAGCGCGATTTTCAGATAGCCTTCGGCACGCAGCAGGTTCATGGTTTCCATCAATTCGCCATAAGCCACTGCCCGGTCGGCGCGCAGAAAGATCCGGGTTTCGCGGTCGCCGCCGGTGGCGGCCAACAGCGCTGCCGCAAGCCCGTCGGGCCCCACCGGATCATTGCCAAGGCTTAGCGACAGATCGGATTCGAGCGTCAGATAGAGCGGCTCATCCGGGCGCTCCTGCGGCGTGGCCGAGGATGCCGGCAGGTCCACATTCACATCCACCGTCGCCAGCGGTGCTGCCACCATGAAGATGATCAGCAGCACCAGCATCACGTCGATAAAGGGCGTGACGTTGATCTCGTGGTTCTCGGCGAGATCGTCTTCGGGTGTGCGGCGTATTCCCCCGGCCATGGCTTACTCCGCTGCCTTTGCCGTCACGTCTGCCGGGGCAGGCACAAGGCGGAAGTCCAGATCGCGGCTGACCAGCACTTCGACCCCGGTGGCCGCATCACCCAGAATCTGGCGATAACCGGCGATGGATCGTGCAAAGACGTTGTAGAACACCACCGCCGGGATCGCGGCCACAAGCCCGATGGCCGTGGCCAGCAGCGCCTCGGCAATGCCCGGCGCCACGATGGCGAGGTTGGTGGTCTGGGCCTCGGAAATGCCGATGAAACTGTTCATGATGCCCCAGACAGTGCCAAACAGCCCGACAAAAGGCGCGGTCGAACCGATGGTGGCCAGAATACCGGTGCCGCGCGACAGGCGCCGCCCGGCGCGGGCCTCGATCCGCGACAGCGCCAGCGCGACGCGATTGCGCAGCCCTTCGGCCCCGGCATGGTCAAGCGCGGGGGCGCTGCGGGTCAGTTCCTGCGTGGCGCTGCGCAGCATGGCGCGGGCCGGACCGCCGCCATTGCGCGCAACTTGCGGGCCGAAATCGGCAAGGCTGCGGGCCGCCATGATCCGGTTGGCGGCGGCAGTCGCGCGCCGGCGCGCGAGAAAGATTTCAACCGTCTTGGCCAGCCAGATCGTCCAGGTCAGCAGCGAAGCAATGGCCAGCCCGATCATCACCGCCTTGACCACCCAATCGGCGGCCATGAACATCCCCCAAGGCGACAGATCATGCGGCAGATCATCGCGGCGCTCGGTCGTTAGCTGACGGGCGATATCTTCGGGCAGCAGGTTGGTAAGGCCGGACAGCGGGCCAGGCGCAGCGGGGGGCGTGGCGGGTGCAGGTTGCGCCTGTGCGGCGGGGGCCTGTGCGTCAGGGGCCTGTGCGTCGGGCGCGGGTGCATCGGCCCCAGCCGGTGTGGCGGGATCGGCGGGCTGTTCCTGTGCCGGGGGAATGGGCGTGTCAGCCGTGGGGGCCACGGCATCGGGGGTTTCGGCATCCGGGGTTTCGGCAGGGGCGGCGGGATCAGCCGGATCTGTGGGTTCGGCCTGCGCCAGCGCCGGATTTTGCGCCGCGGCATCCACGGCGGGATCGACGGCGGGGGCAGCCGCGCCTGCATCGGCGGCCGGGGCCGGGTCTTGCGCGGGGGCTGCGGCCTCGGGGCGCGACGGCACCGGCCCGGCCTCTTGCGCGGCGGCAGGCGCGGCGGCACAGGCCAGCATCAACGCAAGCGCGGTGGCGGAATGGCGGGGCAGGTGGGTCTTTGGGTCGTGCATATTATGTCCGATACTGTTCGGCGGTGTCGGTGGGGCCCCAAAGGGCCCCGCCCGCACTTATTCAGCCCGTTGCAGGCGGGTCAGGTGATCGCCGGTCGCATCTTCGGCGCCGCGTGTCTTGTTGACCGCGAAAAGCCGGCCCTCGCCATCGGTGGCGATATGGTTGGGCAGGCTGCCGGTCGCGATATTGGCCACGATTTCGCCTTCGCCATTCACCGCCGTCACCGTCCCCGCACCACGGTTCGACACCCAGGCAAGCCCTTCGACCGGCTCATAAAGCACATTGAGCGCGCCTGCACCCACCGGCACGTCATGCAAAACTTCGCCGCTGGCCAGATCCACGATCAGCAGATTGTCACTGTTTTGCGAGGCAACGAACAAACGCCCCGCAGCCGGATCGACCGCAACGCCGCTGGCGCGCAGCGCGCCGGGCAGCGACAGGATCTGCGCAACCTCGTTGGTGTCGGTATCAATCACCGCCGCTTCGGGCGAATTCAGGCTCACGGTATAAAGCCGCCCGGCTTCGGCATCGAGCGCAAGGCTCATGGGCGTGAAACGCGCGCCCCGAATGGTCGAGCCAAGCTCGATCCGGGTCACATGTTCCAGCGTCGCGGTATCGAAAACCTCAATAAAGGTCTGATTGGCCGCCGAGACATAGGCCCGGTCGCGCGTCGTGTCGATCACCACATCGCGGGCATGGATGGCGGCACCCGGTTCGAATTGATGTATCAGCGACAGATCATCTTGCGCATAGACGGCGATGGTATCCTGCCGGGTGTTCGTGGCCCAGATCGTGCCGTTTTCGTCATCCAGACCAATCCCATAGACGGCAAAGACGCCGCCGGTCGAACCATCGGCGCGGGCGGGCGCCTCGGCGGGGGTGATGCTGGCGACGATTTCGAAGCTGTCGGGATCGACGCGCATCAGCGAAGATTGCGTCACCGGCGGGCGGCCCACGGCGGCAACCACGAACAGCGCGTCAGAACGGGCGCTATAGGCCGATTGATAAAGACCGGGGTCAAGCTGCGCGGCTTCGATCGTGTAAAGGTCTGCCCCCGCAAGCGCAACATCGGGCGAGATTTTCATCTCGATGATGCTGGCGGTCGAGGGGGTGTCGGTGATCACCACAATCGGATGCAGGCCCGGTGCCGCCTCGGCCGGCAGGGTAAAGCTGCCGCTGATCGCGCCCTCGGCATCGGCTGTCAGTTCGGCGATCTGGTGGTGGCCGTTTTGCA
>Ga0265293_10008657_pt1 | contig 14985 bp, 28 predicted proteins | sample Munlanlewell138R_FD_192505 | JGI IMG/M metagenome (GOLD analysis project Ga0265293, IMG submission 192505) | Leachate microbial communities from a municipal landfill in Southern Ontario, Canada - Leachate well 138R | ecosystem: Engineered > Solid waste > Landfill > Unclassified | place: Canada...
CTCTTCAATCGTTCTTATTGGATGAGGTTCAAGAGGTATATCGTCTTCAAGGAGTTGATATCAACGATAAACACCTTGGTGTAGTTGTTCGTCAAATGTTGAGAAAAGTTGAAATTATCAACGTTGGAGATACAGGTTTTATCCAAGGTCAACAAGTTGATAAATACCAATTCCACGACGAAAATGCTCAAGTAATAGCTGAAGGTGGACAGCCTGCTGATGCAAGACCTGTACTACTTGGAATCACCAGAGCTTCATTGAGTATTGACTCATTTATCTCAGCAGCAAGTTTCCAAGAGACAACTAAGGTGTTGACAAATGCAGCTATTGCTGGTAGTAGAGATGTGTTGCGTGGGTTGAAAGAGAACGTCATCATTGGACATCTAATTCCTGCTGGAACCGGGATGAAACGGTACCGCAATATTAAGGTGAAAGAGGAAAGTTCAATTGACTTGATGCAAAAAGTTCAAGCGTTAATGAGCTCTCGCCGAGCAGAGTTGGGTGAAGAGCAATTTGATATCGATGAAGCAGATGAGATTATTTCCGAAGGTGAAACTGCCGACAGCGATTTTTAGCTGAGGTTTAAAAATGGTTTTACATGCTGACTTTGGAAGTTGGAATAAATTTTGGGATGATTATCCCGCGAAGATTTAGAAGAAGGGAGTGTATCGAAAGATGCCTACAATTAATCAGTTAATAAGGAAGGGGCGTGTTAGCCAACTCAATAAAACAAAATCTCCAGCCTTGCAAGGGTGTCCTCAAAAGAGGGGAGTTTGTACAAGAGTTATGACTGTTACCCCCAAAAAGCCTAACTCAGCTCTAAGAAAGGTTGCCAGGGTGCGTCTTTCTAACGGAATTGAAGTTACCGCCTATATCCCAGGAATTGGACACAATTTACAAGAACACTCAGTAGTATTACTACGTGGTGGAAGAGTAAAGGACCTTCCTGGAGTTCGTTACCATATTGTTCGTGGAGCTAAGGATACCCTTGGTGTTAACGATAGAATGCGCAGCCGTTCTAAATATGGTACTAAAAAGCCTAAGGCTTAATAGGGGGTCTTTTTATGTCTAGAAGAAGCGTTGCACCAGTAAGAGATATTTTACCCGATGCACAATACAACAGTGTTGTCGTTGAGAAATTTATTAGGCGAATGATGCTCAATGGTAAAAAGTCAGTTAGTACTAAAATTACCTATGACGCATTAGAAAGAGTTGGTCAAAAAAGTGGTGAGAAACCTTTAGAGGTTTTCTTAAAAGCTATTGAGAATGTGAAACCTGCTGTTGAAGTTAAATCGAGAAGAGTTGGTGGAGCTACTTACCAAGTACCAATTGAAGTAAAAGAGAGTAGACGTGAAGCACTAGCAATGAGATGGATTATTACAGCTGCTAGAGCTCGCAGCGGAAACTCAATGAGTGAGAAACTATCTGCTGAGTTGTTGGATGCAATTGCCAATACCGGATCAGCTTTCAAAAAGAAAGAGGATACCCACAGAATGGCAGAGGCTAACAAAGCATTCTCCTCACACAATAGATAAACGGCTCTATTCAATATTAATTGTAGTATTAGTATTGACATGGATTGCCAAAATCCCTATATTGGCAAAGGTGTCCCTATGGGCTCTTTGCCTTTGGGATGCTTTTGAGCCAAACCGATCGTCTGGATAAAAGATGATAAGGTGGTTCCAGTTTGCAGAGTTTTTTTTAAATCTGTGCTATGTCGGCAATTTCTTTGAGATTTGTCGACCTCTGGATCTACCCCTTTTCGTTTTAAAAATTCCAATGATTAGTTTTGTCTTTTGATTGTAAAGGTAAAGGCGTCTTGCCTTTATGGAGCATGATACAAAATTTTTGTGACTAAGAGGTCACAAGGAGGAACTGATGGCTAAAGAAAAATTTAATAGAACCAAGCCACACGTAAACGTAGGCACCATCGGTCACGTAGACCATGGCAAGACCACCCTCACCGCAGCAATTACAATGTATTGCGGTCGTCTAAGTGGGGATAAGGTTTTGAAGTATGATGAGATTGATAACGCCCCTGAAGAGAAGGCAAGAGGAATTACTATTAATACTCGTCACGTTGAGTACCAAAGTGAGAACAGGCACTACGCACACGTAGACTGTCCCGGACACGCCGACTATATCAAAAACATGATTACCGGTGCTGCTCAAATGGACGGAGCAATCTTAGTTGTTGCTGCTACTGATGGAGCTATGGCTCAAACAAAAGAGCACATCTTGTTAGCTCGCCAGGTTGGGGTACCCTCAATTATCGTCTTTATTAACAAGACTGACCAAGTTGACGACCCTGATTTGATTGAGTTGGTTGAAGAGGAGATGAAAGATCTTCTTAACGCTCAAGGTTTTGATGGAGATAACACTCCAATTATCAAAGGCTCAGCTTATGAGGCTATGGAGCACATTGATGATCCAGAGAAAACAAAACCAATCCAAGAGCTCATTGATGCAATGGATGCTTACATCCCACTTCCCGAGCGTGATGTAGACAAACCATTCTTAATGCCAATTGAGGACGTATTCTCAATTTCAGGACGTGGTACAGTTGTTACAGGTAGAATTGAGCGTGGTATCTTAAAAGTTAACGATCCTGTCTCTATTGTTGGTATTAGAGAGACCAAAGATACAGTATGTACCGGAGTTGAGATGTTCAACAAACTTCTTGATGAGGGACAAGCTGGAGATAACGTTGGTGCTCTTTTAAGAGGTGTTGATAAGAACGATGTTTTCCGTGGGCAAGTTTTGGCAAAACCAAAAACAATTACTCCCCACTCAAAATTCAAAGGTACTGTATATGTACTCAGCAAAGAAGAGGGTGGACGTCACTCCCCATTCTTCAGCGGATACAGACCTCAGTTCTATTTCAGAACAACCGACATTACCGGTACAGTAAACCTTCCTGAAGGTAAGCAAATGGTACTTCCTGGTGATAACACCGAGATCGAAGTTGAGTTAATCAACCCAATTGCTATGGATAAAGGATTAAGATTCGCCATCCGTGAAGGCGGTAAAACCGTTGCTTCAGGACAAGTTATCGAGATCGTCGAATAAATAACGCTTCTGTTTTGCCCGCATGAAATAGTGCGGGCAAAACTTAGATTTTTGGAGGAATGATGGCTAAGGATAGAATTAGGGTACGGCTTAGGGGTTTTGACATAGAGTTAGTTGAGCAAAGCGCTAAAGCTATTGTACAAACAGTAGTAACTTCTGGTGCCAAAGTCTCTGGCCCTGTACCCCTTCCTACTCGTATCAACAAATACACTGTTCTCAGATCGCCCCACGTCAATAAGAAATCACGCGAACAGTTTGAGATGCGGACCCACAAGAGGTTAATTGACATACTAGACCCTACATCAAAGGTTATGGATGCCCTCATGAAGCTTGAGCTTCCCGCTGGTGTCGATGTAGAGATTAGGCAGTAATAGTTGAGGTAAGAGATGTTAGGGCTTATCGGAAAGAAAATAGGAATGACACAGGTATTTGATGCTGATGGGCAATTAATCCCTGTGACAGTAATAAAAATAGAGGACAACGTTGTTGTTGGTCACCGTACTGAAGAAAAGAACGGTTACAACTCGTGTGTCATTGGATCATTCGACAAAAAGAAGAGCCAAACAACAAAGCCATTTGCTGGACAATTCGAAGAGGGAATCACACCCAAGAAAAAGGTAGTGGAACTAAGAGACTTTGAAAAAGAGACAGCAGTTGGTGATGTTCTTGGTGTAGATATCTTTAAAGATGTCTTATTTGTTGATGTAACTGGAGTTTCTAAAGGTAAGGGATTCCAAGGTGTGATGAAACGTTACGGCTTTGCCGGTGGACGTGCCTCTCATGGATCAAAGTTCCACAGAGATATTGGTGGAACAGCGATGAGTGCATCCCCAGCTCGCACTTTTAAAGGGCGTAAAATGGCTGGTAGAATGGGTAGCGATCAGGTAACTGTTCAAAACCTCAGGGTTGTAAAAGTTGATGAAGAGATGCAGGTCCTTTTGGTGAAAGGAGCTATTCCTGGACCCGCCCAGAGCGTAGTCATCGTTAAGAAAGCGAAGAAGAAGTAGAGGCGAGAAATGGAAACAACGGTCTTTTCAATAAAAGGAGAAGAGTTACGCACCATCACCTTAAACGATGAAGTTTTTAATCGTGAGATTAGTGACGGGTCGATTTACCACGCCATTAACAATGAGCTTGCAAATCGTCGCGTTGGTACTGCTAGTACAAAAACTCGTGGTGAAGTGAATTATAGTAACGCCAAGCCCTGGAGACAAAAAGGGACTGGTAGAGCTCGCGCTGGTGACAAAAAATCTCCAATTTGGGTTGGAGGTGGGACAATCTTTGGCCCTAAACCTCGCGACTATAGTTACACTCTTCCTAAAAAAGTTAAAAAATTGGCAATGAAATCTTTATTAAGCATGTCTGTTCGTGATGAAAAGCTTGCAGTTGTTGAAGATTTCACAATTGAAAGTGGAAAAACAAAAGAGTTAGCTGCTATTTTGGCAAACTTTGTTGATGATAACAGAAGAACAATCCTCATCTTAAAAGATGATGATGCTATGTTGCGCCGTGCAGGGAGAAATATTCCTAATCTTAGGATGCTCTCTTACAACAGACTTTCAGCTAAAGAGCTTCTCTATGGGAAAAAGATTCTCATGTTAGAAAGCGCAGCTAAAAACCTTAATGAGTTTTATAGCGATAAGGAAGAGGTCACAAAGTGAGAGCAGATCAAGTAATAATTCAACCTGTGCTTACTGAAAAAACAAACGCAGAGCGCGAGGGTGAGATTAAGAAGTACACCTTTAAAATTGACCCTAGAGCAAATAAGTTTGAAGTTTCACAAGCTATTAAAGAGCTATTCAATGTCAATGTTGTTAAAGTCAACATTGTTAGTGTGAAGGGCAAACCGAAGTATACTCGCACAAAAAGCGGCCACATTGCTGGAACAACTGGCGATTGGAAGAAGGCGATTGTCACCTTAGCTAAAGGCGAGACAATTGCTGCTGTTGAAGGGGTATAGGAGATAGATTATGGCACTTAAAAAGTATAAACCAAATACTCCCTCACAACGTCAAAAGACGACCCTAGTATTTGATGAGATTACAACTAATAAGAGTGAAAAGTCTCTTACAAAGAAACTCTCAAAGAAAGGTGGAAGGGATTCTTTCGGTCGTATTAGTGTGCGACGTCGTGGTGGTGGACATAAAAGAGCCTACCGCATCATAGACTTTAAGAGAAACAAATTTGGTATTCCAGGAACTGTAAAAACAATTGAGTATGATCCAAATAGATCAGCAAATATCGCCTTGGTGTTTTATGCCGATGGTGAGAAAAGATATATCTTAGCTCCAAAGGGAATTAAAGTTGGAACACAGATAATGAGTGGTCCTAACGCGCCTTTAGATGTGGGCAATGCCTTACCTCTAAAGAACATTCCCTTAGGGCTAACTGTTCACAACGTTGAGTTGCAACTTGGCAAAGGTGGTCAGTTAGTTCGTAGTGCTGGAGGATCAGCTACTATTGTTGCTAAAGAGGGAGATTTTGTATCAGTAAGACTCCCATCAGGTGAAGTGAGAATGATCTTTGGAGAGTGTCTTGCCACCTTAGGTTCTTTAGGAAACGAAGATCATATGAACGTTACAATCGGTAAAGCTGGCCGAAGTCGTTGGTTAGGACGTCGCCCCAAAGTTAGAGGTGTTGCTATGAACCCAATCGATCACCCACACGGTGGAGGAGAGGGTAAAACAACCAGTGGGCGTCACCCTGTATCCCCATGGGGAGTTCCAACGAAGGGGTATAAGACTCGGAAGAAGAATAAACCTTCGAGCAATTTCATCGTTAAGAAGCGGAAGTAGGAGTATAAAAAGTGGCTAGGTCAATTAAAAAAGGTCCTTTTATTGATAAAAAACTGTACAAAAGGATAACAGAAGCTAACAAATCGGGTTCAAAACCGATGATTAAAACATACTCGCGCACCTCTACGATTATTCCTGAGATGGTTGGTTACACAATCTCTGTTTATAACGGAAAAACATGGATTCCAGTTTTCGTAACAGAGAACTTAGTTGGCCATAAATTGGGCGAATTTGCCCCAACCAGGATGTTCAGAGGACATACCGCTAGCGATAGAAAGGCGAGAAAGTAGGGTATAGATTATGGAAATAAAGAAAGGTTTCAAAGCTAGCGCAAAGTACTTACCCTCATCACCAAGAAAAGTGAGACCAGTAGCAGATCTGGTTAGAAGGAAGTCTTATCCTGAGGCAATTGCAATTTTAGATGCAATGCCCCAAAAAGGTGCAGCGCTTATAAAGAAAGTTGTCCAATCGGCAGCTGCTAATGCTATGAGTCACAACACTAAACTTGATGAAGAGCAGTTGGTAATTTCACAACTTTATGTTGATGATGGGCCCCGTTTAAAAAGAGTTTGGGCCCGTTCTCATGGACGACGCGATATTCTTTTGAAAAGACAGTGTCACATCACTGTTGTTCTTGATGAAAAGGTGGGCAAATAGATGGGTCAAAAAGTTAATCCTATTGGGCTTCGTTTAGGAGTCAACAAAACTTGGAAATCTAAGTGGTATGTCGATCCCAAAGATTATGCTGCAACATTGCATGAAGATCTTAAACTTCGTGAGGTGTTGATGAGCTGTCCTGAAGTTCAGGGAGCTGAAATCAGCGATGTTGAAATTGTTCGTAAGCCACAAAGAGTCTCTTTGACTATTTCCACCAGTCGCCCAGGAATTATTATTGGATCGAAGGGAGCTAACGTTGAAAAACTTGGTGCCCGTTTACAAAAATTAACCGACAAGAAGATCCAAATTAAGATAAAAGAGATTAAAAAACCTGAAGCTGATGCACAACTTATTGCTCTAAACATAGCACGTCAACTTGCAAATCGTGTCTCTCACCGCAGGGCTTTAAAGATGGCTATCTCAAAAGCAATGAATGCTGGCGCACAAGGAATTAAAATCAAAGTCTCTGGCCGCTTAGGTGGTAAAGAGATTGCTGGATCTGAGTGGTTAAAAGAGGGAAGGATTCCTTTACATACCCTTCGCAGTGATATCGATTATGGGTTTGCCCGTTCTGAAACCGCATTTGGTGTGATTGGGGTTAAGGTTTGGGTCTACAATGGAGAAATCCTTGACAAATCGAAAAAAGATGACGCTGGTCTTTTAGTGCGCAAAAGTGCACGTGAAAGAGCTGATGGCGTTGAGGCAAGGAGTTAATAGATCATGCTCAGTCCAAAGAGAATAAAGTATAGAAAAAAGCAACGGGGAAAAGTTGATGGAGTTGCCCAAAGGGGAAACTTCTTAGCTTTTGGTGAGTATGGATTGGTTGCAGTTGAGCCAAAGTGGATTACAAACCGCCAAATTGAGGCTGCCCGTATTGCTATGACCCGTCACATTAAGAGGGGAGGGAACGTTTGGATTAGAATTTTCCCCGATATGCCTTATACCAGGAAACCTGCTGAAACTAGGATGGGTAAAGGTAAAGGATCTCCCGATGGTTGGGTTGCTGTTGTTAAAACTGGAGCCGTTATGTTTGAGATGGGTGGAGTAGATGAAGATCTAGCTCGCGAAGCTTTAAGGCTCGCAGCCTCCAAACTTCCAATCAAAACGAAGTTCATTATGAGAAGAGAAACGGAGTAGGTTATGAAAGATTCATTTGCCGATTTGACCTATGCAGAGTTGGTTGCCAAAAGGGAAGAGCTACGCAAAGAGGCTTTAAACCTAAGGATGACTAAGGTGCTTGGGCATGTAGAAAACCCTTTAGCAGTGCGAACTACCAAAAGGAAGATTGCAAGGCTTAACACCCTCATCCACGAGTATGCACTTGGCATACGGACCAAATCAAATTAGAAGTGAGGTTAGCATCCCATGGTAGCAAATAAAAAAAGATTTACCGGTTTGGTAACTAGCGACAAAATGGATAAAACCATTGTTGTTGCTATTAGTGAAAGAAGATTGCACCCTCTCTATAAAAAGTATGTAAACCACACCAAGAAGGTGAAGGCACACGATGAGAGAAATGATGCCCACATTGGCGATACAGTCCGTGTGGTTGAGTGTCGCCCAATAAGTAAGGATAAGACCTGGCGTCTTGAACAAATTATTGAGCGTGCTAAGTAAATAGGAGCAACATTATGGTACAAATGCAAACATATTTAAACGTGGCAGATAATAGTGGTGCTAAACGTGTTCAGTGTATCAAAGTGTTGGGTGGTACCCACCGCTATGTTGCTGGAGTTGGTGACATTATTGTTGTCGCAGTTAAAGATGCTCTGCCAAACGGAGCTATTAAAAAAGGTGACGTATTAAAGGCAGTAATTGTGAGGACAAAGAAAGAGTACCGCCGTCCAGATGGTACTTATATCAGGTTCGATGACAACGCATGTGTTGTTATTGATGCCAACAATAACCCGCGTGGAAAGAGAATCTTTGGGCCAGTGGCACGAGAACTTCGTGAAGATGGCTTTGTTAAGATTGTCTCGTTAGCGCCGGAAGTGTTGTAGGAGTTAAGGATGAAGCTGAGGAAAAATGACAACGTTAAAGTCGTTGCTGGAAAAGATAAGGGTAAAACCGGTCGGATCCTCAAGATTGACCACGACAAAGAGAGAGTCGTTGTTCAAGGTGTAAACATGGTTAAAAAGACTATGAGAAAACGCTCTGAGCAAGACCAAGGTGGTATCAAAGAGATTGAGGCACCAATCCATGTCTCAAATGTTGCCTATCTTTTAAAGAGTGGCGAAACTACTAGGATTGGGATGAAGTTTGACGATAAAGGGGTAAAAACCCGTTACGCAAAGAAAACTGGGGAAGAGATCTGATGGAAAAATTTGTACCTAATCTTAAGAAGAAATATCGTGAAGAGGTTGCAGATGCCCTTTTTACCGAGTTTGGTTATAAATCAAAAATGCAGATTCCTACTGTTGAGAAAATCTCAGTTAGCGTTGGTGTTGGTGATGCAATCGTCAACAAGAAATTGCTAGAATCGGCAGTTAAAGAGTTAGAGCAAATAACAGGACAACATGTTGTTAAAACTAAAGCACGTAAGTCAATCGCTAACTTTAAAGTTAGAGAAGGGATGGAAATTGGTGCAATGGTAACCCTTAGAGGGGATAATATGTGGTTCTTCTTAGAGCGCTTAATTAGCGTAGCTTTACCTCGTGTTAAAGACTTCAGAGGGACAAACCCCAACGCATTTGATGGACATGGGAACTACGCCTTAGGTATTACTGAGCAAATTATTTTCCCTGAGATCGATTACGACAAAATTGAGCGTGTTAGTGGTTTGAATATTGCTATCGTGACTTCGGCAAAGAGTGACGAAGAGGGGTTCGCCTTACTTAAGAAGTTGGGCATGCCTTTTGCGAAATAAGGTGAGGTAGATTAGATGGCAAAAAAATCTATGGTGATAAAGGCGAACAGAACGCCGAAGTACAGTACCAGAAAAGTTAACCGCTGCAAAGTTTGTGGAAGGCCTCGCGGCTATATGCGGAAATTCGAAATGTGCAGGATTTGCTTCAGGAAGCTTGCTAGTGAAGGCAAAATTCCGGGCGTAACAAAATCCAGCTGGTAGGAGTGTAGTATGGCTATAAGTGATCCTGTTGCCGATATGCTGACAAAAATTAGAAATGCAAGCATGGCGAAGCATGAGAAAGTAGAGATTACCTCATCAAAAATGAAACTTCAAATTGTGAAGATTCTAAAAAATGAGGGGTATATTAAAAATTTTAAAAAAGTTGTGAATAAAGATGGACTCAGTACAATTCGTATTTTCCTAAAATATGATGATAAACAGAACCCTGTTTTACACGGTATTGATCGTATCTCAACTCCTGGTAGACGTGTCTACTCTGGCTACCGTGATATGCCAAGGGTATTCAACGGATATGGTGTCGTTGTAGTTTCAACTTCATCCGGTATCATCACTGGGAGAAAAGCAAGTGAAAAGAAGGTTGGCGGTGAGCTGATCTGTTCCATATGGTAAGGTGGTAAAACTATGTCTCGAATAGGTAAGTTACCAATTGCATTGCCCAAGGGTGTCACCATCAAAGCTGTTGATAGTGTGATCACCGTTGAGGGACCTAAAGGGAAACTGGTTCAAGATTATCGCCCTGAAGTAGAAATTACTGTTTCTGGTGATGAGGTGGTGGTACAAAGAAAAGATGATTCTATTAAAGCGCGTAGCTATCATGGACTCTATCGCCAGTTAGTTAGCAATATGGTTATTGGAGTATCAGAAGGTTTTTCTAAAAAACTTTTAATCAATGGTGTTGGTTACAGAGCAGAGGTTAAAGGAGACATCCTTCATCTTAACCTTGGTTTAGCAACTCCCGTTGAGTTTATGATTCCCTCCGATGTCCAAATTGTTTGTGAAAACCCAACAACAGTTGTAGTTTCAGGTAGTAACAAACAACGTGTTGGACAAATTAGTGCAGAAATTCGCTCCCTGAGGAAGCCTGAACCTTACAAAGGGAAGGGGATTAAATACGATACAGAACATATCAGACGTAAAGTCGGTAAATCTGGAAGTAAATAGGCAGGTCATATATGAGCAGAATTTTGGACAAGAAAAGAAAGCGTGCTAGACGCAAGAATCATATTAGAAAACACATTAGTGGAACTGCTGTGAGACCTAGAATGAGTGTCTACAGAAGTAACAACAGGATGTATGTCCAAGTTATCGACGATGTTGCTGGGCACACACTTGTTTCGGCTAGCACTTTGGAAGCTGATCTACGGATGCTTAAAAACAACGTAGAAGATGGGGCAAAGCTTGGAGAGATCGTTGGGAAAAGACTTCTTGATAAAAAGATCGATACAGTTGTTTTCGACCGTAACGGATTTTTATTCCACGGTGTTGTGAAGAGCATTGCCGATGGTGCAAGAAAAGCCGGGATCAAATTCTAGGGGGATATGGTGGATAAGTCAGATAGAAATAAAGACAAAGAGATTGTCGAGAAATTGGTCAGGCTGAACCGCGTTTCTAAAGTTGTAAAAGGTGGAAGAAGATTCTCCTTTTCAGCTCTGGTTGTAGTTGGTGATCAAGAGGGTAAAGTTGGCTACGGTACTGGTAAAGCAAACGATATTGCTGAAGCTATTCGCAAGGCAGTTGAGAAAGCTAAATCGAGTATGATTGAAGTGCCAATGAGCAAAGCTACAATTCCCCACCAAGTTGTTGGGAACTTCAAAGGGGCTAGTGTTCTACTAAGACCCGCAGTTCCTGGAACTGGAGTTATTGCTGGTGGTGCTGTTAGACACGTTATGGATGCTTGTGGTATTAAAGACGTTTTGAGTAAATCACTTGGATCTAAAAATAGTGTTAACACTGTTAAAGCAACTTTCGAAGCCCTTGAGAGCTTATTTGATGCCAAAGAGCTTGCCGCAAGTAGAGGAAAAACTCTTAAAGAGATGTGGGGTTAAATCATGGCTAAAGCGAAAGATAAAAAAGTTAAAATTACTTTGACTAAGAGTGTTATTGGCTCTCTTCCAGCTCAAAGAAGAACTGTTAAAGCATTAGGTCTCAGAAAGATTGGGAGCTCTGTTGAGCATGTCGCGACCCCTTCCACAATGGGAATGGTGAATGTGATCTCCCATATGGTGAAAGTTGAGGAGATTTAAGATGGGACAAATTAAAGCACCAGAGGGTGCCAATAAAAAAAGGACCATTGTTGGACGAGGTATTGGTTCAACAAGAGGGAGAACAAGTGGCCGTGGTAACAAAGGTCAAAACTCCCGTTCAGGTGGTGGAGTAAGAGTTGGGTTTGAAGGTGGACAAATGCCTTTATACCGCCGCATTGCAAGGCGCGGATTCTCCAATTCTCCTTTTAAGAAAGAGTACCAAGCAATCTCTTTAGATGCGATATCTAAAAACTTCAATGATGGTGAAGTTGTCAACAGAGATGCATTAATTGATAAAGGTATTATAAAAGGGCACGCCACAGAGGCAAAGATTCTTGCCAATGGCGAGCTTACTAAAAAAGTAATTATTGAAGGGCTCAAAATCTCAGCACCAGCTGCTAAAAAGATTGAGAGTGCCGGTGGACAAATAAAGTAAAAGAGGATTGTGATGTCTAATTCCTTAGTGGCGATGTTCAAAATTGAAGAACTCAGAAAGAAGATCCTCTGGACTTTTATGTTACTCGTAGTTTTCCGCATTGGGACCTTTATTCCAATCCCTGGAATTGATCCCGAAGTGTTAAAGCTTTACTTTTTATCACAAAGTAACTCGAGTACTATTGGCCTGACAGAGTATCTTAACTTCTTCGCAGGGGGGGCGTTCTCTAACTTTTCAGTATTCATGCTGGGAATTATGCCCTATATCTCAACTCAGATTATCATGCAACTTTTAATGTTGGTTGTTCCCACATTGAAAAAACTTGCTGAGGATGCCTCTGGAAGAAAGAAAGTACAACAATACACCAGGTATGGGACAATTTTGGTCTGTTTGATTCAATCATACGTTGTAACAGTCTACGTTCAATCTATTCCTGATGTAATGCGTTTAGGGCTACTTCCGTTCACTTTGATTGCAATGTTGACAGTAACAACTGGTTCAATGTTCTTAGTTTGGGTTGGTGATCAAATCACAGCAAGAGGGATTGGAAATGGCATTTCACTTCTAATCTTTGCTGGTATTGTTGCCCGTATTCCAAGCGCACTTGTAACACTATTTAGAAGTGTTCAAACTGGAACATTAAACCCAATTGTTGTAATTGTTGTCTTTGCAATGTTTGCTTTAGTAGTAGCATTGGTAGTTTATGAGCAAAGGGGTCAAAGAAAGATCCCCGTTCAATATGCTAAGAGGGTTGTTGGTAGGAAGATGTATGGCTCACAAAGCACCTACATTCCCTTTAAGATTAACCCCTCTGGAGTAATTCCAGTAATCTTTGCATCTGCGCTTCTCTCGTTCCCCTTACAAATTGCGGCATCGTTGGGGCCTGAGGTTCGCTGGTTGCAATCTGTAGCAAATTTCCTTAATCCGCAGGGTGCCCCTTATCTAATCATCTACACCTTGTTGATTATTGCATTTGCTTTTTTCTATACCCAGGTCTCTTTAAACCCAGTAGAGATGGCTAAACAGATTAGGGAAAATGGGGGCTCTGTTCCAGGAGTCAGAACTGAAAAGTTGGAAGAGCATCTAACAAAGATTCTCAACCGCATAGTTTTACCCGGTTCTCTTTTTCTTGCCTTCATCGCATTGATTCCAACTGTTGTTCAGAAGTTCTTTAACTTCCCTGCATCCGTTGCAATGCTTCTTGGTGGTACCTCTTTGATTATCTTGGTGGGAGTTGATCTCGATACCATGAGTCAAATTGAGGGAATCATGAAAATGCACCACCATGATGGTTTAACAGGCAGCCGAGGAAAGATCAGGGCAAGGAATTTATAGGAGAAGTAGATAATGAAAGTAAGAGCAAGTGTCAAACCGATGTGTGACAAGTGCAAAGTTATTCGCAGAGCTGGAGTGGTTCGTGTTATTTGCGAAAACCCCAAGCACAAGCAGAGACAGAAATAACTTAGGAGGCCGATTAAATGGCAAGAATTGCAGGTATTGATTTACCAAATAAGGCGGTCAAAATCGCATTGACATATATCTATGGGATCGGTCAAAGCTCCGCATTGGAAATATGTCGCAAAAGTAACATTGACCCCGATCAGAAGATGAACGATCTTTCTGCTGATGATGTTAACGAGTTGCGCAAACTTATTGAGAATGAGTACAAAGTTGAAGGGCGCCTCAGAACCGAAGTTGCATTGAACATCAAGCGACTTATGGATATTGGCTCCAACCGCGGCTTACGCCACAGAAAGGGTCTACCAGTGCGTGGTCAAAGAACTAAAACTAACGCAAGAACCCGTAAAGGTAGAAAGAAGACCGTTGCTGGTAAGAAGAAATAAGGAGATTTGAAAGTGGCTAAGGCAAAACGCAAAGCTAAAAAAACAGTATATGAAGGTAATGTTTATATCCAAGCAACCTTCAATAATACAATTGTTACAGTCACCGACTTAACTGGTAACGCTGTCTCTTGGGCAAGCGCTGGCGGATTAGGCTTTAGGGGTGCAAAGAAATCGACACCCTATGCTGCACAAGTAGCAACAGAGACTGCAACCAAGAAAGCTATCGACTATGGGCTTAGAGAGGTTCACGTCTTTGTTAAAGGGCCTGGAGTTGGTCGTGAGTCGGCGATTAGGACATTAGGTGTTCTAGGATTGAAAGTGCGCTCTATTAAAGACGTAACTCCAATACCTCATAACGGATGTCGTCCTAGAAAGACTCGAAGAGTTTAATAATAAGTAGGTAAAAACATGGCTAGATATACAGGACCAAAATGTAGGTATTGTCGTGCAGAAAAAACCAAACTCTTTTTGAAAGGGACTAGGTGCCACACCGCTAAATGTCCACTAAGTAAAAAAGATTGGTCATCCCCTGGAAAAGATCCAAGGGCACGTCAAAGAAAGATGACCGACTATGGGTTACAACTTAGAGAGAAACAGAAGCTTAAGAGAATGTACTGCATGCTCGAGAAGCAATTCAAATTAACATTTAATGAGGCAGCTCGTATTCCTGGTAAAACAGGTGAGAACCTCATCATGTTACTTGAAAGGAGATTAGACAACATTGTTTATAGACTCCATTTCGCTTCAAGTCGTAACCAAGCTGCTCAATTAGTGAACCATGGACATGTTTTTGTTAATGGTAAACGGGTCAACATCCCATCATACCAAGTTGCTGCTGGTGATGTGATTTCAATTGGGCCACACGGTCAAAAAATGCTTATTATTAAAGAAAACTTAAAAGAGTTCTCAAAGTCGGGAGTTTCCCCATGGTTATCTCTCGATCCCGATACGATGAAAGGGACATTTTTAACTGTACCTAGACGTTCAGATGTAACAGAAGTTGCAGATGTTAATGAACAACTAGTCGTAGAACTCTATTCTCGTTAAGGAGTAAACATGGCACGTAAAAATC
>Ga0265293_10008659_pt1 | contig 14983 bp, 18 predicted proteins | sample Munlanlewell138R_FD_192505 | JGI IMG/M metagenome (GOLD analysis project Ga0265293, IMG submission 192505) | Leachate microbial communities from a municipal landfill in Southern Ontario, Canada - Leachate well 138R | ecosystem: Engineered > Solid waste > Landfill > Unclassified | place: Canada...
GGCGGTGTCGGCAACGCCGGGCGGTTGGGAAATGGAACAGGCCGGCGGTGTGTTCGCCGAGCAGGTCATTCGCCCCACCGGGCTGATCGACCCGCCTGTCGAGGTTCGTCCGGCGAAATCGCAGGTAGACGACGTTCTTGGAGAAATCCGCGAGACGACAAAAAAAGGCTATCGCACGCTGGTGACGGTGCTAACCAAGCGCATGGCCGAGGACCTCACGGAATATCTGCATGAGCAGGGCATTCGCGTGCGTTACATGCATTCCGACATCGATACGCTGGAGCGCATCGAGATCCTGCGCGACCTGCGCCTCGGAGCCTTTGACGTTCTGGTCGGCATCAACCTCCTGCGCGAGGGGCTCGACATTCCCGAATGCGGATTCGTGGCCATCCTCGATGCGGACAAGGAAGGTTTCCTGCGCTCTGAAACCTCATTGATCCAGACCATCGGCCGCGCTGCGCGCAATGTCGACGGCAAGGTCATTCTCTACGCCGACCAGATCACCGGCTCGATGGAGCGCGCCATGGCGGAAACCAACCGCCGCCGCGAGAAGCAGCTCGAGTACAACAAGGCAAACGGCATCACCCCGGAATCGGTCAAGTCGCGCATCGCGGACATTCTTGAATCAGTCTACGAGAAGGATCATGTCCGCGCCGACATCTCTCAGTTCACAGACGATGCCGGCCAGATGATGGGCAACAATCTCAAGGCGCATCTGGAGCATCTGCAGAAGAAAATGCGGGATGCCGCTGCCGACCTCAATTTCGAGGAAGCAGCCCGTCTTCGCGACGAGGTCAAGCGGCTCACGGAACTGGAGCTTCAGATTTCCGACGACCCGCTGGCGAAATACGCCGAATCCGAGAGCCCGGTGTCGGGGCGGGAGAAGGGCAAGCATAACAAGGGGCGCGCACGGCATAAGGCCGTGGAAGATGGGCCTGAAAACACGTCCCTGTTCTCCAAACCCTCGCTGGACGATATGGGGCCTGGAACCGACATGCCGACCCCGGCAGGGGCAGTTTCACGGTCTCTGTTCAAAAAACAGTCGGCGCAGGAAGCTCATGGTTCGGATTTCGGTCTCCCGGATGGTGACAAGTCCCTGTTCCGAAAGAACACGCTCGACGAAATGACCGTAGGGCGCACCGAAAAGCCCGTTGACGGCAGAAAACCGGCAAAGCCGGATGATGTGAAACCCGTCAGGCGGGAGCGTATCGGCATCGGCTCATACGAGGACGCGGCCGATATCGCGAAAAGCAGGCGTCGTCCTTCCAAGACCGGGAAGCCGGGGAAATAACCTCGCGGTGGCGGATACCTCCGCCACCCGTAACTCGTCGTCGTCATACGTCCTGTGGGGGCTCGCAATGTCAAACCCGGGAGAAGCACATGAACGATGCAGACGCGAAAACCCAGACCCCGCCCATGCCGAAGGCGCTCGGCGGCCTCACCCCTTACCTCCAGGTGGACGGTGCACTGAAGGCGGCTGAATTCTACCGGAGAGCCTTTGGCGCAGAACAGGTATATGCCGTGCCACCCGACGAGCAGGGCCGGACCATGCACGTTCATCTCTACGTCAACGGCTCCAGCCTCATGTTGTGTGACGCCTATCCGGAACACGGGCATCCGCATCAGCCGGTTCAGGGCTGCACCATGCAACTTCATCTGACGGCAGAAAACATCGACTCGTGGTGGAAGCGTGCTGTCGACACCGGCTGCGAAGTTGTGATGCCGCTTGACGTGATGTTCTGGGGTGATCGCTGGGGCAGCCTTCGCGACCCATTCGGGGTCGACTGGGCAATGAATGCGCCGGTCAGTTCGTAAACAGACTAGAGCTGAAGGAGGAGAGTAATGTCATATGTTGATGGTTTCCTGCTCGCAGTGCCAAAGGCCCAGCTTGAGGAATACAAGGCAATGGCTCGCAAGGCCTGCGACGTATGGATGGAGTATGGTGCCCTTGCCTATGCGGAATGCACTGGCGAGGACGTACCTTATGGCGAACTTACATCGTTCCCCCGCGCCGTTCAGGCCAAAGAAGACGAGATCGTGATCTTTTCGTGGATCGTCTACAAATCACGCAAGGATCGGGATGAAATCCTTGAAAAGGTGATGTCCGATCCACGCCTGAAAGGCGATATGGAAAATATGCCCTTCGATGGAAAGCGCATGATCTTCGGTGGCTTCGATTGCTTCCTGAATGTCCAGAAGGGGCAGGCGCTCTAGAAAAAAGGGGCGGACCTTTTTGACCCGCCCCTTTCAAATCGTAAAAGATCAGCGGCAGCTGCCGTTACCGACGATCCGCCAATCTGCTGCCCTTGCTTCGCAGGCATTCGGGAAGGTGCGCAGCTGTCCGCGACTGGATGCACACACGGGAGCGTATTCACGTGTGCAGGCTCCTTGCGGGCGGCCGGGCCGTTCTGGCCGCGTCCCGGGCCGATCGGAACCGGGGCGACCATCCCAGCCGGGCCTGTTTCCACCGGACCTGCATGCACCCTCATGGCTGATCCTGTATCCGTTGGCTCTTGCCTGGCAGCTGTTGCCGAAGGTCCGGCTTTCCGAGCCACGCACGCCGCAAACCGGTGCATATTCCATGGTACAGGCCTGTGCCGGCGGGCGCGGGCGTGGTGGCGGAGGCCTGTAGCCGGGCCCATCATCGACGGCCACACAAGCCGCCAGCATGCCGGAAGCCAGCAACACTGCAGCTCCCGACATAAAAACACTTCTGAATCTCATCAATTCCCTCTCCTGTGTGCTAGTGGCAGCGCCAACAACGCGTGACAAGGCTTACAGTTCCGGATGCTGCCCGCAAGCCGTTGAATCCCATTGTCCTACGAGTGCCCTGCCCTGGCTTTGAAAAGGCGCGGTCTTGCCACAGTCACAAATCCGTGCGATAAGTCCAATGTTCGGGTATTTGCATCCCGGAGAATGGAACGTTTTGGACGACTCTTTTCCCGATATCGTGAATCTCTGACAACCCCGTTCTGGCGGGGGGTTACCCGTGCGCGAATGCATGACCGCCGAGCAACCACCGGACCTCTGACTGCCCTGGCAAAAGAGGTTCTGAATGACGATAGGGCGAAGGAGTTCTCCCAATGTCCCAGACCGGAACTGTAAAATTCTTCAACAGCACCAAAGGCTTCGGCTTCATCACCCCCGATGGCGGCGCCAAGGACGTTTTCGTCCATATTTCTGCGATCGAGGCCTCCGGCTTGCGTACTCTGGTTGATGGCCAGAAGGTTACTTTCGATGTTGAGCCTGACCGCATGGGCAAAGGCCCCAAGGCTGTCAATCTTCGCGCTGCGTGATTCCGGCTGCAAATGCAGTTAAGACAGAGGCGCGACAACAAAGGTCGCGCCTTTTCTGTTTCATGGCCGGAAACTATGATGAAGAGGCGAAAGACTCAAAGTTTCTGTTGCCGTTGAAGTGAAAATAAAGGACAAATTCCGTCCTCGGGTATTTTACAATCCCGATATAAAGACTGTGGGACTTATAAGGGAGCATCCCATGCCGCAGACCGGCACCGTAAAATTCTTCAATCACGCCAAAGGCTTCGGTTTCATCACGCCTGACGATGGTGCCAAGGACGTTTTCGTCCACATCTCTGCCGTTCAGGCTTCGGGCCTTCCCGGTCTTGAGGACGGACAGAAAGTTACCTTCGAGACCGAGCCGGACAAGCGCGGCAAGGGCCCCAAGGCGGTCAATCTCACCGTCGGCTGATACACGGCGGAACATCTGGCCGGCGGTTACGTTTAACGGACAATACACCGTTTCGTTCAGCCGCCGTTCAGGCACGGTCCCTTATCTCTCGGGGCAACATCGAACCGGTAACGGCGGTGGGCTTCGAACAGGAGACCGTCATGAACAGATTTTTCAAGGCTTGCGTGCTGTCGACGGCAGTTGTCGCAACCACATTAAGCGCCCTGCCCGCCGCCGAGGCTCGTGACTGGCAGCGCGGTGGTTATGGTGGTCACGGAGGCTATTATGGCCATGACTACAATCGCCACCACAAGCGCTCCAGGGGTGACGCTGTAGCAGCCGGCGTTATCGGGCTCGCCGCTGGCGCGCTGATCGGCGGTGCACTGGCTTCACAGCCTCGCTACTACGAGCCAGAACCTACCTACATTATCCGCGAACCGCGACCGGCTCCGTACCGCACATATCGTAACGACACCTATCGTGCATCCTACGAGCCCTGGAGCCCGCAATGGTACAGGTACTGCTCGGATCGCTATCGTAGCTTCGATGCGCGCTCCGGCACGTTCCTTGGATATGATGGCCAAAGGCATTTCTGCCAGGCCAATTGAGGCAAAGGGAACGACTTTTCACAAAGTTTCCAAACGCATCATATCGTTTCAAAAGAAAAAGGAGCGCTCAGAGCGCTCCTTTTTCTTTTGAGGTCGCTGAAAGCACGTCACACGAGAAAAGGATTTGAGCGCCGCTCCTCTCCGAAGCGCCCTCCCGGACCGTGGCCACAGATGAAGCCGATGTCATCTCCGAGAGGAAGAAGCTTTTCCCTGATAGAACGGATCAGCGCAGGATGATCACCACCTGGCAGGTCGGTACGCCCTACGGACCCGCGAAACAGAACATCGCCAACATGAGCGAACTTCGCCGCGCGATTGTAATAGACGACATGGCCCGGCGCATGACCGGGACAATGCAGGACCTCAAATTCATGAGATCCGAACGATACCCTGTCGCCCTCCACCAGAAAACGATCCGGCTCACAGTTGCGCACGGCTCCTGTCAGCCCGAAACGGTGCGCCTGATTTTCGAGATTTGCCAACAGTGGCCGGTCATCCTCATGCGAGCCCAGAATTTCCACACCAAGCGCGTCTTTGAGTTCCATCGCGCCGCCGGCATGATCAATATGTCCATGCGTGAGCCAAATGGCTGTGGCAGCGATGCCATTGTCCTTCAGGGCTGCAAGAATTCGATCCACGTCTCCGCCGGGATCGACGACGACACCGACCTTGTCCTCCTCATCGAAAAGGATGGTGCAATTCTGCTGGAACGGCGTGACGGGAACGATGCCGGCATTGATCTGACCCATGATGATCCTTTCGTTGTCGGCATTGCCGCGGTCGGTAAATCGCCCCTGATGTAGGATCGGAGTTGGCCGGCGTCCACTGCAATCACGAATTGCGCAAACACAAAGGGCGGCCGAAGCCGCCCTTTGCCCGTGCAAACATGGTTTGCGGCTATTTCTTCATGGCGTTCATGACCGCACCGACAATGCCGGTGAGGATTGCGCCGCCACCAGCACCGCCGATGATGTTGTTCAGGTTGAGGGCCCCGCCGAGACCTTCTGCCGCTGCCGTTGCTGCTGCCGGATCGATACCGCCGCCCAACAGGCTTCCAAGGATGGCCGCACCGCCGACACCCCCGATCGCACCGCTGAGAATTTTGGGAAGCTGGCCCATTGCGGCCTGTTTGACTGCCGCACCGACGGCCTGACCACCGATAATACCGGTGACGATCTGCACGATGATAGGAAGAAGCGTTTCCATCCGTGATCCCTCTCGAAAATCCCGACTCGCCTGAGCCGGATTTTTTCACTGAGACTCTGATTTCACCGAATGTCAAACCGGCATAGACAAAGGGGAATGGTGATGAACCATTCCCCTTTCGAAATCGAAATAAATTAGATTTTTATTCCGCGGCGATCGCCTGCTTCGGCTGCACGGCAGCCGAATAGTCGTTCATAAGATTCTTGGCGATCTCACCAACCTCGAAGCGATACGGACCGATCTCCGACACCGGTGTGACCTCTGCAGCCGTACCTGTCAGGAAGCACTGCTCGAAACCTTCCAGTTCCTCTGGCTGAATCGCGCGCTCGATAACCTCGTAGCCGCGATCACGGGCAAGGCCGATCACAGTGCGGCGGGTAATGCCGTCGAGGAAGCAATCGGGCGTCGGCGTATGAATCTTGCCATCCTTGACGAAGAAGATGTTGGCGCCGGTCGCCTCAGCAACCTGCCCGCGCCAGTCAAGCATCATGGCGTCGGCGTAGCCCTTCGCTTCAGCCGCATGCTTGGAAATCGTGCAGATCATATAGAGGCCGGCAGCCTTCGATTTCGACGGAGCGGTGCGCGGATCAGGACGACGATACTCGGCAATGTCGAGGCGAATGCCCTTGAGCTTCTGTTCCGGATCGAAGTAGCTCGGCCACTGCCAGATCGCGATCGCAACGTTGATGCGGTTGTTCTGGGCCGAAACACCCATCTGCTCGCTGCCGCGCCATGCGATCGGGCGCACATAGGCGTCCTTGAAGCCCTGCTTCTTCAGCAGTTCGGCGCAGGCTTCATCGATCTCTGCAACAGAGTAAGGAATCTTGAAGCCAAGAATACGGGCCGATTCGTGCAGGCGCTCCGTATGTTCCGTCAGCTTGAAAATCTCACCGCCATAGGCCCGCTCGCCCTCGAATACGGCGCTGGCGTAGTGAAGTCCGTGCGTAAGTACATGAATCTTGGCGTCCGCCCATTTGACGAACTCACCATTCATCCAGATATAGCCGTCGAGCTGATCGAAGGAAACGGATGCCATGACATAACCTCCCGCGAGCAACCTTGCCCGCATAAGTCTGTGTGTTGAATTTTGATCCGGCAGCGACGAAAGCCCGCCAAACGGAAGCCTAGGCCCATATTGTGGCCATGGCAAACTCAGGAAGTTCCGGATTTCCGGCTCAGCCTTGCGTTTTCGGTCGCAATAAGCCCTAAAGCTTGTCAAAAATTATCATTGGGCGCAGAATACGTCAACAGTGCTGACATAATTCTTTCTGGAGAGATATGCTGAAGGAAATTACCGCTGAAGAGGCACCGATCCGGGATGCGGTCGCCAATGAAGACGGCATCGATTTTACGCTGATCGAGCTGTTCTTCTTTGCCTATCGCGACTTCACCTCGGATCCGGACCAGATGCTTGCGGAGTATGGCTTCGGGCGTGCCCACCATCGGGTGCTGCACTTCGTCAACCGCAGGCCGGGCCTCACCGTGGCGGAATTGCTGGATGTTCTGAAGATCACCAAACAGTCGCTGGCGCGTGTTCTCAAACAGTTGCTGGATACGGGCCATATCATGCAGTTGCAGGGTCCGCGCGACCGGCGCCAGCGCGAACTTTATCCCACGGCCAAGGGCCGCGAACTCGCACTTGCCCTTTCCCGGCCACAGTCGCGCCGGATACATGACGCATTGACGGAAGTCGAAGGCGAGGCGAGAAAGTCTATCGAGCAGTTCCTCAAGGCGATGGTGAATCCGGAGCTGAGGGCACAGATCGACGCCGATCCCTCGCACCGCGGGGCAGACGACGAGGAGTGACGGCATGGAAGGCACCGACAGGCTGGAACAGCAGGCCAATGCGCCGGATGACGATGCGTTTCACCTGCTGGTCGTCGATGACGACACCCGCATCCGGAACCTGCTCAGGCAGTTCCTGAGTGAAAATGGTTTCCGTGTCACCGTGGCCGGCACCGCCGCGGAAGCAAGGCGCAAGCTCGCCGGCCTGGATTTCGACCTGCTGGTGCTCGACGTCATGATGCCGGGCGAAACAGGCGTCGATCTGACCAAATCCCTGCGCGCCGAGCGCGATGTTCCAATCCTCATGCTGACCGCTCTTTCCGAGACGGACAACCGCATCAGCGGTCTGGAGGCGGGCGCCGACGATTACCTGCCCAAGCCTTTCGATCCGCGCGAGCTTATCCTGCGGATCAACAACATATTGCGACGTGGTGGGCCCGCCACCACGCCCAAGGTCGAGCAACTCGTGTTCGGGCCCTATACCTTCCAGATATCAAAGCGCGAACTGAAGCGCGGCAGCGAAGTGCTGAAGCTGACGGACCGCGAGCAGGAAATCCTTGCGATCTTCGCCGAACGTGCTGGCGAGACCATCCCCCGCCATGAACTCGTGGGAGAGGATTCGGAGGTTGGCGAGCGCACCATCGACGTGCAGATCAACCGCCTGCGCCGCAAGATCGAGCGTGATCCTTCCAATCCCGTGTGGCTGCAGACGGTGCGCGGTATTGGGTATCGGCTCAGCGTGGAATAAAGTGCTGACAACGGCCCCCACAACGGCCGATCAAAGCCAGGCGCAGGCCGAGACAGAATGACGACAGCAGATTTGCAGGGTTCGCCGCCCGACGGATTTCGCGCCCGGCTCGAACGCGCAGCCGCTTCGGTGAGAAAAGCCTGGCGCAGGTTCTGGCGGCTGGTTTCGCTTTATATGCCGAAGCGGCTCTATGCCCGCTCGCTCATCATCATCATTGCGCCGATGATTCTGCTGCAATCGGTCATCGCCTTCGATTTCATGGAACGGCATTGGCAGACGGTGACACAGCGCCTGTCGCAGGCGGTGACGCGTGACATCGCGGCCATCATCGATCTTCTGGAAACCTATCCGAACGAAGCGGATTACGCCAACGTCATCCGCATCGCGCAGGACCGCATGCAGCTCAAGGTCGATCTGCTTCCGCCCGACCCTCTGCCCCCGCCCGGTCCCAAGCCCTTCTTCTCTATCCTCGACCAGATCCTGTCGGAAGAGATCACCCGACAGATCAACCGGCCGTTCTGGCTGGATACGGTCGGCAATTCCAATATCATCGAAGTCCGCATCCAGCTCGAAGGGCGGGTGCTGCGGGTGTTTGTGCGCCGCAGCCAGGCCTATGCCTCCAACACGCACATCTTCCTTCTGTGGATGGTCGGAACCTCGCTGGTGCTTCTGATGATCGCCATCCCCTTCCTGCGCAACCAGATACGGCCGATCCTGGCGCTTGCGGAGGCTGCCGAAAGTTTCGGGAAGGGCCGTCCCATGCCACGCGATTTTCGCCCGCGAGGGGCGGAAGAAGTGCGGCGCGCAGGCTTTGCCTTCATGCAGATGCGCGAACGGATCGAGCGCCAGATCGAGCAGCGCACCGCCATGCTCACCGGCGTCAGCCATGACCTGCGCACCATTCTGACCCGGTTCAAACTGCAACTGGCGCTGACCCGCAGCAAGGCCGACATAGAGGCGCTCGGCAAAGACATAGACGATATGCAATCCATGCTCGAAGGCTACCTTGCCTTCGCGCGCGGCGAGGCCGCCGAGGATACCGGCCCGTTCGATCTGGCCGCCTGTTTCCAGAGGCTTGAGGATGAAGCAAGGCTGCGCAAATGCAGGCTGGAAACCTCGATCACCGGCTCGCCCAATGTCCATGTCAGGCCAAACGCGTTTTCGCGACTTATCGCCAATGTGGTCGGGAACGCATTCCGCTATGCCCAGTCAGTGGAAATCCATGCTTCGCACGGAGACGGCTGGCTCACTCTCACCATAGACGACGACGGGCCGGGCATTCCCGAGGAAAAGCGCGAGGAGGTTTTCAAGCCATTCGTGCGGCTTGACGAAGCCCGCAATCTTGATGCCAGCGGCACGGGATTGGGATTGCCGATTGCGCGCGATATTGCGCGCAGCCATGGCGGCGACCTCACTTTTGCAGACAGCCCGCTTGGTGGCCTGCGTGCAACGATCAGGATACCGGCTTAATCACCATCAGGCCGAACGCCGGTCGAGACGTTGCACCAGCCGGTCGCCGACCCACTGCAACGCGCAAACCATGACAATCAGAACGGCGACAACCGCAACCATCACCGTGGTTTCAAAGCGCTGATAACCATAGCGTATGGCAAGATCGCCAAGCCCGCCCGCCCCGATGGCGCCGGCCATGGCGGATGCGCCGACGAGCGTGACGAGCGTAACGGTAAAACCGGCAACGATACCGGGCATTGCCTCCGGCACCAGCACCTCCCGCACGATCGTCCAGCGTGACCCTCCCATGGCCCGGACGGCCTCGATGAGGCCGGGGTCGACCTCACGCAGTGAGACCTCGGCAATGCGGGCGTAATAGGGAGTGGCTGCGATGGACAGCGGCACGATCGCCGCCCAGGTGCCAATCGACGTTCCCGCGATCAATCGCGTGACCGGGATGAGCGCCACCAGCAGGATGATGAACGGCACCGAACGGAATCCGTTCACAATTGCTCCCAATATGCGGTTCACCCAGAGATTTTCCGAGATGCCCCCGCGATCCGTCGCCACCAGCGCCAGCCCCAGCGGAAGCCCGAAGACGAAGGAGACCACGCCGGAAGCTCCGGTCATCAGGACCGTCTCCCAAAGCGAGCGGAGAAAAAGATCAATCATTGCCGAAGACATGGCCCAGCACCTCAACCCGGGCCCCGCGACCCGTCAGAAATTGAACAGTTTGAGAAAGATCTGGCTCGCCGGAAGCAACACCGAGGAACAAGGTTCCCACCGGACGGCCCTGAACGCGGGAAATCCCGCCGTGAATGAAGCGGAACGGACCCGCCGTCGCGGCAAGATCCGCCAGGAGCGGCCCAAGGGCTGCCTCCCCGGCGACATCGACGCGCAACACGGCCTCCGATCCGAGCGTCGGCGAAAGCTTAGCTGCAATCTCTTCCGGCAACTGGGGGCGGATACCCTGCAGGAGGCTTCTGGCGACTTCCGACTGCGGATCGGCGAAAACCTGCCAAACGGCACCTTCCTCGACGATGCGGCCGGCGTCGATGACCGCCACGCGGTCGGCGATGGACCGCACAACCTCCATCTCATGGGTGATTAGTATGATGGTCAGCCCGAGCTGACGATTGATGTCCTTGAGCAAGGCGAGGATCGAGCGCGTCGTTTCGGGGTCCAGCGCGGAAGTCGCCTCGTCGGACAACAGAAGGGCTGGGCGGGCCGCGAGCGCACGGGCAATGCCGACGCGCTGCTTCTGCCCGCCGGAGAGCGCGGCAGGATAAGCCTTGGCCTTGTCGGAAAGCCCCACCAGATCCAGCAATTCCGCGGCTCGCCGCAGGCGTTCGGCCCTTCCCACACCCTCGATCTTGAGTGGGAGGGCGACATTCTCCTCCACGGTCTTGGCCGATAGAAGGTTGAAATGCTGGAAGATCATGCCGATACGCCGGCGCAGCGGCTGCGGCTGCTTTTCGCCCAGCCGGCTTATTTCGCGTCCTTCGATGTGAACTTCGCCGGAATCCGGCCGCTCCAGCCCGTTCAGGCAGCGGATCAGCGTCGACTTGCCCGCACCGCTGCGACCGATAATTCCAAGGATTTCGCCTTTATCGACGCTCAGGGAAACGCCATCGAGAGCCGCTGTGCTTCCGAAGCGACGCCGAACCTCGACAAGCCTGACCACGGATTCGGTGGCAGCAGCCTGCCGCTGTTCCGGGGCGAGCGCTCCTGCATGCTGGTTCATCGTGCCGTCTTTCCTATGCCGGGATACCATTTTCACCCCGCTGCATCGATCTGCTTCACGCGCAAACGCGGCCCACCACAAATGCAGCGGGCCGCCTTTCCTTGCGCCAAATCCAATGGTCGGGCAATGGCCGCTCGATCATTCGGATCAAACGGCCCGGGCGAAACGCGCCTCTTGCCCTGATCAGTAAGCGGAAACGCCCGATCCCTTGTAGATGCTGTCGAAAACAGCCTTGACCTCGTCATTCTGGTAGGAGGCGACAAGCTTCTTGACCCACGGCGCATCCTTATCCTCGGCACGAACCGCGATAAAGTTGCGATAGGGATTGTTTTCGATCGTTTCCTTGGCGATCTGAATATCGGCGTTCAGTCCGCTTTTCAGCGCCCAGTCGGTGTTGACCACAGCCCCGTCGAGATCATCCACCGAACGCCCGACGATACCGGCGTCCAGTTCCTTGATGTCGAGCTTCTTCGGGTTCTCGGCGATATCGGTGACGGTGGCGAGAATGCCCGCGCCCTCGCGCAGCTTGATCAGCCCTGCATCTTCAAGAACGCGCAGCGCACGGCCTTCATTAGAAGGGTCGTTCGGTACGCCAATCACCGCGCCATCGGGAAGCTCGGCAAGCGACTTGTGCTTCTTGGAGTAGAGACCAACCGGCCACAGCGCCGTATAGCCGGCAACAACGATCTTGTAGCCCTGCGTGGCGATCTGATTCTCCAGATAAGGCTCGTGCTGGAAGGCATTGGCGTCGATCTCGCCACGCGCCAGCGCCTCATTGGGCTGGGTGTAGTCGTTGAAGATAACCGTCTCGACGGTCAGTCCCTGCTTGGCAGCCTGCTCTTTCACGGCAACCCAGGTGTCTTCCTCTTCGCCGGCCATGATGCCGACTTTCAGAGAGGTCTTGTCCTGCGCATGGGCTGAAGGAACCAGTGTCAGCGCCCCAACAGTGAATACGGAAGCCGCAAGGGCGAGCAGCGCGGCTCGACGACTGGTAACAGCAACAGCGCGCGAAGTGGTCTCGAAGATGGTCATGACAGGTCTCACAAGCCTTGGAAGGATAAGGGGCAGCGTCGCGTCTTGCGAAGCTTGCCTTATCCTCGACAATCGACACCCCTTTCTCAAAGGATGGAATTTCTGTAATTTCAATTTAATGGGATTTTGTATTCAAAAATATGAATTATGAAGAAATTATTTTCAAGCCTAATTGCTGCGAGACCAGATCCCGTAAATTACGAGTCTGCCTGAACTGACCGCCACAAAACAGAAAATGCGCGCAGCGAGCCTCAAAACCAAGGTGCGCGTCATTCGTCAGTGCAGACGGCTGCCATTGGGAACCCTGCGCTCAACGGCGCCGAGTACGATATCGCCGTTTTCATCGGAGAAGCCCAGAGTGAGCACTTCGGACATGAACGGCCCGATCTGGCGCGGCGGAAAATTCACCACGGCAAAGATCTGGCGCCCGACCAGCTCCTCCGGCGAATAGTGACGCGTGATCTGGGCGGACGATTTCTTGACGCCGATCTCAGGCCCGAAATCGATCTTCAACTTGATGGCGGGCTTGCGCGCCTCGGGAAATGGCTCGGCCTCGACAACGGTGCCGGTCCGGATATCGACCTTGTCGAAATCGGCGAAAGTAATCTCCGCCTTGCGCGCCACCTCAGAACTCATATCCGATCGACCTCAAACCTCAGGCGTTGCCATGTGTCTCGAACAGGACGCTGGCCAGCGCATCCTTGGCCGAAGTCCCCGACCAGACGACGAACTGGAACGCCTGGAAATAGCACTCGCACGCTTCGAGAGCCGAGGACAGCAGCACCTCGACCTGCTGGCTGGAGGGCTCCACCCCGCCGGCAAGCAGGAGGGACTGCCTGAACATGATCGCGCCTTCCTGCTCCCACAGGTCGAAATGCCCGAACAGCATCTGCTCGTTTATGAGCGACAGAAGACGCATCACTTCCAGTGCCCGGTTCTCGGGCACCTTTATGTCGAACGCGCAGGCAAGATGCAGCGCCTCGAAATCCTCCATCCACGAAAAGGAGACATGATATTCCGTCCAGCTACCGGCGACGGAAATGGAGATTTCATCATCGCCGGCCCGTTCGAAGGACCAGTCATTGTTGTGGGCGACCTGCTCGATCACATCCACGGGATGTATTTCGCGCGAGACTTCGAGTTCGAGGAGTTCCATCTACTGCTTCCCGTCGTTCGCACGGATGCCGCCACTCACTCCATGGCAGGCACCACACCGAACATTATAATTTTTAGAACTCGGACGGTCTGGACTGCTCGACGCAACAACAACCCATGACCGGACCCCACCGCCCGGCGCATGATCGCCTTCACGAATCATGCAACAAATTCAGTGTATTGATCCGGAGACTCGTGACCAGCCCAATTTTGGGAAAACGGCCATTCGCATGTGGACAGCCATCAGGCACAGGATTCAGTGCCGACAGGTAAGCGATTCATGACAAAGAGCTTTTCCAGAATCGCCCTTTGTGGAAAACTTTTAAAAAATTATTTCCTGGAGCGGGGGCCTGAGGCGGCGGCAGACTTGTCAGCAGATGCCGTAAGGTCGGCAATTCTTGCCTCAAGCGCGTCAATACGTGCAGAAAGCTTCGCATTTTCCTCGCGAGCCTTGAGCGCCATGTCGCGGGCAGCCTCGAATTCCTCGCGCTGCACGATGTCCATGGAATTGAGGATGCGCTCCGCCTGCCCCCGGAAGGCCGTTTCCACTTCCCGTCTGACTCCCTGCGCAGCGCCTGCCGCGTCGGTCATCAGCTTGGCGAATTCGTCCAGAATGCGATTGGATCCGTTTGACATGGCTGCACCTCGCTCGATGGTTTTGACGTAGTGGCCCTCGGTTACGAATGCAAGTGGGACTGCGAATGCAAGTGCATCCGCACAACACCTCCATGCATTAACTGCACTTCGCCTGCGCCAGCCTTTTGCTCTGCCTTGACCGTGCCGAAACACTGCCGCATGGTCCGCGCCAACCCAAATCGGCCAACCCAAATCGTATGAGGATGCCTCTTTGAGCTTTCCTTCCCTGCTGCCGGTGGCTGCACTTCCGTTTCCCGAGATCGATCCGGTGCTCGTACAGATCGGCCCGCTCGCCATTCACTGGTACGGCCTCGCCTACGTGGCAGGCATCGTCTTCGCCTGGTGGTACGCCAGGCGGCTGGTTTCCAACCCGCGCCTGTGGCCGGACGGCACTTTGCCCATGAAGCCGCAGGACATCGACGATTTCGTCATGTGGGCGGCCGTCGGCGTGGTTCTGGGCGGACGCATCGGCTACGTGCTGTTCTACGATTTCGCCCGCTATATCGCCAATCCGACCGACATCTTCGCCGTCTGGCAGGGGGGCATGTCCTTCCATGGCGGCATTCTCGGCACCACGATCGCTATGTACCTGTTTGCCCGCTCGCGGGGCATACGGCCCTGGTCGCTGTTCGATGTGGTCGCCGCCGGCGTTCCGATCGGGCTTGGCCTGGGGCGGCTGGCCAATTTCATCAATTCGGAACTCTGGGGTCGCACCTCGGACGTATCGTGGGCGGTGCTGTTTCCGAATGGCGGTCCGCTGCCGCGCCATCCGAGCCAGCTCTATGAAGGCCTGCTGGAAGGTGTGGTGCTTTTCCTCGTTCTGCGCCTGCTCACCCATTCCTGCCTGAAACTGAAGGCCCCACGCTACATCTCGGGCGCGTTCATCTGCGGCTACGGTCTGTCCCGCATCTTCGTCGAATTCTTCCGGGA
>Ga0265293_10008660_pt1 | contig 14981 bp, 16 predicted proteins | sample Munlanlewell138R_FD_192505 | JGI IMG/M metagenome (GOLD analysis project Ga0265293, IMG submission 192505) | Leachate microbial communities from a municipal landfill in Southern Ontario, Canada - Leachate well 138R | ecosystem: Engineered > Solid waste > Landfill > Unclassified | place: Canada...
ACATGACTTTTTCTGAAAAAACTAATTCAAAATGTTTTTCACAGGCATTCAAAGGTAAATATTTCCTTTCCTGAAGTAGATATGCTCATTGACGAGATCTGTGTGTTTTCTTATAGCAACTTTTCAAATAAAGCATAAGAAAAGTTTGACAACGTATACATTGGGTGATATCATAATATAAAATAATCAATAGAGGCGCATTTTCTATAAGTACATACACTGAAAAATATGGGTTTGACGATGTGTTAGGAAAGGAGAAATTGCCGAAGGATGATAAATTCCCATAATTTATCATCCTGGGTATACAGTAAATAGCTGTATAACTGTCATCATTTATTTGATGAAGCGCTATCTGGTTCATATAAACTTTTATAAGGTTTGAACCGGCTGGTAAATTGCTTCTGTTTACCAGCTTTTTAAATTTAGTACTTCAATAAGTATTTTGCTATGTATATTATGTCAGGGGCGCGACTATAATTTACATAGAACACCTGAATATAAGTTAGCTTATAATACTAGTAGAACTAGTAGTAAAATTTAGACTAGATTTTGAAAGGAAGGTTTTATCAATGAAAAATCCTATTTTTACAGGTTCAGGAGTTGCTATTGTAACACCATTTAAAGACAATTGGATTAATTTTGACAAGCTTGAAGAACTTTTAGAATTTCAAATAAAAGAAGGAACAAATGCAATAATAATATGTGGAACTACAGGTGAAGCCTCCACCATGCCAGATGACGAGCATATAGAGGCCATAAGGTTTACTGTCCAAAAGGTCAATAAAAGAGTTCCAGTTATAGCTGGTGCAGGTAGCAATGATACACGTCATGCCATAAAGCTTAGCCAACATGCTGAAGAAGTTGGTGCTGATGCTATACTTAGTGTTTCACCCTACTATAATAAAACTACTCAAAAAGGACTGTATGAGCATTTTAAAGCTATAGCAGAAAGTATTCATATTCCTGTTGTACTATACAATGTACCCTCCAGAACCGGATTAAATATTAGCCCTGAAATAATCAAAGAACTATCTCAAGTTGAGAACATCACTGCTATAAAAGAATGTAACCTTTCCCAAGTAGGAGAAATAATAAACCTTTGTGGGGACGATATTACAGTATATTCAGGCGAGGATGCAAACGTTGTGCCACTTCTTTCCATGGGAGGAAAAGGTGTTATTTCTGTAATGGCCAATATAATCCCAAGGGACACAAGTAAAATGGTTATAAAATTTCTAAATGGTGATGCCGAAGGAAGTCGTAAGATACAGCTAGCTACCCTTGAACTTATTAAGGCCTTATTCATAGAAGTCAACCCTATACCTCTTAAAGCTGCTATGAATCTGATGGGTATGAATGTAGGAAAATGCCGAATGCCTCTTATAGACATGAGCGGCAAAAACCTTGAGTTTTTAAGGAAAGCAATGATAAATTATGGACTTATTGATTTATAAATATACTTTTTGTTGACTATCATTTTATATAGATTTTTTAAGATAGTACAATGCCCCTTGCTTTTGATTATGTTTACAAGATGTGTAATTGATTCAAAGTGCAAAAATCTCATGGCATAAATATTCACTTTTAGTAGAAAAAGAGAATCAAGGTATACATAAAGATAAAATCGGTGCCTCTATTGGCACCTGAAAGGTTGTGGTCATATGATAAATATACTGTTAAGTGGTTGCAATGGGAAAATGGGGCAGGTTATAACAAGACTTGCAAGCACTGATAATGAAATTGCAGTAGCAGCTGGATTTGACTTGAATGCTTCAATTTTAAGCTCTTACCCTGTTTTTAGCGATCTCAAAAAAGTAAATGTGCAATTTGATGTAATTGTTGACTTTTCACATCCGAATGCTTTTAATAATGTATTGGAATTTGCTCTAAAATGCAGAAAACCACTCGTAATGGCTACAACAGGTCTTTCACAGGAGCAGATACAAAGGCTTAAGGAAGCTGGTAGCAAAATTCCTGTATTATTCAGTGCCAACATGTCATTAGGAGTGAATTTGCTGATAGATCTGGTTAAACGAGCTGCTAGAGCCCTTGAAAAGAATTTTGATATCGAAATAATAGAAAAACATCATAATCAAAAAATCGATGCCCCAAGCGGAACTGCACTTGTACTAGCAGATGAAATCAATTCTGTTCTTAATGAAAAGTGCGAATATGTATACGACAGGCATTCAAAAAGAAAGAAGAGAAGCCTTACCGAAATAGGAATACACGCTATACGCGGAGGTACAATAGTCGGGGAGCATTCAGTAATATTTTCTGGGACAGATGAAATAATTGAAATAAATCACAAAGCTATGTCAAAAGATATATTTGGAGTTGGAGCTATAAGGTCTGCAAAATTCTTAAGCAAAATGAATCCTGGTTTCTATACAATGAAGGATATGTTCGATAATAGCTAAAAAAGGTGGCTTCACCACTTTTTTTAGCTAGGGAACCTTATGGTTCCCTTCGACGGATGCTCCTCCGCATCCTTAAGCACCTTCCTTAAAGCAGCAAATCATTAGAACGCCTCAGAATCAGTATCTTGGTCTGACTCAAGTTCAGTGTCCTATTCAATATCTTCGTCTGACTCAAGGTCAGCGTCCAATTCGCTTTCTTCGTCTGATTCAAGGTCAGCGTCCAATTCGCTTTCTTCGTCTGGCTCGAGGTCAGTGTCCGATTCGCTTTCTTCGTCTGACTCAAATTCGGTATCTGAATTAATATCTTCACTTGACTTTGATTCAGCTTCTGGTTCAATTTTGTCAATTATATACTTCTTAAGCTTCGGGTAAACATAAAAGTTTATTATCAGTCCTGTAAGACTCAAAGTAATCAACGGGAAAAGAATGAAGCCAATTACTGAATAATACATAAATGAAAGTAGTACCAAGCCTGCTACAACAATAATTATAAGCAGGTTCGAGAAAAATTTCATCAATGCAAATATTAATGCATTCTTATATAGCTGTTTAATTGATAACTTAAATGTAACCATCATTGGATATATATATAGGTGCATCATGATATAAATCAGAAAAAATAGAATGAGCACACCGCTTGCAATTGACATAAACACATTATTCATTTCCATTCTAAGATAAAGATTTATATCAATTCCAATAATCAATACTATAAAAAAATCAATTAGACTTACAATGGCGCTCTGCTTAAAATTGTTTTTAGCTGCATCTTTAAAGTCCCACCATAAAAATGCATGTTCCTCTTTAGAATAATTCCTCAATATATAGGTAAATCCTGCCTGCGCTGGGCCAATAGTAATTATTGGAATGCATATAAAGGTTGCACCTAGAACCAATCTCAGCACAAGATCTATGAGAATATCTTCATGCAGCTGCTGCTGCAAAAAAAACTGTGAAGCAAAAAGCACAGCCAATAGCGCGGGTAGATTGAACAGGAAAAACATTATATTAAGTCTCACTAGATGCCAAAATTTCCTGCTAAAAACTTCAAAAAACACAATAATCCTAGCTTTTGGAGGAGCATCCTTCGGCACGCCCGGACCGGGCTTTGTGTAATCAAAAAAACCAAAAAATCCAGCCATTTTATATCCCCTTTCAGGCAACTTAAATTTTTCATTAAATAATTAATGCACAAAAAGTATATTAGTCGAACTTTGCATACAATATATAGTGTAAGAGTGCGTTTCTCAGCAGTACAAATTGTATATGAGGTTAGTTCAACTTACTTTTTATTAAATAATCATTACATGATTATTTAATAAAAAAACTTCTCTTACTTGAGAAGTCTTTAAAGTCTTACTGGTGCGGTCGATGGGACTTGAACCCATACGAGATACTCATACGCCCCTCAAACGTACGCGTCTGCCAGTTCCGCCACGACCGCATATGGTATTTTGACTGCCATCATTCAATCCATCAGCTTGTAAAGCAACATAAACAATTATACTAGCATAAAACAAGCCTGTCAATACCTTTTTTCGAATACCAAACGGTGTAAGTTGCCAGTAATCGGCTATGTTGAAGTTAAATAGTGAGAGTTCTTAAAAAATCCAGTTTAGTGTATTTCTTTTCAAGTCTTTCAAAAAGGTACCTTCTAAATATGATTTCCAGCTCGTTTAAAACGCTTTTTGTAACAGTAAAATTAAATAGCGAGTTTGCTCTGGAACAAACTATATATTGTATTGCTCTTGCTGCCTCAGGACTTAACTTTTGTTTTGGCTCATGTAGACTGGCACAGCTATTGCATATAAAACTACAATTTTGGAAACTGAAACTTATGTTAGAAACATCAGTGCTATTACATAGAATGCAACCATTTACACTTGGTGAATATCCTAAAAAAACCATTAATCTCATTTCAAAAATACGCACTATCAATTTAGGATCATGGGTACCCTTAGTCAGCATATATAAAGAATTTAAAAACAATTTAAGAATATCTACAGCGGGCTCGTTTTTTTGCACCACATCATTTATAATTTCTGCAAAATATGCGGCATAAGTGAGTATAACCATATCCTCCCTTAGTTTGTAAAAGGACTCAATAAGTTGGCAGCTGCTTAAATTGTACATTTCTTTGCCTGAATATAGTAATAGGTCACTATAACACAAAAACTGTGAGCATGCAGACAGACTATTTTTAGGCCTTCTTGCACCCTTTGCATAAGCAGTAATCTTACCCTCACGCTCACTGAAAATGGTTATAACCTTATCTGCCTCTCCTGTATCGACCTCTTTTATAATAATGCCTTTCGTTTTGAAAAAAGCCATTTTCTCCCCTTAATATTAAAATGATTACTTGATTATTGGAATTTCTTCTGCTATTTCCTCCTGATCAGATGTCTTTTTTTCTGTTATTTGTTTTAAAGCCAAATATGCCTCGATATTTCCAGTACTCTCAAATGTATCCCATAAAAAATCCGTTAACACCTAAAATCCCCCTTGCTGTCTCTTGTTTTGTGTAATACAACTTTTACCATTAGCATAAAATGATTTGGTTTTTACTTATTATTATGTTACGCCAAATCAAAAACCTTATACCTTGTAAATTCAGCATGTGTTGTGATTTATTTGCATTGCATTATTAAAGAATTTAGTGTTAATGAAAAATTCGAGTTATTGATCGTAACCAAACATTTTGAGCATACTCTCACTATTCCGCCAATTTTCCCTGACTTTAACCCAAAGTTCGAGATAAACTTTTATTCCAAGCAGTGCTTCAATCTCATGTCTTGCATTTGAACCAATTTTCTTTAGCATATTACCACCTTTACCGATTATAATTCTCTTATGTGACTCCTTCTCACAATAAATATTTGCCTGTACCTCTATTATGTCCTTATCCTGCCTTTCTTTAAAGCTTATAATCTCTACACCAACCCCATATGGAATTTCGTCACTCATAACGCGGAATAACTGTTCTCGGATAAACTCGGCTACAATTGCCCTTTCAGGTTGATCAGTAGGTACATCATCATCAAAATACTTAGGTCCCTCAGGTAAAATTGGGATAAGCTCTTTTAATATTATATCAACACCTTCTCCTTTTACTGCAGATATCGGAATAATGGTTTTAAAATCCATCATTGCCCTAAACCTATCAATAATAGGTAGAACTTTTCCCTTTTCAACGAGGTCTATCTTGTTAAGCACTAAATATATCGGGGTCTTTAAACCTTTCAATTTCTCAACAATATTAGTATCTTTGTCACTTACAGATGTCACATCCACCATAAACAGAACTGCATCAACCTCATTTATGGTTTCAAATGCAAGATTTACCATGTATTCACCTAATTTATTTCTAGCCTTATGAACACCTGGAGTATCAATGAAAATAATCTGATAATCATCAGTACTAACTATCCCTTTTATTGTATTCCTTGTTGTTTGCGGCTTTTGGGATGTAATTGCCACTTTTTCTCCTATGAGTTGATTTAGCAATGTAGACTTTCCCACATTTGGTCTTCCTATAATAGTTACAAATCCTGATTTATATGCCATTAATTAAACCTCCCCAAAGTCCATGTAAAAAGATCCTACATAGACTTTTCTGACTATATGTTTTTTCTCCATGCACTATGTTACATTCTAAACCATTTAGGCATTAGCTCATCTAAGGTATACACTTCAAACGAATCAATGCTGCTGCCACAAATAATTTTCGCATCTTTGTGACAAAACTCACCTAAAACCTGCCGACATATACCACAGGGATAAATAGTTGCATCAATGTCACTTGCTATTGCTATAGCTTTTATCTTTTTGTTACCTTCCAATACCGCTTTGAACACAGCAGTACGCTCAGCGCAAACTGTTGCACCATAACTTGAATTTTCAATATTAGCACCTGTATATACTTTATTGTTTTCTGCAAAAACTGCTGCACCTACCCGAAACTTCGAATAAGGGGAATATGACATTATTTTTGCCTTCCACGCTAAATTGTAAAGCTTCATCTCATTCATAATTATCACCTTCAATTCTAAATCCCAGCTGCTATACCGCTAGCAGACATATTAGGATTTTATGTAAATACTTGAAATTTATAAATGCCATAGCTTTTCAATAAAAACAAAGTATCCAACTATAAGTGAAACAATGGCAGAAACTAGGACTGCTCCAGCTGCAATATCCTTTATTTTCTTTACTTTGGGATGATAGACATCAACAAGTATATCCATTATCATCTCAACAGCTGTGTTAAACAGCTCGCAAATAATTACCAGCCCCACTGTAAGACAAACAATCGTAAGCTCAACCTTTGAAAGCCTGTAAAAAAAGCTAAGAATTAAGACAATAAGTGCTGCACAAAAATGGAACTTCATATTTCGTTCTTTTTTTAATGCAAAAATAATGCCACTTAATGCATTATTAAAACTTTTCATCAGATTCTTATTTTTCATTATTTCTTACCAGATTCAAATTTTGCAACACTCGCTCTTGCTTTTCCAACATTTCCCTTTCATCCTCATCGTTTTCGTGATCAAATCCTAAAAGGTGAAAAATACCATGTGTCATCAAAAACAAAACTTCTCTAAAGAATGTGTGTCCATACTCTCCTGCTTGTCTTTTTGCGGTCTCTATGGAAATAACTATATCACCGAGAACCACTAGCCCCTGTTCCAGATCAAAATCAGATTCAACCGGAATATATTTCCCATGATCCATTTCCAACATGGGAAATGAAAGAACATCAGTGGGTTTGTCTATTTTTCGTTGTTCTTTGTTTATCTTTCTTATATGACTGTCTTCAACCAAAAGAACACTCGTTACACAAGGATACTCCAAACCAATTTGCTGAATGCATAATTGAGCTGCTTCTTCCATTATCTCATAAAGCTCTATTGGTAGTGTTTCTCTTATTTGCAGGTTCTCTATTATCAATTTCACTGTTTTCAATCTCTTCCTCTTCCTTTTTCATCTGGTCTATTGCAACTTGCACAGGGTCTTCAATGTACCGTTCAGATTTTGCATTCCTATCTTTCAATTCCGGATATATTTCTCTTCCATGAAAATAACCGCTAAATACTCTTAGAAATGCCCGAGCAATTTCATCAAGATCTTTAAGCGTCAGTTCACAATGATTAAATTGACCTTCTTCCAGTCTCTCCTTAATAATTTTTCTTATAAGACCCTCGATTTTACCTTCTGTTTTATTGTCCTGCATTGATCGAACTGCAGCTTCTACAGAGTCAGCCAGCATAACTACAGCAGCCTCTCTAGTCCTAGGCTTTGGACCTTCATATCTAAAATTGTCTTCTTTAACCTTTTCAATTTTTTCATTATTCTTAGCTTTGTGGTAGAAAAACACCATAAGTGTAGTGCCATGATGCTGCTTTATTATATCTCTAATTGCTATGGGCAATTTATATTTTTTAGCAAGTTCATAACCGTCTTTTGTGTGAGATAGTATCACAAGTGCACTCAAATTAGCTGTCATACGATCATGTGGGTTATCTGACATCTGATTTTCTCTAAAAAAATATGGGCGCCTGAGTTTCCCAATATCATGATAGTACGCACCTACTCTGGCAAGTAATGAATTGCCTCCAATTGCCTCAACTGCTACTTCAGCCAAGTTCCCTACCATAAGACTATGATGATAAGTTCCCGGCGCTTCCATAAGCATTCTTTTCATTAAAGGCTGAGATGGGTTTGCAAGCTCCATCAGCTTCAATGGCGTTATGATATTAAATGTGCCTTCCCAAAAAGGTAATATACCAATTGTAACAATAATAGAAAAAATTCCATTTAAAAAAGCTATTATACTGTCTGTGGTTATTGACTTAAGATCACCGTGGCTTATAACCCCATAGCACATTATTACAAGAACATTCACAAGTGCTGTTATTAGCCCCGCTAGTGCAAGCTTGCTCCTTTGATCTGCCTTAGACACCAAAAATGCCGATATAGTCCCGCTTATAACACCCATATATATAAATCCCGTATCTCCTTTTACTAGTAGGGACAGTACTGTTACCATTACAAAATTAACTATAACGGCAAGTTTTACATCTAGTAAGATAGAAATAGTCATAGTGGCTATAAACACAGGGATAGCTATTGGCGAAATCGTTTCATATACTCCCCGTCCAATACTAATGGTAATTAAAATAACAATACTAATAATTAAAATATCATTTCTGTTCTCAAGCATCGTTTTGTTAAAGCTATTCATATAAAGCGAAAGGACAATGGCAAGCAATGCTATACATACAAATATTCCAATAGCTGAAAGGTAATCAAAATGTCCCTTTTTTTGAATTAAGTCTAGTTCTTCCAGCATAAGGAACTTATCTTGGGTTACTATCTCGCCATTACTTAATACCTTTTCTCCTTTAAGAACCCTTTCAGTCTTTGCTGCTTCGGTATATGCATCCTTATACGCTTGTTCGGCTTTAATTTCTGTTTCTGCTAGGTCAACCACCCTATTTGGCCTAATTATTGTTTGTATTAGCAAACTTCCAATATTTCTCAAGTCCTGACTCAGCTCTTCTTTCTGATACTCGCCTTGCATCTCCATAATGATGTTTGCTAGATTCTCCTGGGTTATTTCCCCCATCATTCTTTCCCATACCATATCCATTGTTATTTTTTTCAGGTTTTCCAAGTCCTCGTCAGTTGCTGAAGTAATAATAAAGCTTACTTGCTGGTCTGAAAGAGGAAGATTCATTTCTTTTATTGCATTATTTAAATCAGCCACTGCTTTTTGCTGCGCATTTTTTAGTTTTTCTTCATACTCAGCGTCTGTTTTTTGTACTCCTTCAAGGCTTTTTTGAACACTTTTTCTGCTCTTCTCAATATGACTGAGAAAATTATCTATACCACTGGAAACCTCATACAATGCTGTATCATCCTGACGTATAACAGGCTCGATAGTTTTCCTTGCCTGATTGGCTTTATCCTCAACCTTCAATATATTCACAACATCCTGTGTCGCATAAATATCGTCTGGAGACTTGTCCCCTATATTAAGGACATATTTTTTGTTTACAACTCCGCTTTGTATCAAGACAAAAACAAGTAACAAGGTCACAACCCCAATAAGTGAGCTCTGAAGTTTTCGATTTTTAAACAATTTTAAAAAGCTTCTTTTTGACTCATTCTCATTTTGTTTCTTTGCTCCTTTTTTTATCTGCTTCATTTTTAGTCCCCCCATTCGATTACCTAGTTTGACCTCCCACGGTCATACTTATCATATGCCCTTACTATCTTCTGAACAAGTTCATGCCTTACAACATCTCTATCTGTCAAGTAAACAAATTCTATTCCCTTAATATCTTTAAGGATCTCGACTACTTCACGAAGCCCAGATCTCTTATTTTCAGGTAAATCTATTTGCGTGATATCTCCTGTCACAACTGTTTTAGAGCCAAACCCCATACGGGTCAAAAACATTTTCATCTGTTCGGGTGTTGTATTCTGGGCTTCATCCAATATTATAAATGAATCATCCAGTGTTCTTCCACGCATATAAGCAAGTGGTGCAACCTCTATTGCACCTTTTTCAACATGTTTATGATAAGTCTCAGCTCCCATAATCTCATAAAGCGAATCATACAATGGCCTAAGGTAGGGGTCCACCTTATTTTGAAGATCCCCAGGTAAAAATCCAAGCTTCTCCCCCGCTTCCACAGCTGGCCTTGTAAGTATAATCCTGCTTACTTCCCTGTTTCTAAAAGCAGTAACTGCCATAGCAACTGCTAAAAAAGTTTTACCAGTTCCTGCTGGTCCAATACCAAAAACTACATCATTATTTTTTATCGCCTCTACATATAGCTTTTGTCCATGCGTCTTAGATTTTATTTTTTTACCGCGTGTTGTAAAACATATATTGTCTGTCGAAAAGTCACCCACCTTGTCCAACTGACCATCGGAAGCAAGATTTATAAAGTAAAAAACATTTTGTTTGGTAATTAAGTCTCCATTCCAAGCCATATCTATTAATTTTGCGATAACTGCTCCTGCATTATCTACATTTTCAGAGGTTCCAGTAATTTTAATATCTTCTCCACGTAATACAACATTTACATTAAAAGCATCTTCTATAATATGAATGTTTTCATCGTAGTTTCCAAATAAATTTATTGCATGTTCCATTCTGTCAAAGTTTATTGTCTTTTGTGCAGTGCTTTCCAATCACATTCCTCCCAGTTCACGTTGAATTCCTATGTTTTCCTCACATTCTACCACTACATTTGCATATTGCTTTCCATCTTCTGTTTCCCTCCAGAACACATCACTGCGTGTGATTTTTGTTCCTGCAGGTATCCTTCTTAGAATTGCATCATATGCTTCATTTGCAGCAAGCTGCATTGCCTGCTCAAGATCAAGCTCATTTTTCACCAACCTGACTTCGTAATACCTTTCAGTAATAAAACCAAAAGGAAGAACAGCGTCTTCTCCTAAGCTGATTTTTTTTATATTATCTATTTTATCATAGTTTTCGAAAGTTGTTTTATCTAAAAACAAACTAATTTTCGTATTAAACATAAGTAGATAACGCTTATTTTTAATATTTCCAGTCCTTATTCTTTCCACTGATACTCTTTCTATATCACAATTTTCTTCATACCATGTTCTGGCAATTACCTCACCCATGGCATGAACAAACCGAGTTTGTATTCCCTCTATTTTGCTGTCCACCTTGCCGGCTATAAGCAGCTGATCTTTTGATACAGTATCTCCTTCCTTCACAAGTGGTTTACCTTCTTTTGTAATAACCAAAAGCACAATTCCGTCGCGTAAAGCTACAATATCGCATGGCATATCTCTGTCAATCATTTGAGGTGCGGGTTTTCTTTCAACTACTTCAACCTTAACTTTGGTTCCCCTCACCAACACACCAATCCAGGCAATGTCTGATGTGTTCATCATTATATTTTCAACAATTTTGTCCGTGTCAATAGTATATTTTAGAACACCTGGCTTTACTCCAAGTGAAGAAAGACTTTCTCTTATTACGTCAGTTTTAATTCTTTCATTTCCTTCGATTTCGACAGCCCAGATAAAAGAAGTCAAGGTATATATTATTATGATAAAAAAAATAGCTCCAACTGCAAAGGCTTTACGTTTCCTATACCTGTTTAAAATAAATGGAAGACCTCTTTTGTTGAGTATCTTAACACGACATTTTGTTTTTCTACAAACCGGTCTCATCATACGAAACCCATTTATGCTTACTTTAAGCGTCATGGTTCTGTTTTTTAAACGTTTTATGTCCCACAGTAATATTTGCCTGTGCACACAAATATTTATAAATTTCTCCAAGAAATATCCTTCAACAACTATAGTAACATAACCTTTTAAAAAGTTCCATACCCTTATCACCAGCATTTTGCAATCCCCCAATTTTTGACTACATTACTACTTTCTAAATTTGCTCTTGAAATAAAAAGTGGCTATGCCACTTTTTATTTCAAGGCGCATAAATGCAGCTCATTTTAAGTAATTATCGCTGTAGTACCATTTATCTTAAAAATTCCAGCGAATATATCTGCCCATCAATTAAAATATTCTCAGATGTAATTTCCCGGACAGTTAGATTATGTCCGCTAATCTTAATTATTCCCTTACTCGTATTTACTCTTATTAGGTCATTATCATATTCAACTATGCCTTTATAGTTCTCAATGATAAGATTCCCACCATCTATCATGGAAAGCTTTGAAACATTCAACAAAACTTCCTTAGGCAATTCTAAAACTTCCGAGATCCTTGATCTCATATTTGATTTGCCATTTTGGCTATCTGGTTTACTTTTACGAATCTTTCTTTTTCCAGCCATATTTATTACTCCTCTGCAAGCATAGGATTCAGGTCATCTAGTGTACCAAAGGAATATCCACTTTTTTTAGCTGACTTTATAATATTGTCTAGTGCCTCCGCGTTATCCTTCGAAACCGCATGAAGCAGTAAAACAGCTCCATTATGAATGTTATTCATCACTTTATTGTAAGCATAATCAGCGCCTCTTGTCTTATCACGGTACCAATCATCGTAGGCAAAACTCCAGAAAACATTGCAATAACCTAACTTGCTAGTTATTTCAAGAGTTCTTTCACTGTACTCACCTTTGGGAGGTCTTAAGAAATTCATATCTTCTCCAAACTTTTCTTTAAACGCTCTAGATAGACCAAGAACTTCTTCTTCCAGTCTTTTGTCATCACAAGAAGGAAGGCTTGGGTGATGTATGGTATGATTTCCCACTATATGTCCTTCCTCAACCATTCTTCTGACTAGATCTTGATGTGCATTGAGGTAAGGTCCTGTAATAAAAAATGCCGCTTTTACATTATTATCTTTTAGGACATTAAGGATTTTTGGTGTATATCCATTTTCATAGCCTTCGTCAAATGTAAGATAAATGGTTTTTCGGGAAGTGTCTCCAATATATACGCCATAGTATTTTTTAAGCATGGCGGGTGCTCCTGGATCGGCATCTGGTGTTTCATTATTGGGTTTTCTTCTTATACCCCAGCATAAGAGCTTGTTGCTTTGATTGCTTGTAGTAACAACTATGTAGTTACTAGGAATATTAGTATATATACCACCAATGGAACCTTCACTAAGCTGACCGCTAACTTCAATAGCCAGATCTAGGTCATCAAACGTGGACGAATATACTCCTCCAAGATCGCTCAATTCCATATGTTTATCGTGACTACATCCTGATACCGCAAATATAAGGACAAGTATAAATAGTACAGGAATAAAACTTTTCAATACAAAACACCCCTAACATATTTTTTTTTGAAATTTGGTTATCTGATGTTTTGGAATACTCCATATACTATTTATATATTGTTAGAATTCAAAAAATAACACAAAAGATAAATCTATTACTTATTAACAGGCTCCAGCAAATCTGTTTTTAGAAGAGCACTGTCAATCTTGGGTATAACGATTTCATCTGACTTTTCAACTTTTACTTTAAGTTGGTATAGCTCGAGATCCTCTATAATGCCTCCAAGTATGTTTAGTGCTTTGTCAACCTTTTCAGGATCTGCAATAGCTTTTATCACATAAGGTGCTGTCGTTTGTTCATTATTTATCATAATGTAGTTTCCCGCTTCCCTTATTTCACTCATGGATACAATTCTCTCACCATTAACAGATAATGCTTGGGCATCTGATGCTCTTAGTTCATTTAATACTTTAAGAATGTCCATATCTTGAACTACCCCTGCATATCCATTGTTTTCAATGGTTATTATAACACCTTTGCCTTTAACGTCCTCAAGACCTGCAAAGATTCTGGTCTCTTTAAGTCTTTCTTCCATAAGCTGTGTCTCTTCGTTAATATTTCCCCTAATCTGCTGATATTGACCTATGTCCTTTTCAAGTTTTTCGTTTCTTTGCCTAAGTTCCTCGTTGGCCTTTTTTTCAAACAGCAGTTCATCTTTAATATCCTCAATCCTCTTATTTTCAAAGCTTGCTGTTTGTGTATTATAGCTAATACTTTTATACTGCCATGCGAGCATAACACCTAAAATTGTGCAAACAAGCATTAATACTACATTTCGCCAAAACTTCATTTTTTCACCACCTCCAGTGCGCTAATCAAATTGTCGACACTATATTTATATTTTTCAATAGTTATTTCCTTATATCTCTCAACATTGACCCTTATGCCTTCTTTAGCCAGACTCGAAAGTATTTGGCTGTTATTTAGTGCCAGTTCCAGTCTGTCAATATTACCTATAGCCTTTATCTCATAAGGCACCGCATGACGTACATCATTAATCCTAACAAGAGTGCCTGCACAAACCTGCTCACTTGTAGATATAATTCTTTCTCCATTTATAGAAATTGCCTGTGCTCCAGCTTTTTTCAGCTCATTTAACACTCTTACAATATCCCCATCATGAATAATTTCGTTGTTCGGATTCGCGCTTGTTCGTACAGGAGCGTCATTTAATCTCACCACTACTCCCGCGCCTTTTACATCCGTCAAACCTGATACAAACCTCAACCGTGAAAGCTCATTTACAATTGATTCATCTTTTCGTTCGTTAAGGAGTTCACTTTCTAATTGCTCTCTTAATTTTATATTTTCAGCTTCCTGTTTTTTCAGTTCCTCTCCTTTTTTTATTTCCTCTACAAGACTGAGCTTTAACTGTTCATAATCAAATGCACTTGAGCTTTTCTGCGTATTTGCTACAATTCTACTTCTAAACTGGAGTGAAATCACTACTCCTAAAATGAGGAACATCCAAAAAAGCATGCGACTGATATTATTTTTTCTCATATAGTATCTTTACCCTCATAACTCTCGTTTGATTTAATTAAGGTTTACTAATACAATTTTACTTATTATGTGCACTTATTTCAAGTGCTGAGCTTTATTTTTTAAAATCCGCTTTTTTGGATGCTACAGTTCAGACCCTACATATTGAGATATAACTTTTGCAATAACGGAAACTACGCTTCATTTGCAAGAGCTGTATAGTTCAGTTCGGGCAAGCCGAAACTCGCAAAAATGCGTTTTGAAATGTT
>Ga0265293_10008662_pt1 | contig 14979 bp, 8 predicted proteins | sample Munlanlewell138R_FD_192505 | JGI IMG/M metagenome (GOLD analysis project Ga0265293, IMG submission 192505) | Leachate microbial communities from a municipal landfill in Southern Ontario, Canada - Leachate well 138R | ecosystem: Engineered > Solid waste > Landfill > Unclassified | place: Canada...
CCCCCCGTACCCCCCTCCCCTTCAATCGCGACATGGATGTCAGCGATTGGTCGCGGCTGAGGCCGCGCGCGAAGCGGCCACAGCCTGGACGGCTGTGGCACTAAGAAAGCACTCTTTTAAGCACTTTTCGAATAAAATGTCATTCCATCTTCACCTTGCCTTATATTATTAGCATTTTTAGCTTATATTTCTCTACAAAATGTCTCATTTTGTTTAAAACTGTATCGGATTTGTAAAATTAAATTCACTATTTCTAGCCGTGCAAAGGTCTCGCCAATATATAAAAACATTTCGAGAAATTTTGATGTATTGGGGCTACATCCCAAATCCTTGTGTTCTTAGAACCTGTTTTGTGTGTAACGCATAAACTTTTTAAACTTAATAATAAACATTCTTCTTCGCTATATTAAACAACAACATGTTAATAACAACATATTAATAACAACATATTAATAACAACATATTAATAACAACATATTAATAACAACATATTAATAACAACATATTAACAATAATATATTAATAACAACATGTTAATAACAACATGTTAATAACAACATGTTAATAACAACATATTAACAACAACATGTTAACAACAACATATTAATAACAACATATTAATAACAACATATTAATAACGATATATTAATAACAACATATTAACAATTAATGTATATCCTTCATAGTTATGAATATATAAGTCAAACTATATACAAAGGCATGTTCTTTTAATGCAACTATAATTATAGTTTACACAATACAATTTAATCCCATTCTCCAATTTTAAACTCATGTAAATATTTCGCGAAATCTTTAATAATATATTTTTCTAAGGCTAAGGCAATTTTAGAACTCGGGCTGTGTTCCAAAAGTATCATAAGCACGCCATAAATAGGATCCTCTAAAGCGGTAGAGAAGAGCAAAAAGTTGGGAAGTATGGTTTTATCATCCAAAAAGTTTGAGCTGAGTATAATTCTACTTTGCTGCTCGCCGTCGACACACTTTTTGAGCTTAAAAAGTGGAATCCTAAGCATCAAGCACTCCAAAGAATGTTCGTCCACGCGTTTGACTTGCAAAATCTTGTTGAGCCTACGCGGGAGCCAAGCCATCAGCAGATCAGCGATCTGTTCCACACTGCGGTTAGGGTTGTACAACAAACGCTGAACAACACAGCGCGTAAACTGCGTATCGGAAACAAGGGTTTTAGGCTTATACAATGGCTCTTTCGTTTGCATCCCCTTCTTATAACTTTTGGCTAACGCCTTGATTTGCTTGCTTAATTCGTCTCTGGATGAACTCCCATCAGAGCGCTCTGATGTGTGAATTTTTAGTGTTTCTTCAAATACTTTCCTCGCCTCATCTTTGATAACACTAAGCCCAAGCCGCTTACTAGTGGCTTTAAACAACGCTAAACTCGGTAGCGCAAAGCCAGAGCCCCTCATCGCTTTTTGCAACTCTTCTAAAAACTCGCTGTATCGCAATACCGCGGCACCAACAAGATTAGTGCGTTTCTTCTCTTTCTTAACAATACCGATCAAAGCCTCGCAAAAGTCATCAAAAGCAAGTGGCTGCGTTAAATTGTAATACTTCTTGTGATCAAAGCGCATCGCAAAAGCCGATGCCAATCTCAAAGCATGCCGCGTGATAGGATCGTATTCGCTTAGTATAGGCGCAACGCGAAGATGATTCAGTCTTAAACCAGAATCGTGAAATAAAAAACTAATTTCACTGTAAACCTTGTATATGGGGCAGCCGTCGGGCAAAACCGATGCATCAAAAAGCCGAGAGACTAAAATGACACGAAGCCCTTCATGCCTTTGAGCTTCACGGATAAATTGTATCGCCTGCATCAACGCGACATCATCAATCTCGCCTTCCCCCGACCTTTGCTCGCTGCGTCCTAGGCAAAAATATATCGCCAGATCTACGCCCGTTAAAGTGTTTTCGGTGTCGCGGCTGCTAACCTGCGAGCCCAAACGCCAGGTGTCTATAAAATCGACATCATAGGCTTCACGACCTAGCCCGATTAACGATATTTGGGGATCTGCCGCTAAGCGTTCACAAAAGCCAAGAACTAAATTGTCTATATGACCTGCAATGGCTACTTTTAACATGGGAAACCTTTCTCGTTGAGTGGCTAAAGCATTTTGACTATAGCACATACATGAATATATTCATACGATGTGGAAGATTTTGCTTAAGGAAGCTCTGATTTAAGGGTGGGGCTCCGCCCCACGCCCCGCTAAGTGCTATCGCCCTTAAAACCCTTCCTCTGTGTAACATATTGATTTTATTGGCTTTTATTTAAAAGCTCGCCTGCCTCGCTTTAGCTTCGCTAGCTCTATTTTGATGGTTTTTTGCATAAATCAGAGCCATCTTAAGGAAGCGCAAATCTCCATTAAAGCCAAAAACTGGACGGGGCGTCGCGGGGTGTCCCCGCGGAGGGGGTAGTGGCAAACCCGCGCACGGCGCGGGGTTGACACGTAGGGGGAAACTTCCCCCACAAAAGAAAATAGCAGAAATATCGCATGAATCAGAGTTTTTTTTAATAAAACTAGCGTTGGCACAAGGAACTTAGTTGCCTTTGCCGAGAAATCGCCGCGTATGCATTGTCGCGCGTATGCTTTCATTGTCAATCGCGTTGCCATTCGCTATAGCTATATTTGTGCGGGAGGAGGCAATAAATTTGCGCCTTTTCGCGTTTAATCAGCGGCACTCACGATGTGGAGTGCAAGTGCAAGAGCTTGGCCGGCCCTCACGATAAGCAGGAAATGGGGCGTCTGGGGCTTTTGGCAATTGAGCCTAAATGGACTTTTTTCGACGCAATGTTAGGCGCTAATATAGCATTTGTTGTATGTTGTTTAGCACGCGACTTATCTTTGGAGTTTTCATGAGAAGCTATTCCCATTGGCAGCAAATTTTCTTCTTTACTCTTTTTTGTTTCTTCGTTCCCAGCTTAAGCCTCGCGCAAGAGCCCGACGCTAGCCCTGAATCAGCAGCCAATGTTGACGAGAAGGCCGATCCTACGGATCATATTGTCAAACACATTGACGCCATGGCCAATATCGTTGCCGACAACATGAATAACCCTACGATGCTATCGCAGCTCTTTAAGGCTTACATCGACAATAACCGCAAAGATATGCGCAGTGCGTCCAAGGCTTTTGAGAACAAGTTCAAGAAGCTCAAAGCAGATGAAGCGGAAGTTTACCGCGAAACCTTGCAGCGAAAAATGGAACCCGCGCTAGAGCGTTTGATGACGCTGCTCCTACAGTTTGAAGATAAGTACCCGCAAGAAGCAAAGGCGCTAGACTCCATGCTAAAGGTCGACGTCTAGGCTCTTCAATGAACGACTCTGCACAAAGCGGCGCTGCCCTAAAAGCGCTTAAAGACAACATTGCAAAGGTCATTATTGGCCAAGATGATGCGATTGACTTAGCGATTATCTGCCTTTTGGCTGATGGACACTTGCTCATAGAAGATATCCCAGGTGTTGGGAAAACAACACTTGCCAAAGCCTTTGCAAACTCTATCGCTCTGCCCATTACGCGTATTCAATTCACCGCCGATATGCTCCCTTCCGATATTATCGGTATTTCTGTCTTCGATAAGGAAGAAAACGCGTTTAAATTTCACAAAGGGCCGATATTTACTAATATAGTTCTAGCGGATGAAATTAACCGTGCAGAACCTCGGGCGCAGTCCGCGCTACTCGAGGTCATGGTCGAGAGACAAATCTCTGTGGATGCCAGGATTTATAAACTCACTCGCCCCTTTATGGTGATCGCTACCCAAAATCCGCTCGACTATTCCGGAACCTACCCCCTACCAGATAGCCAGCGAGATCGTTTCTTGTTTTGTATTTCGCTGGGCTATCCTAGCCAGGATGCTGAGCGCAAAATTCTACTCTCTCAGCAACGCGAAAAACTCGTCGATAGCTTAGAACCCGTGCTCAATGCTGAACAATTTGAGCACTTTGCCGAACTCGTCGATGCCGTACACGTCGATTCGAGCATTCTGGACTATATCTTGGATATCGCCGCGCAGAGTAGGCAGAGTTCACTCTTTAAACTTGGCATATCGACGCGCGCTTGCATCGATTGGCTGCGCGCAGCAAAGGCTCGCGCCGTTTATCTTGGAAGAGATTTTGTACTCCCCGATGACGTTCGCAATTTAGCCCCGCATGCCCTTGCGCACCGCGTCCACCCCTCCGGACAAAGCACAAAATCAGCCAAAGCACTACTGCACGATATTTTGCAAAACAGCCCTATGCCAATCTAAGAGCTGTTTAACTAAAAAGATTCCGATAGCGCTTTTGCGACGCGTAGCCCATCTATGGCACTACTCGTTATCCCACCAGCGAAGCCCGAGCACTCGCCTGCGCAATATAGCCCTGCAATTCCTTTAACACCAAGCCACTCATTGCGCACAACTTGTATGGGGCTTGAACTTCGCGTTTCGACGCCGACGATGACGGCGTCTTCGCAAATGAACCCACGCATACTTTTGTTGAACTGCAAAAACGCATCGCGTATGGCTTCATTAATGTGGGCTGGCAAAATAGTGTTTAAATCATCACTAAAGATTCCCGGCAAATACGTGCTTTTAGCCAGACAGGCGCTGGTCTTTTGCCCGAGATAATCCACGAGTTTTTGCGCAGGCGCGAAGTTTGGGGAAGGAGAGTTTTTGGCGGCTAACTGCTCTATTTTGCGAATATAATCAAAGCCGCCTAAGGGGCTTTGAGCGAATTTTTTGGCTTTGAGTTGCGCCAAAATAGCAGCATTTGCGTAGTTCCCCGCGCGTCCCCTTGAGCTCATACCGTTAACGACTGCGGTGTTTGGCAACGTCATGGAGGGCACTATGCTGCCGCCTGGGCACATACAAAAGGAGTAAACCCCCAATCCCGATCGGCTTTTGTGCTTTAGACTGTACTCCGCAGCGGGTAAGCGCGAGTCTTTGGCATACTTTCCGTACTGTATTAGATTTATGAGCGCTTGCGGATGCTCGACCCTAAAACCAATGGCTAGGTCTTTGGGAACGATTTCTGCGCCATGGCGATGAATGCACCTTAAAAGTGTATCGTCCGAGTGACCAACGGCCAAAATAACGCGCTTAAAGGCAATGCGCTCTTTCTGCACAACTAGGCCGCGGCAAACTCCAGCCTCTACCCAAAGCGCATCCACGCGTGTATTAAAATGATAACGGCAATGCAGAGATTCAAGGTAGGCGCGAAGGCGAGGCAGTATGCGCCCTAAATAATCCGTACCGATATGCGCGGCGTTTTCGTATAAAATATCGTTTGGTGCTCCAAAATCTACAAAACGTGAGAGTATATAAGGTATATACACGGATTTTGTTCGCGTCTTTAGCTTCCCATCCGAAAAAGTCCCTGCTCCCCCCTCGCCGTAGCAGATGTTGCTTTCTTCATTCAATTGCCCCTTGCGCATGAGCGTGGCCAGATCGCGTGCGCGCTCCCTAAAAGCAGCCCCGCGTTCGAAAATTTCGACTTCGTAGTTAGCCTCCGCAAGCGCTAGCGCTGCAAAGAGGGCGCTGGGACCGCTACCAATAATGGCGACCTTCTCGCGCCTTGGCGTAATATCGGGCTTCGCTATTTCGCGACTCACAACGCGGCATTGGGCTAAGTTCGAGCTTCTTGAAGCCTTCTCGTCCAGCCACAAGTCGAGCACCACACAATACTTGGGGAGCTTATTTCGTATATCAAGGCTCTTTTTTACGATCGCGTAATCATAAAACAGCTCTTTGGGAAGACGCATCTTCTTGGCAAAAGCGGCGAGGAAGTCTTCGGACTCATCTAAAGTATAGTTCAGTGCTGGACTGCGTAATATCACTGTATTTGTATTTTTTGGCATCTATTTGAACGCTCGCCTGATTTTCCTTTTTTTGGGGGCGTTGCCTAAAAACAGAATAGGTTATTGGGCGTAACTCCGAATCTTAGCCATTACACGCGCATCGTCGCTTGTTAAGGACTTAATTTCATTGTTCGCACCGAGCTGCTCTAGCGCGTTGATGACGGCGAGTTGGAGTTGTGGGGTATTGCGCGCGTAGGCCTTGAGCAGGGCGTTTTTGGAATCTTGCGCTCTTTGCTCGCCGAGAGCTTGTGCCGCAATACTCGCCACGTCGGTGAAGGGATCGGCAAGGGCATTGCGCAACATAGCTTGTGACTGCTCGGATTTGTGTTTTCCTAGAGCGCTAATAGCGGCACCGCGAATGATGAAGTGGGGGTCAGTGGCGAACTTAAGCAATTCCGCCTCGGCCGTTGCGTCGTTGAAATGGGCGAGGCTAAGTATGGCCTCGCTGCGGACGGCGGGATTCTGCGCATCGCGGGCTGTCTTTATGAGTGCGGGTAAAAGTGGTGTATGCGCCATTTGTCCAGCCAGCTTAGCGGCGTGTAGCTGTATGGAAAGATTCGGGCTTTGCATAAAACGCGCTAAATCATCGACAATAGCCATGGCTACGTGTTTTCGCTGCTCAGCGCCATCGCCCTCTAGCTTGTCCATGCGCGCTGGGCTAGCCGTGCTAAGATCTTGAAGCATGTAGAGCAGCGCAGATTCATCGCCAGTTTTAGCCGTATTTTGGGCATGCGCACGTATGGCGTCGATGTTTGCGGCAAAAAACTTCGCGGGTTTGTTGTCGATATCTTTGAGATCCTCGTTCACAAAAGCGTTGAGGAGTGCGACGTAATCAAGGGCGTTGAGGTAAAGACTACGCTCATTATCCTGCATTGAGGTGATAAACGATTTATTATTTTCCCATTGCGTTAAGTTGCGGAATTTTTTTTGCTTTTCTTTTTGTCGAATTAACTTTGCTGCTAAGGGACGCAAGTTTTCATTCATATTTTTGCTCGCCCATAGGGCATCGAGTATGGCTTGCGTGCTTTGTGCTGTATCAAAGCGTGCAGCTGCCCAAAGCGCTACAGGTGCAGCGTTGGGTACGCTTTGGAGTAGCTTTAATATTTGGGGAAGTGCACTTTGCACTTGTTGGTAACCCAAAGCCCAAGCTGCGGCTTGCTTGACAGAGTTGGAGGGGTCGGATTCTAGCATTTGGGCAATGCGCGCAAGCTCATCGCCTTGGCGCCCAAGTCCAATGGCTGCGATTGCGCGTAACGAGTCGATGTTGAGCTGCGAGATTTCGGCTAAATGCGCGGTAGCGGCTGGGCTTTGTATGAGTCCTAGGCCCCAAGTAGCAATTTCGCGGATTCGCCTATCATATCGGGAGGCGGTGTATTTATGGAGTACATCGATAGCGCTCGGTAGCTGACTAAAAGCGATGGCGAGCATGGCTTCGATTTGTATGCGCCTATCGTTTTGTTGCATAAAGCGCTCCAGTACGGGCACGGCGTTAGAGATCGACAAGTAGGGTAGTATTCGCATTGCCAAGCCGCGATGCGTAAGATTATCGCTTTGTAGTGCGCTAACAATGGTGTTACTAAAGCGTTGGCCGAGTTCGCGTAAGGCATGTCGCGCCACTGCAGCGCGCGAAGCGTCGCCAGAGCGTAAAGATAAAATATGGGGCTGCGCCTGCGCGTCGCAAAGCCGCAACATCAACAAATCGTAGACCGCCTTTCGAGGCAAGCGCCGCGTCGCGGGGTAGATGTTTTTCTCAAGCAGCTCTAGGCTTTGCCTAAACTCGTGGTAGTCAATGCTGCGCATACCCGCCTTTTGAATGAGCGCTTCATCGTTCGCGTTCATGATAATATTCAGATACTGTTTATCCGCTTCGTCGTACTGGCCGTTCATAGTATATAATGATGCCAGTTGCAAAGCCGTATCAAAGGCGCGGGGGTCGATATTAAGCGCGGTCTCGGCGTAGTAAATTGCCTTATCTTCTTGTTTCGTGCGCTGGTAGAGCTGCGCTAACTTTGCATGTGTGGGTGCATCGTTGGCATTAAGATTTAATGCCGCTAAATACCACTGCTCTGCTTCTAAAACCTCTCCATGTGTGTAGGCGTATTCCGCCAAAGTCAAGATGGCTTCACGTTTTTGCGGCGAATTATTATCGATAACTTCAACTAAAGCTGATTTTATTTTTGCAAAATCACGCTGTTGCGCATAAACATCGGCTAGTGCAAACAACACATCATCATTCTTTGGGCTCGCTGCGTTCATCGCTTCCAGCACTCGTATGGCTCCTTCGGGCTTATTGTCTTGTAAAAAGGCATCCGCCAAGAAAAAGCCTTCTTCGAGCTGTTTGGGATCTTTTTGGAACGCCTCTTCGAATTCTTGCAGCTTCGTCCCCAAAACGCCCTGTGCCTTGTAAATAGCGACAATACGTCGATTAGCTTCGCGTTTTAGAACGAGTTGTGGGCAGCGCCGTGTGATATCCTCCCACTCTGCAAGTGCTAGGCTGTAGTTTCGGGAGCGTTCGTGTAAATCGGCGAGTTGGCGCTTACTCTCGCAGTCATTGGGATTATTCTTAAGGCTTTGGCTATACAGTGCCTTTGCTTGCTCATAGAGCGCGTGTTCCGCGTAAATTCGTCCCAAAACCTCGCGTTTCTCTGCTTGGCTAAGTCGCGTATTCTCGATACGTTTCCAAGTTTTTTGCGCCTCTGACAGACGTCCCTCGAGCGCGTACAGCACGCCCAGTGCTTCGATCGCGTCGATATCGTGCGGAGCCGCTTTTAGGCGCTCCAAATATAGCGCTCTAGCCTCTTCGGTTTTCTGGTACTCCAAGTACTTATCCGCAATCCGAAGTAGCGCGTCGCCATCAGCGCGAAAATCACTCCGCGCCTGCTTTAAGACGCGTAGCGCATCGGCATCGCTTTTTTGCTTAAACAGTTCATCGGCATACTTTAGCCTATACTCGACATTCGTAGGCTGGATCTTGATCAATTCCGCATACGCCTTTCGAAACTCCTTCTCGTTTCCTTGCGCCTGCATCATCGCAATGTACTTTATCCGCGCCTCTGCCGAGCGTGGTTGTGCCGCAATCGCTTTGCGCAGTAAGTCCGCCGCTACATCTCTGTGCCCAAGTTCATCGTTGAGATCTGCGAGCAACAAATACTGATCATAGCTTGGTTTCGTCCACAACTTAGTCAATTCATCCAAAGTTTTGTCCAAACGCCCCATACGCCTGTTAATCTCGACGATTCTGTACGCCACTTCTCGTTGAATCCAATGTTGGGAGGACTGTTTTTTTGCCTCGGCTTGGTAGAGCGCAATCGCTTCATCCTCCTTACCCTGCAACTCTAAAATCTGTCCCCTCTCCAAGCGAATTTGCAAGCGCGCCTGGGCATCGGCACCAGCGAGTTTTTCAGCCTCTTCGAGCTGCCCAAGCGCCTCGTCGTAGAGCTTGTTTTCAACGTATAGCTGCGCCAATTCTTTTCGTAAAAACAAGGACTTAGGCTCAAGCGCAATGAGCTGAGAAAAATAAGCTTGCGCCTGCTGCATCTGTCTGCGGTGCAGCGCCATGCTCGCCAAAGCCCTCAAAATCCGTTCTTTTTGCGCCTTATCCTTGCTCATCGTAAGGGCTTTCGCGTAGCTCTGCTCCGCACTTTGTAAATCCTTGCTCTCCTCTTCGGCGGCGCCGATGGATTCATAAACCAAGGCATTCTCTTGAATTTTTGCTGCTTCTCGGTACGAGTCCAGCGCCTGTGCCGTGTTGTTGCCGTACTTATGGATGTGTCCTAAAATCATTCGCAAATTGAAATTCTTGGGGCTTTTCGCCACCTTTTGCTCATAATTTTGCTTCAACGCATCGTATTCGGCCCCCTTTCCTACAGCTTTCATCATCTGCATAAATGCGTATGATTCTTGAGGCGAACGGTCTACAAGCTGTTGATATCGTTCAATTTTTCGCTGTTCATACTGTGGGTCATCGGCTAGCCAGTCATCTTGTGCAGAGGCAAAATTTGCTATCCCTACTACAAAGAAAGCGAATAAAAACAATATGCTACGTTTGGCTAAAGTATGGATTAACATTTTACAGATTTCTAGCTTTCCTTATATTTTTGCTGGAAGCTTTGCGCCAAGGCAGCTGCAAAGTCCTGTTTCGCCAAAAACTGGACGGGGCGTCACGGGGTGTCCCCGTGGAGGGGGTAGACGCAAACCCAAGCGTAGCGAGGGGTTGCGGCGGAGGGGGAGACTTCCCCCACCAAAGTAAAACTTAAAAACTGCCAAATATACGACTTTTCGCTTAGCCTAAGTTTTGCGCCCCCGCACGCGAGTTAGCTCGCCACACTGCTCTACGAGACGCCTACGACGTTCAATTTCGACATTTGTGATGAAACGAAAACGAACCCGCGCGAACTCTAAATACAAAGTTTTTGTAAATACTCACGCAGCTGCTCAGCTTCTTCGTATGTGGCAAAAATCCTAAGCAATACCCTCGTCTCCTCTCCGACTTTGACGCAAATACGTTTAGATCCAAAAAGAAATGAGGGTTCTACATAAATTTTTGAAATATCTCGGAATTTCGTTTGGCGAGCACGATTGTTTTTACCCGCATGAATGGATCGCGCCTTTTGGTCGATGTAGCAAGCAGAGCTCTCTATAATGCTAACCACAAAAGCGATCAGGCCGATAATCACTAATATGACAAGTAAATAAATGCCAAAACCCTTTAGAATCTTAGAACCTCGTTGCGAGTAATCGAAGATGAAGTCAGGTACGTAGAGAAACAGCATCACCAGCAAAGATAAGATAATGGCTTTGGCAAAATTCGCCTGAGCTCCCAAGATAACGTTGCGCAAGCTTGGAGCCAATAAAACTGAATGGCTAGTCTCTTGGATGCGCAGCGATTTTATTTGTATTGAGCTAGCACTACGCATTACTCGTCATCATCAAAGTCGTCGTCAAAGTCATCGTCAAAGTCGTAGTCGTCATCAAAGTCATCGTCGAAATCATCATCTTCGTCTTCGTCATCTTCGTCGTCAAAGTCGTCATCAAAGTCATCATCAAAGTCGTCGTCTGCAAAGTCATCATCAAAATCTAGATCGTCATCGAAATCATCATCGAAATCATCATCAACGTCTTTGGGTGCTGTAATCAGCTGTTCTAAAAGGGCGAAAAACTCATGTTTTTCTAAGCCTGCCGTAGCTATGGTAACGGATTCTAGCGCTTGTGTATCGTTAAACAAGCCCTTAGATGAAACGCATAAAGAAGAGCGTGGGTTAAAATCGACCATTGCCAATACCTCTAAAAACCGTGGATCAGATCCAGTTGTGCGTATATGCTTGAGTAGCTGCGGCGCTAAAGGCGCCACGGCAACCATAGGGAAGATACGCAGAAGTGAAGAGCTAAGCAAGCAAATACTACTCAAAAATGAAGTCTGCCTACAGCTCGTTTCACGTTTTGAGCTTGCGGGCATACGATTTTTGTATAGCGGCGCTAGTTTTATTATTTTCTCAATGCTAAACCATCGAAACGCCCGCGTGTGCGGGAGTTTGAGTTTGAAGAATGTGCAAAGTCCCAAGCTCTAAGTGTCGTAGCTGGCATGGGACAAGGGAGATGAGTTTTGAACGAAAAGATCTGTTTTAGCCAAGAGCGCACGATGCTGCGCACTGTTTTAAACTGCTCTAAATCTCAAAGAAAAGATCCACATTGGGAATACCTAAGTATTGACGCGACAAGTTTTCGCGAGGCTTTAAACGAAATTGGCTGCGCAGATAGCGAATATATCGACGAATTTACGCAAAATATCCAAGTTTGCCTCCTTCGTACAGATCCTTTGACGCTTCGCATCAAAGGATTTGAGAGACAATTTTCTCGCCAAAATATCGCCGAAGCCATTGGACCTGTTGGCTCTCAATTCTTCCCCACTCGCCAGAAGGCGCTGCGCTGCGCTTTTGAGGCGGCGCGTGAAATATCTTATTTCGCTTATGGCAATTGGAGTGAGCAATTCCTAGATGATCCAGTCGCAAAACTCTGTTCGCTGCAAAACGCCGAACGAAAGCACAGCCCACAAGCCACCATATTGCGCGATTTACGTGAGGGGCACGAAACTGACCGCACAATGCTCGAAGTTTTGCAGAAAGATCGCTATTTTGTTCGCGATACTGAAAGTATATCTGATTTTATTAGCTTTCAGCATGCGCTACGCAGTATGCCGCTGGATGGGGCTATGGTCGAAAAGCTCAGCTCATCCTTTAATAAGCGCGCAACTATCGGAATCCGCGACGGCTTGCGCTGGTTTTTAGGCTCAAGGCACCCTTGGTTTAACTGGGAACGCGCCAAGGAACACATCAGCGAAGCCTTTAAGCTACACGGCAAAGAGAACTTCAATACTCCACAAATTGTTTATTTTACATGGGATCTCGACATTCCCGAGGAGGAGCTACAGAAACGATTAGCCTTTAACCAGCGCGTCGCCAAGTCTTTTGCCGAAAACCTACGAAAACGTTTCGCAAAACGCCCAGAGCTATTGGAACTCGATCTACCCACCATTGCCATGTGGGCCTTGGATATACACCATGATTACCCTGATTTTGATCTTGAGAGCGAAGGCGTCCTAGGCGCTAAAACGCATATGTCCTTCCTTAGCCACTCCATCCAAGGACAAGCTAAGCGAGAGATTTTAGGTGAAGATGCAAAAATGCGTAGAAACATCAAAATGGAGGCGCATTTTCAGGCTAACGATCTTATTCGTCGATATTTAAACGACTTAACATCAGACAATCGCATAAAGTTCTTTGAAGTTTTACAAGAAGAGATCGAAAGCTACCAGCAGCGTGGGGGTGTAGTCGTAGAGGAGGGAATACGCGAATTCGATCGCATCCCTTGTAGTTTAGTGGTTTTTCAGGATAGCGGGGAGCCCAAAGTCCAAGAAGGGGAGCGTTTACTCGACAGCTTTAATTTATCCGAAATCACTCAGCTTGAGCACGCTAGCTATATCCGCGCGTACTCCGAAATTTCGGAAAAACTCGTGGTGTTTTTTACTCTTGCGCTACGCCATATGATCGAGACTCAGCACATCCCCGACCTGCGCCCCAAAAATCTACTCAAGGACTTTTTGCTGCTCGGTTTGTGGGGAACGCGTACCGAGAAAATTCGGATACACCTTTACGTACCTGAAGATTCCGATGCCTCAACAACACTCACCAATAAACTCGCTCGCTGCGAAGTGCGTTTCGTGGGATTAGGGCAAATAGAAACAGGAGAGCTGCAAAGCACTCGCGATGCGGGGAGACTAGCGCGTTTTGCCGTTTCACAATTCGCCCCACTCATCGAACCAAGCATACTGCGTGTTTTGGCCACCTTTACCATGGCTTTAGAGGAGTTTCGCAGTGGCAATCGCGCGCAAAACCTCGACGTCTTTTCCGTGACGCGTTACGGCGTCGACATCGCGCGAGAGGCGATGCGCTACGGCGTTAAGGGAAGCCTTACCGATGCGGCCACGCTCTTTGAATTTGCACTCGATAGCAGCTTAGATGGCGTGCAGAGCGGGATCGATAAGCTACAAACTAGAATAGAGAAATGGCGAAAGAATAAGACTAAGGCTGAGGATTAATGTGCGAGGGTAGCCGCAACCCGCGCACAGCGAGGAGTTGCGGCGGAGGAGGAAACTTCTCCCACAAAAAATAGCCTTGAAAATTCTCAATTTAACGACTTTGCGCTTGTCCTGAACAGCACCCACCCCAATGAAGTGGATGAAGTTTGTGAAACTTCGCATTCACGATGATTTATCAAACAAAGTTATCGTGAAAATGTTGTTAATAAGTTGAATTATAGAATCTTCGATGTACAATATTAGCGGAGACTGAGTCCTTTATCGTGGGAGTACAAATGCGTAAATATTTCTCTAATGGCTTCAAGTTATTGGGCGCAGCATCACTGTTTGCGCTTTTTTCTATGGTTTTTTTAACAGCCTGTGAAACTGGAGAGTTACTCGACTATAACCGTATGGAAGAAGCGAAATGTCCACCGCGGGATTCGAGATGCTGCCCAGATGGCAGTGAAAGCTGTGCGGCGAGCGAAGTTTTGGAAGCTGGGCGCTGTTTGGTGCGTAACGATAAAGATTACGCCGCCGCGGGGCGCTGCTTGCGCGACACAATTTGTCGCGTGGTATCGCTCGAGGAAGAAACGATGCTTTTCGAGTGCCGCGAGCAATGCGAGGAAGGGCAAAGTGCTTGCCTCGACAAGGATGGATTGCCAATATGCGTAAACACGAAAAGTGACCTATTCAATTGTGGTGGATGCGTATACGAAGGGCGTGGCAAGACTTGTGAAAGCGGGCTTCGCTGCGTAAACGGGACTTGTACTGTATCGTGCTTGCAAGGTAAGGTTGCTTGTGGAGTAGATTGCATCGACCCACAGAGCGACAATAGGAACTGCGGGGGCTGTGTCATGGATAGAAAAGGCGTAAGCTGCGAGGATGGCTTGCTTTGTAGCCAAGGGAGATGTCAAAGTTCTTGTACGGGTGGGACTGTAGTTTGTGGCGATCGCTGTATAGACCCATATCGCGATAATGAAAACTGCGGGGGTTGCGAAGCAACTGGTGATGGGGTTTTGTGCGAGGAAGGCACGCGCTGTAGCCAAGGAAAATGCGGGAAAACCTGTGGTGGCGATACCATCCCTTGCGGGGATGTGTGTATCAACACAGAAACCGATAGCAGCAATTGCGGCGGCTGCGTAGTTGAGGGAAGCGGCGAGGCTTGTTCACAAGGATTGCGATGCAGCCGAGGGGCTTGCCAAAAAGAGTGCGACAAAGGCACCATTTTGTGTGGAAATATTTGCATCGACCCACTAAGGAATGCGCAAAACTGTGGCGGTTGCGTATCTGAAGGTGAGGGCGTTGTTTGTGATGCGGGTTATACTTGTGATGGCGGTAGCTGCGTAGCGAAGTGCGCTCCAAGCTGCCTTAATGGCGGAACTTGCACTGCTCCGAATACTTGCACATGCACTTCGGGTTGGGAAGGCGCGCAGTGCCAAACGCCAATTTGCTCGCCAGCGTGCGGAAGCAACGCAACTTGCAGTGCACCAAATACTTGCACATGCAATGCGGGTTGGGAAGGCGCGCAGTGCG
>Ga0265293_10008663_pt1 | contig 14978 bp, 11 predicted proteins | sample Munlanlewell138R_FD_192505 | JGI IMG/M metagenome (GOLD analysis project Ga0265293, IMG submission 192505) | Leachate microbial communities from a municipal landfill in Southern Ontario, Canada - Leachate well 138R | ecosystem: Engineered > Solid waste > Landfill > Unclassified | place: Canada...
ATGGAAGCCGGTTCTTGAAAAGGGATGGCCAGAAGGCAGGGGGCGGCAAGATGACATTGTATTGCCAGGTTGTCCTGACCCATGCGCCGCGTGCCATAGACAGAACCTGGACTTACCGGGTTCCCCGGGCTTTGGAAGAAGCTGTAAGGCCCGGTTCCCTGGTCCTGGTTCCCTTCGGGTCCGGCAAAAAACCTCTTCCCGCCTATGTCATGGAGATCAGCAGCCTGTTGCCGGAAGGCCTTTCACCCCAATCCATCAAAGACTTGGAGGAGCTGGTCCCTGGCCTTCCTCCGGTCACTTCGGAGCAGCTGCGCCTGGCCTATGAGATGCGGCGGCGCTACTACTGCTCCGTGGGGGATGCCTTGAAGACCATGATCCCCCCTACGGTCCTGGCGGCCAAGGGCCGATCCGTTCAGGCCTGCCGGCTGACTGACCCCCAGGAAGCCCTGGAAATGCTGGATTCCGGCGACTTGAGGAGCATGAAGCAGATTCGCGTCATTGAGCTCCTTCTGGAGCACGAATCGGCCTCCAGCCTGGAGATCCGTCAGGCGACCGGAGTCTCCCAAAGCGTCATCCAGACCCTGGCAAAAAGGGGGATCCTGACCCTTTTCAAGCAAAAAATGGAAGTTGATCCCCCCTTTGAAGAGGTTGAACCGGACTTGCCGCCCACCCTTACAGCCAGGCAGCAGGAGGCCGTCGGCGCCATCCGCCAGGCAGGCCGGCAAGCCGCTCCCAATACTCTCAAGGAACTGCTTTTATTCGGAATCACGGGGAGCGGCAAGACGGAAGTCTACCTGCACGCGGCAGAGGAGGTCCTGGCCCGCGGCCGCCAGGTCCTCATCCTGGTACCTGAAATCGCCCTGACACCTCAGATGACCCGGCGGCTGACCTCCCGCTTCGGCCGCCAGGTGGCCATCCTCCATAGCCGCCTGACACCTTCGGAGCGCTACGAAAGCTGGCAGCGGGTGCGGGCCCAGGAGATCCCCATTGTGGTCGGCGCCAGGTCCGCGGTCTTCGCCCCCCTGGAGAATCTGGGCCTGATTGTGGTGGATGAGGAGCAGGAATCCAGCTACAAGGCAGAGATGCAGCCCCGCTATTACGCGCCGGATATCGCCCGCATGCGGGCCATGATCAAGGGGGCGGTCCTGGTTCTGGGATCGGCAACGCCTCAGGTGGCCACCTACCAGAGGACCCTTGACGGTACATCCCAGCTCCTCAGCCTGCCTGGCCGGATCAGCGACCAGGGCCTGGCTGAAGTTGAAATCGTCGATATGCGGCGGGAATACGCAGCAGGCAACCTGTCGGTCTTCAGCCGCCGCCTGTGCGGCCTTCTGGGGGAGACCCTGTCCGCGGGCCAGCAGGCCATGATCCTGCTCAACCGGCGGGGCTTTTCGCGGACAGTCGTCTGCCGGGCCTGCGGCTGGCAGATGCGCTGCCCCTCCTGTGACATTGCCCTGACTTCCCACCGCAACCCCTACGGGCCGGAGAAGACGCCCAGCCGCATGGTCTGCCATCTTTGCGACCGGATCAGCAAGGTTCCCTCCCTTTGCCCTGAATGCGGCAGTGAGGAGATCGCCTCAATCGGGGCGGGGACCCAGCAGATCGAAGAAGCCCTCAAGGAACGATTTCCGGCCGCCCGGATCCTCCGCATGGACCAGGACACCACCCGGGGCCGCTTTTCACACAGGGAGCTCCTGGATGCCTTTGAGGCCGGCCAGGCCGATATTCTGGTGGGAACCCAGATGATCGCCAAGGGCCATGATTTTCATAATGTCACCTTTTCTGCCATCCTGTCAGCCGATCAGCTCCTGGGGACCGGTGAGTTCCGGGCCCTGGAACAGGCCTTCCAGCTCATAACCCAGACAGCCGGCAGGGCAGGGAGAGGCCATAAGAAGGGCCGTGTCATCATTCAGACTTTGCAGCCCGATCATTTTGTTGTCCAGGCTGCGGCCAGCCAGGATTACGGCCGCTTCTTCCAGGAAGAGATCATTTTCCGCCGGCGTATGGGCTATTTGCCCTTCGGTCATATTGGCCTGATTGAGTTCCGGTCCTTTGAAGAGGATTGGGCCAGGGAGGCGGCCATGGCCTGCTACCGCCTGCTTCTGTCCCTTATGGAAGGGGAGGGCAGCCCCTTCGGGCAAACCAGCCTGACCCGGCCGGCTCCGTCCCCCATAGCCCGCATCCGAAATCGCTTCCGCTACCGGATCATCGCCCGGGATCCGTCGGCAGAGAATCTGACCCGGCTTCTCTTTCATGCCGCGGACCGGATCAAGCGTTCTCCCCGAGGTTCCATGACCGTAGACATTGATCCCTGGTCCACCCTTTAAGCCTGTATCACCTGCAACTGCAGGCCCTCTAAGGCCTGCCTGTGCTAGACTGAAGAAAAAACAAGGAGGCAGGACATGGCACTTCGCGAGATCCTCAAAGAGGGCGATCCGGTGCTGGCCAAGCGCGCGCGGCCGGTCAAGGGGATCAACAATAAAATGCAGCTTCTGATCGATGATCTGATTGAAACCATGTACGAGGGCGATGGTGTTGGACTTGCCGCGCCCCAGGTCGGTGTCCTGCGCCGGATCTTTGTCATGGATGTCGACGATGAGGGGCCGCAGGTCTTCGTCAACCCTGAGATCATCGGCCAGGAGGGCCGGCAGGAAGGCATCGAAGGCTGTCTTTCCCTGCCAGGTCTTTTCGGCATTGTCAGCCGGCCCTTTCAGGTGACCGTCCGGGCCCTGGACCGTGAAGGCCAGCCCTTTGAAAAAACAGTGGAAGGCCTGGCCGCCCGCTGTGTCTGCCATGAAACCGATCACCTGGACGGCATCCTCTTCCGCCGCCACTCACAGATTCCCCTCTGCACCCTTGAGGAGCTGCCCCCGTCCGAAGGTTCCGGGGAGGATAGCCAGGAAGAAGAGGAGGCAGGAGGAAACCTGTGATCTCTTTTGGCTTCATGGGCACGCCCCAGTTTTCGACCATTGTCCTGGACCATCTGGAGGCTGCCGGCTTCCTGCCAGCTTTTGTGGTCACCCAGCCCGACCGCCCCTGCGGCCGGGGCCGGAAGATGACACCGTCACCTGTCGCTCTCTGGGCCGGGGAGCGGGGAATCGAGACCCTCAAGCCCGTCAGCTGCCGCCAGGAGTCTTTTATTGAAGATCTTGGCAAGCGTGCTCCCCAGTTCATGATCACGGCCGCCTTCGGGCAGATCCTGCCGCCTGAGGTCCTGTCGATCCCTGAGCAGGGCTGCCTCAATATCCACGCCTCGCTCCTGCCCCGTTACCGGGGTGCTTCACCCATCCAGACAGCCCTCCTCATGGGGGAAAGCCGGACGGGTGTGACTCTGATGCGTATGGATGCCGGCCTGGATACAGGCCCCCTTCTGGCCCAGGAAGAGATGGAGATCCCCCGGGAGATGAACGCAGGCGAACTCAATCTGGCTCTGGCCCACCTGGGCGGTCAGCTGATGGCCCGCCACCTGGAGGATTTCGCGGCCGGCCGGCTGACGGAGGAAGAGCAGGATGAAGACAAGGCCACCCTGACCCGGATTCTCCGGAAAGCGGATGGAGAGATCCGCTTTGACCGGCCTGCCCATGCGGTCCACAACCAGATCCGGGCCATGAATCCCTGGCCGGGCGCCTTTGGTTTCCTCCAGGGCAAACGCTATAAGTTCCTGCGAGCCAGGGTTTACCCCCATCCGCTTGCCCCCGGCCAGGCCGGCGAGCTTATTCTGGAGGACCGGCGCATGCTGGTGCTCTGCGGGCAGGGGGCCGTTGAAATCCTGGAGATTCAGCCCGAGTCCGGCTCTCCCATGCTCTGTATCGACTGTTCACATAATTTTGTTGAGGGCGCGGTCTTCGGCGCCTGTTCGACAGCCGACTGACGGAAGAGGTCAGGCATGCCCTTTATCGGTTACATCCCCTTCTTTGTTGGCCTGGCAGTCAGCCTGGGAGCCCAGCTGCTGGTTTCACTGACCTTCCGCCGTTACAGCCGGCTGCCGGCAGCTTCTGCTTATTCGGGCTTTTCGGCTGCCCGCCGCCTTTTGGACAAGCAGGGACTCAGTGGGGTTGCCATTGAACAGACAGGCGGAAACCTGTCAGACCATTACGACCCCAGGCGTAAGATCCTGCGCCTGTCCCAATCGACTTACGCGGCCACCTCTGTTGCCGCTATCGGAGTTGCCGCCCATGAGACGGGGCACGCTGTCCAGGACCGGGACCACTTCATCTTCAACCGCATCCGGTCGGCCCTCCTTCTGCCCGCCAATATTGGTTCCATGGCCGGCCCTTACCTGGCCGGTCTGGGTTTCGTCCTCGACGGCCTCTGGTCCCGCCTTTTGATTCAGTTCGGGATCGGCCTCTTCGCCGCTTCCGTTCTCTTTTATCTGATCACCCTGCCGATCGAATTTGATGCCAGCCGGCGGGCCGTCCGCATGCTGGAGGATACGGGCATTCTGGGCGCAGAGGAGCTCAAAGGCGCCAGAAAGGTCCTCCGCGCGGCGGCCTTGACCTATGTGGCCTCGGCGGCGGTTTCAGTCCTTTATTTCTTCCGGCTGAGCGGGATGGCAAGCTCACGGAATAGAAGATAAGGCCCATGGCCCGTCCGCAAACCAAAAGAAAGGCCGACAAGGCCCGCCTGGCCGCTGTCAAGGTCATCCACCAGGTGACTGAGGAGCAGGCTTTCTCCAATGAAAGCGCCGCCTTCCACCTGGCTTCGCCCGGCCTGGATGCCAGGGACCGGGCCTTTGCCTCGGCCATCCTCTTCGGGACCCTCTCCCGCCTGCCTTATATCGATTATCTTCTGACCCGCGCTTCCTCGCGCCCATTGGCGGACCTGGATCCCTGGATCCGGGCCATCCTGCGGGCAGGAGTCTGGCAGCTCTTTTTCTCCTATCAGGCAACAGCGGCCGCGTCCTGCGATGAAAGTGTCCGCCTGGCCCGCTTTCTTTCGGGCGAGCGGGCGACAGGCTTTGTCAATGGCATCCTGAGGCGCCTGGCCCGGGAAGGCCAGGCGCCTGCCGGCCCCCATGAGGCCATCCTGGAGGCCGGTCTGCCGCTGGCCCTTTATGATCTGCTGGCAGGCTGGTATGGCGGGGAGACGGCTCTGGCCCTTGGGCAGGCCTCACTTCTGGCTCCGGCTCATGCCATTATCAGGCCCAACGGCTGCAGACTGGACGCCTTTGAAGCCTGGCTATTGACCGGCCAGGCAGAAAGCCTGCGGCCTGAACGGGCAGCCTGGCCTCCCGGTGCCTATACCATGACAGCGGGCGGACGCAGTCTGACAGCTACAGATGCCTATGAGGCCGGTCTCTACAGCCTCCAATCACAGGCAGCCATGACCGCGGGCCTTGTCCTTTACGGGAGTCCGGAAGACCGCTACCTGGATCTATGCGCTTCACCGGGCGGCAAGACCGGTCATCTGGCGGAACTTGCGGCCTGCAAGGCTTCCATCCTGGCCTGTGATCTTTCCGCTGAAAAGGTGGAGACCCTGAGGGCCAACCTGACCCGCCTGGGCCACACCTTTGTCCAGACCCGCATCCATGATGCGGCGGCCCTTGAGGAGGACCTGACCGGCTCTTTCGACCGGGTGCTCTGCGATGTCCCCTGCAGCGGCCTTGGACTTCTGGCCAAACGCCCTGAAATCAGGTCCCGTGTCACGCGGGAATCCATCGACCGCCTGCGGGGCATCCAGGGGCGGATCCTGGCAAGCGGGGCGCGCGCCCTTGCACCGGGCGGCCGTCTGCTCTACTCCACCTGCACCATCAACCCGGAGGAGAATGAAGAGCAGATCAAAGATTTCCTGGCTTCGGAAGCAGGCGCTTCCTTTGAATTGGAGGACTTGACCGGGGAACTCCTTTCCCTTCTTGGTGATTCGGTCCACCGGCCTTTTTCGGACCGCCTGCCCGGAACCATCCTCTTCCTGCCCCACCTCCACGACACAGATGGTTTCTTCCTTGCCCGCCTCCGCCGGATGGCTTGAGGGGGCTCTTTGATTGCGTCTTGAAGGGTAAAATGCTAGAATCACACGACAGGTTGGAACTTGCGTCAGGAGGATGGGTCCCGGGATCTACCCGGTGCTTTCATCCCTTTTGGCAAGTCCTGGCAGCGAATAATGGTAATTCCTGCAATGGAAAGATAAGGACATGACAGGTCATTCAATCGCCTATTCAGGGATGACGCATCCGGGATTTGTCCGAGAGCGCAATGAGGACAGCTACGCGGCCGACGTCCCGGAAGAGGGCTGGCCTTTCATTTTTGCTGTGGCAGACGGCATGGGCGGCCACGCAAACGGACAGCTGGCCAGTCGGACCGCCATTGCCTATGTGGTCTCCTTCCTGCGCAGCAACCTGCCCGCGGACAACCAGCCGGAGACCGTCCGGTCCGTCCTGGATGACGCCTTCCAGAAGACCAATGTCAAGGTTTATACCACCTCACTTGAAAATCCGGAGAATGCGGGGATGGGGACTACCCTGACCCTCATTGTCCTTTACCGCAAGAGCTGCTTCGTTGCCCACATCGGAGACAGCCGCTGTTACGTTCTCAGGGGGCGGAACCTGGAACAGCTGACCCGGGATGATACCTACGTGGGTCAGATGATCGCCTCAGGTACCCTGGACGAGAGCGAGGCCGGATCCCATCCCAGGCGCCATGTCCTGACCCAGGCTCTGGGTTATCCTGAATATGTTGAACCCCATATCACGCATGTTGACTTGTTGGCAAAAGATCGCTATCTTCTGTCGAGTGACGGCCTGCACGGGGTTTTGTCACAGGAAACGATTACAAAGACGCTGCGCCAGGCCGGTACGCCGGATGAAGCGGCAGCTTCACTGATTGAACAAACGTTACAGGCAGGCGCTCCGGACAATGTGACAAGCCTTGTCGTTTTCGCCTGATTAGGAGGTTTGAATGATTTCTTCACAATCATTTGCCCAAGGGACGGTGATTGCGGGCCGATACCAGGTTATACGGACCCTGGGCCAGGGCGGCATGGCGACCGTTTATCTGGCACAGGACAGCACCAGCGGTCAGGAAGTGGCCGTCAAGGTCATGCACGATGACCTGGCCAACGACCCCGAGTTTGTCCGCCGCTTCGCGACGGAAGCCCGGGCTGCGGCGAGCCTGGATCACCCCAACATTGTCCGCGTCCTCGACTACGGTTCTTACGAGGGCGTGCGTTATATCGTTCAGGAATACGTCGAGGGGACAACCCTCAAGGACATCATCCGCCGCAACGGCCCTATCGATTACCGGCTGGCAACCCCTCTGCTGATCCAGATCGGCCTGGCCCTGGAACACGCCCACCGGCGTGAGGTCATCCACCGCGACATCAAGCCGCAAAATATCATGATCACCAAGGATATGGTGGCCAAGGTGACCGACTTTGGGATCGCCCGTGCCTCCAGCACCAATACCATCACGCTGACAGGCGGGGTGGTCATGGGTTCTGTCCACTATTTCTCACCCGAGCAGGCCAGAGGCGGTCAGGTGACCGCCCGGTCCGACCTCTACTCTTTAGGTATTGTCTTCTACGAGATGCTGACGGGGCGGATGCCCTTTGACGGAGAATCCTCGGTTGCGGTGGCTATCAAGCACCTGCAGGAGATCCCGCCGGCCCCCTCGACTTATGTGCCTTCCCTGCCGCCGGCCCTGGACCGCATTATCTTCCGGTCCATCCAGAAGAATCCGGAGGCCCGCTACCAGACGGCCCGCGAGTTCGTCGATGAACTGGATGCCTTCATGATCGAACCCGACGGTGCCTACGGGGTCATCCCCCGTTCGGCGGCACAGTGGGAGACGGCCTCGACCTCGGCCTTGAGCGCCCAGAGCGGCGAGTCCAATTATGGAAGGATCCGGGAGATCGAACGCACCTTCAACAAGCGGCGATCCTCGCGTTATCGGGATACAGCCATCGCCATAACGGTTGTGGTGGCAGCTGTCCTCCTCCTGGCCCTTCTGACCGTCTGGCTGGTCCGCCACTTCGCGCCCGGCGAAACGGATCCGACCGATTCGGCCGAGATTGTTCTGCCCAATTTCCAGGGCCAGTATTACACGGATATTGAAGCCCAGCTTGAGGTTTTGAAAAATGCCGGTCTGGTGGTCGACCCTCAGTACGAGATGAGCGACACGGTCCTGCCGGATATTATTTTGCGGCAGACGCCTGAATCCGACGGCACCCTGAAGATTGATCCCAGGGGGGCCATCCTGACTCTCTATATTTCCCTGGGGCAGGATTCGGCAGTTGTTCCCCAGGTGGTCGGCAAATCCTTCCAGATCGCAGATATTGAATTGCGAACGGAAGGTTTCCTGGTCAAGTTTACACCGGAGGTTTCGTCGACTGTTTCCAAGGATCTGGTTATCCGGACGGAACCCGCCGCAGGCGAAATGGTGCCCAAGGGCTCAACGGTTGAGATCTTCTACAGTACGGGGCCTGAATTTGTTATCATCCCCGAGCTCCAGAGCCTGCCCTATGAACAGGCACTGGCCCTGCTTGAGGAAAACTCACTTCTTCTGGGCGGGGAGACCTCCATCACAGGCCAACCTATTCCCGCCAATGACAAGTACGTCATCCGCCAGTCGCCGGAAGCCGGTGAGAAATACCCGCCCAATACCCTGGTCATCATTACCGTGGGGACAGCTAAAGACCTTTACGATTACCTGAATCCGACACTTCCGCCCGAGGAAGTCACCATGCTGGAGGTCCGGGGCAAGACCTTCCTGCAGGCCATGCAGGAGCTGGAGCCCCTCAACCTGGTTCAGGTCACCATGACCAGGTGGAATCCCGCGACCACTCTGAATCCGGAAAATCCGGCCGACCATAACCTGATTTTCATCCTGGAGCAGACACCCAAGCCGGGGATCAAGTTCAAACCATCGGAGAATGTGACCCTGGTCTTCGGATCCGCTGCCGATCTTGACGCCTACCGGAATCCTACCACGACAACCACGACCACGACGACCACGTCATCGGAGACGACCACGACAACGACTGAACCGGATTAAGGAGACCGCCATGGCCGTGACAAGGCAAGATTCAAAGCAGGACAGGGGACGGGAGATCTTCCTTGACCGGTCGACGAACCTGCTCTGCCCCTCTGTCCTTTCCTCGGACCTGGCGGCCCTGGCCGCTTCCGTCCAAAGCCTGGACGGCCAACTGGATCTGATCCACTGTGATGTCATGGACGGCCATTACGTCCCCAACCTGACCTTCGGCCCTCCCGTCATTGCCGCCTTGGCCAGACATACGGACAAGCCCCTGGATGTCCACCTGATGGTGACCAACCCCGACCGCCTTCTGGAGGACTATGCCAGGGCGGGTGCCTTGACCCTGGTAGTCCATATTGAGGTCCTCCAGCACGCCCAGCGCACCCTGTCGGCCATCCGCCAGCTGGGCTGTTTTGCCGGGATTTCGCTGAATCCGTCAACCCCGCTGGAATCCATCCGCTGGCTGCTGCCGGATCTGGACATGATCCTGCTCATGTCGGTCAATCCGGGCTTCAGCGGCCAGTCCTTCATCCCTCAGGTCATGGACAAGATCCGGGAGACCCGCCGTCTGATCGATGACTCCGGCTATCCTGTCCGCCTGCAGGTGGACGGGGGCATCAGCGCCGCCAACGCGGCCGACATTGTCCGGGCCGGAGCCGACATGATCGTTGCCGGATCGGCTGTCTTTGGAGCGGAAGATCCCGCCTGGGCAGCAGGGGAGCTCCGACGGATCATGCGGACCGCCAAAGCCCGCCTGTAAAGAGCCATGACGCAAATGGCCCTTGACGCCCTGATCGCCCTGGCCGGCCAGGCCGGATCCCCTGATTATTTTTCAGACTGGGCCGTCCAGACATCCAAAACCCTGATCGCCGCCGACGGGGGAGCAGAGGCTCTTCTGACTCTGGGCCATGTCCCCCGCCTTCTGGTCGGGGACTTCGACTCCATCCGGCCACAAACCCGCCAGCAGCTGGCCGGCCTGTCGGAATCACTGACTTTCCCAAGAGACAAGGATTACACAGATGGGGAACTGGCGGTAGCCGCTTCTGTTCTCCTTGCCCTGGGTATGGATCCGGCAGAGATCGCCCTGGCCGATCCGCAGGGGCACGCCCTCTATCAGGCCTTTGAGACAGCCGGGGATCTGACCGGCCGGTCCTTCATCTTTCTGGATTATGGAGGAAGGCGTCTGGATCACCAGCTGGCCAATGTTGCCCTGGCACGTATTCTGGCCCTGAGAGGCGCTCTTGTTTTCATGACGGACGGGACCAGCCTGGCCCGCCTGATCAGCGGCCCCGCTGACATGAAGGAGGTCTTTCCGGAAGACTGCTTTCGAAAAGCCAGGGATCAGGCGCCGGAAACAAGCTTCCATTTCTCTCTTCTGGCTTTGGATGACGGGGTGACGGATCTGACCCTCAAGGGCCTGGAATGGGAGCTGGACGGGCTGCGGCTGCCCATGGGCCGTTCCCAGGGCCTGAGCAACCGGCCGCGGGGGGCTTATCCCCTGGACCTGTCGCTCAAGCTTTCAGCCGGGAGCCTTCTGGCTTACACCTACCCCCGGGATCTTTAAACCGACTCTTTTCAGCGGTCAAGCAGGAATCTGACGTAGCGCTTCTTGCCCAGGCGGATCAGGAGCTGATCCTGGTCGAAGGCCGCTTCTTCCAAGAGAGCAAAGACTTCCCTGACCGGTTCCTGGTTGAGGTAGAGCCCGCCCTGTTCGATCAGCCGCCGGGCTTCCCCCCTGGAGGCGACAAGTTTTCTGTCTGCCAGGATCTCGAGCAGAGAGACGGGCAGCTGATCCAGGCTGATCCGCTCAGTGGGGACCGAGCTGTCGTCGCCGCCTGCCCCGAAAAGGGCGCGGGCCGCCTCTTGGGCCTTTGAAGCCTTATCGGGTCCGTGGACAATGGCGGTAACCTCATAGGCAAGGCGCTCTTTGGCCTCGTTGATGGCCGACCCTTCCATGGCCTCGTAGGCGCGGATCTCATCCATATCCAGGAAAGTCAGGAAGCGCATGCAGCGGGCGACGTCGGCATCACCGACATTGCGCCAGTACTGGTAGAAGTCGTAGACCGGGTATTTTTCCTCATCGAGCCAGACAGCGCCCTTGGCGGTCTTTCCCATTTTCTGGCCGTCGGAAGTGGTCAGAAGCTGGAAGGTCAGGCCGTAGGCCGCTTCCTGGTCCTTTTTTCGGATCAGTTCCGTGCCCGCGATTATATTGGACCACTGGTCATCACCCCCGGCTTGCAGCCGGCAGCCGTACTTGCGAAAGAGCATGAGGAAGTCATAGGCCTGGAGCATCATGTAGTTGAATTCCAGGAAGGTCAGGCCTGAATCCAGCCGCTGCTTGTAGCAGTCAGCTGACAGCATGCGGTTGACGGTAAAATGGGGTCCGACCTCGCGGATGAATTCCATGTAATTCAAGGGTATCAGCCAGTTGGCGTTGTCGTCCAGAATCACCTGGCCCTGGGAGAAGTCCAGCAGCCGGCTCATCTGCTTGATGAAGCAGCTGACATTGTGTTCGATTCTCTCAGGTGTCAGGACCGACCGCATATCCGTCCGCCCCGAAGGGTCGCCCACATAGCCGGTTCCTCCGCCCATGAGGGCGATGGGCCGGATACCGGCCCGCTGCATGTGGCTCATGATCATGATCTGGACCAGGTGGCCGGCATGCAGGCTGTCGGCGGTGGGATCGAAGCCCACATAGAAGGTGGCTCCCTCAGTGGACAAATAAGTACGCACCTCTTCTTCGTGTGTGACCTGGGCGATGTAGCCGCGCTCCTGGAGCGTGTCGAATACGTGTTTCTTCATCTTGTGGGCAACCTCCTTGAAGTTTTCAATGCAAATACTCTATCACAAGACCCTTCAGCGGACCTGCAGGACGGTGCGCTGGAATTCGCTCTGCCGTCCAAGGCCCGCCGCCTGATTCCAGATGGCCTGGGCGCGAAGATCCAGGGCCGCCTGCCGGACGGCCGCAGTGTCCTTGAGTTTTCGAAAGTCAGAGGCCTGGACAATGAGGGGCAGGCGGGCTTCCTTGCGCATAAAGGACAGAAGGCGCCTCCCCTGGCGGTTGAAGCCCAGGACGCGAATGTAGGTTGGCTGGTCTTTTGTCAGGGCCTGATCACCGGCTTCAATCCCCAGGGCCGCCGCCAGGATGGCCCGCCGGACGCGGGAGGCTGGGTGGCTGCGGCTGGCCAGCTGGTCCGCCAGCTTGCTGTAGGCCAGGGGATCATCAGACAGGGCCTGGATGGGGTCCATAGCCAGCGCCTTGTAGATGCGGTCACCCAGGCCGCCCTGCATGCCTTCTGCAAGATTCAGCCTGTCGCGGTCAAAGAAGACAGGGGACAGGAGAAGGGAGGGCGCCAAAGCTTCTTCAAAGACCAGGCCTCTGCCGCTTGTGAAGGCCTCTAAAAGGGCGGCCAGGCTGTCGGCAGGCAGTGTGCGGGACAGGTCCCGGGCCAGGGCCAGGGCGGACTTGGGGCCTTTCTGCCAGGCGGTCCAGACCTGGTCCCTGATCCGGCTGGCCGAACGCGCGGCCTTGTCAATCAGGGGAAGAGCCAGGCTTGGCAGAGGGCTGGTCCTGGCCAGGGCCTTCTCATATTCAACGGCCAGAATGGTGTTGGATTCCCCAAGAAGGGAAGCCAGGTCGGGCCGGCCGGAGATTTGGGCCAGGGCATCCTGGCGGGCCGCGGCAAAGCCCTTGCCCTCGGCGATGCCCTGGCGGATGGCCTGGCCCAGGGCAGGAGGCTCCTGAGCCAGAAGGGCACCAACTTGCCGGATGGCCTCATGGTCTTCCGGCCGTTCCGTCCCGTAGGCCAGCTTGCGGGCGACACCGGTCGCAAGGAGGGTCCCGACAGCGCCCTGGGCGAAGCGTTCAGCTGAAGCCGCGGCAAAGGCCGTTGGCAGTTCAAGGACCAGGTCTGCCCCCATGGAGAGCGCCAGACCGGCGCGCAGACCCTTGTCCAGGAGGGCTGGGACGCCCCGCTGGCAGAAGGGTCCCGACAGGCAGACGATCAGGCCGGCCTTGGGTCCCATATGCTCCCGGATCATGGCCAGCTGCTCCTGGTGGCCTTTATGGAAGGGATTGTATTCAGCTGTCAGTCCGCAGGTCTCCATCATTCCTTGATCTCCGGGCGCTGCCGCCCTCTCACTCCAGAGCCTCTTTGATGCTAAAATCAAGCTAAAGGACGGGAGGCCAAATGTCAAAGAAAGCGCATCGTATTTTACTTATAGCGGCAGGGCTCCTGGTGGCAGTCCTGGTGCTGGTATTGGCCTATGAGCTGATCTTTGCCTCCTCAAGGCGCAGGTGGAAATTGCCCGAGCTCCCCGGAGCCGCAGGTTCAGCGGATCTTTATGATCCCGGCCTCCTCTCGCCCGGTCTTTTGAAAATCATTCAGAACAAGCTCCTGGTGCAGGTATCGGTGGATTCGGTCACGGTCGACGGCCTCCTGGTCTCTGCCTATGAAACCCCCGCCAGGCAGACCCAGGAGGGGAGCCGGACCGGCCTTTACCTGGCTTCGGATCAGATCGCTTACGGCCGGGGACTGGTCCGCATGGGCAAGAAGACGGACTTCAACCGCTGGCTTCAAGCCTTCGATCAGGCCTTCGGCCGGGAAGGGGAGCCTTTTCACGCCTCCCACCTGACGGGCCAGGAGGATTTTCCCTTGATTGTCCAGCGGGGGCCGGCCCACTGGTCCGTCACCCTGAGCTATACACGGGTCCTTCTGGAAGGTTACCGGGCTTTCGGGGGCAAGGCCCTGGCAGCCCGGATCATGGACCTGTCCGACCGCCTCCTGCCCCTCTTCCAGGAAAAGGAGACAGCAAGTCCCCTGATCGCGGGTCCCCGGACCCTTCTGGCTTACGACGAATGGGATACACCCCCACCCGATACGGTGCCCGAGCCGGGGGAAGAACAGCCCCTGGAGCACGCTCAGGGTACCCACCTGGCTGAAATCGACTGCTGGACCCTCCTGGCCCTTTCACGTTTTGACGCCCAATGGGCCCCTCTGGCCGCGGACTGGCAAAAGATCCTGACCCGGGCCAGGCTGGACGGCCCTCTGCCTCTCTACGCCTCAGCTTTGGGAGAAGACGGGGAGACCTACCTGGCCGTTACCGGTGAGAGCACCCTTTCATCCCTGAGGGAGGAGCTCCTGATTAACCTCCATCTGGCGGAGGTGGGCCAGGCGGATTCTGAATTCATCTCCTGGCTCCGTTCCCAGCTGCGGGACAACAAGGAGCTGCCATCCGGCTGGAACCCGGTTAACGGGCAAGCCTCCTCCAGCCAGGCCCAATCGGCGGATTACGCCCTGGCTCTTCTGCTGGGCCGGGCCGCCGGTGACCAGCTCCTCATGGATGAGGCACGCCAGGCCCTCATGACGGCCTATGCATCCAGTCAGACCAGTGATATCCTGGGCGGCTGGTACAGGGCGGGAAAGAGCCAGCGCACCTTCCTTCTGGTGGCCGAGGACAATACGGCCGTTCTGGTCTCCTTACGCTGACACTATGCTATAATTCCACTGGTTCCAGGATAAAAGAGCCTGTAAGGACGGGCTTCGAGCCAGCAGTCCGGCAGGGAATCATAGGAGACGGAGGGTAGACTTGGATTTTCTTGATTATGTGATGAATGAGGCGCGCAGCGCGAAAAAAACAATTGTGCTGCCGGAAAGCGGAGACAGGCGGGTCATTGAAGCAGCGGCGGCAGCTGCGTCAGAGAAACTTGCTCAGATCATCCTGATCGGGGACTGGAAGAAAGTCCGCCAGGATTTCCCCGACATCCATCTGGACGGGATCCGTTTTATGGAACCGCAAGGCTATGAGCGCCTGGACGAGATGGTTGAGACCCTCTATCAATTGAGAAAACACAAGGGACTTTCCGAGGATCAGGCCCGGGCCATGGTCCAGGATCCTACCACCTTCGGAATCATGCTCTTGAAGCTGGATGAGGCCGACGGCCTGGTGGCCGGCGCCGTCAACACGACAGCGGATACCCTGCGCCCCGCTCTGCAGATTCTCAAGACC
>Ga0265293_10008664_pt1 | contig 14977 bp, 13 predicted proteins | sample Munlanlewell138R_FD_192505 | JGI IMG/M metagenome (GOLD analysis project Ga0265293, IMG submission 192505) | Leachate microbial communities from a municipal landfill in Southern Ontario, Canada - Leachate well 138R | ecosystem: Engineered > Solid waste > Landfill > Unclassified | place: Canada...
TCTCTCATAATCAATCACCAAATCTGGAAACTCACCTGTTATCGCATTCATCAAATTATAAGACATAGCTGCATTCATAGCAGTAATCTTACCACTTGCATCAGCACTAAACCCCTGGCGAATAACTGGAGTAAGCGGTTTCAAAAAATCCATAGTCACGCTAAACTTAGTGCGCTGAGACACCTGTCCTTTTGTACGCGGATTTCTTACAGTAGTAGGCAGTGATCTGATATAATCAATCCCTTTCCAACTTGCACCAACAACGGTGCCCACCTTTCCGGAGAAACCTCCGAGAATACCTTTTTTAATCGTACCCATAAATAAGATTTTTAAAATGTTAAACATTAAACTAATTGGACTTGGATAGGACTTGGTATAGTCTAATCATTGTCCGAATGCAATGAAAAGGGTTAAAATAATAATGTATAAGAATCGGTTATTTTTGCGTTAGATTGCACCGAAATGCTCAGATTTGCACATAAGGTTAAACACTAAATGAAGGGATGAGGATAACTGAAAGCATAGCGTATAGCACTCTGTGGAATTCGTAATATGCAAGGTTTTTCGGAAAAATACTATTTGAGAGAAACGAAAATGGAGATTTTTGCGAAAACACGAAGTGCTTGACCTTAGCAGATTAAAGAAGACCACATACCTTTGCTATGCATTCATTTATCCGGGTTGGAATAAAAAGATTAATTTGATTTAATCATTATTCATCTATAATTGTGTAATGAAGTATGACACCCAGGCTTTTTTCATGACGTTCCATTTTTCTTATTCTATTAAACTTTCTTTTAAACTCGGTATTAAAAATTGCAGGTGTACTATTTTCAAATAGACCCTCTTCGATATCAAGTTCAGTTCCTTTTTTTACTTTAAATGGATATTTTAGTCCTGCTTTAATCAAAAGCTCTTCGGTGCGAAAATAATCAATGGTATTTGCCTCTTTCAGATAACATTTTACAAAATATCTCAAAGCTCGATGAGAAAGAATGTAAGTAATCCATTCCGGATTATTTTCATCTTGTAAAAAATCTAAAGTAATAGGAAATATTACTGTTTCATTTGGTTTCATATTTTTAGTTATGTTTGCTATATAGTTAATTATCAGATAGAAAGTTACGAAATAAAACTTTAAAAATGACTGATTAATAGATTTATTATAAGCATAAATAGTCGTTAGTTGCAAATATTTTTGCAACCATATGAGCCGCGGTGAGCGTAGCGAAACCGCCGCATATTGAAATTAAATACAAAGATGAAAATGAAGTTGAATAACGGAGGAGAGATGTTTAGATATATTAAGTATTTATCGTAAACGCGTCGGAAGCGGGACGACGATACACTAAAGGATGTCGACCCCCGACCGACCCGAAACGTTTTGTATGAGCCATTGCTAAAATGATGCAATGATTGAATATAGTCTAAATTTAACGAGAGATGAAGAATGTTAGAATATAGCCTAAATTTAACGAGAGATGAAGAAGGTAGATTTCTAAGTTAGATTAAAAAACTGTACGATATATCAACATTAAGAATAAATTCGTATATTTGTATAAATATCGTATATCTCAAAATTGAATTAAAAACGACATGAAAGAGAAAACAGACAAAAAAATGAAACATCCTTTAGCCTGCATTCATCCCGATGCAAACATCGCGTCAACGGTCGAGATAGAGCCGTTTGCCATTATTGATAAAAATGTTGTCATCGGAGAGGGAACCCGTATCGGTTCCAACGTGAGGATCATGGAAGGTACACGAATCGGTAAAAACTGTCGTATCTTTCCCGGGGCAGTGATAGGCGCCATTCCCCAGGACCTGAAATTCAGAGGAGAAGAGACACTTGCCGTTATCGGCGACAATACAACCATACGGGAATTCGTGACCGTCAACAGGGGAACCATTGCCAGGGGTAAAACCGTTATCGGGAACAATTGCCTGATTATGGCTTACTGCCATATCGCGCATGATTGTATGCTGGGTAACCATATAATCATGGCTAATACGACACAACTGGCAGGAGAAGTGGTTATTGACGATCATGCTATTTTAAGCGGCGGTATACTGGTTCATCAGTTTACGCGTATCGGTTCGCACGTGATGATCCAGGGAGGATCGAAGATAAACAAAGACGTGCCCCCTTTCGTGAAAGCGGGACGCGACCCCGTTTCATATACCGGCATCAATTCCATAGGATTGCGGCGACGAAATTATACCAAGGAACAAATTGAGAACATTCGGAATATTTACCGTTATCTTTATTCGATGGGTATGAACACGTCGCAAGCCCTCGAGCGCATTGAAACCGAATTTCCCGTTACAAAAGAGCGCGATGATATTTTGCTTTTCGTCCGCGGCTCTTCACGCGGAATTATTAAAGGGCAGCCTGTAATCGGTAACTTTGAACCGTCAAAAAATGGCAAAGTAAAACCAGCAGTTTTGATACAAAAATAGCATTCATATCTTTTCTTTGTAGTTGCAAAACTTAAAAGGAAAAAATGAATGCTGTAATTACCTCTTCCTCGCTAAAGAAATTAGTAATGTGGAACAAAGTTAGAGAATTAAAATCATTTGGCCTTAATAAGAGCCAAATATCTCGTGAGTTAGGGCTCCATCGTGATACAGTGGCCCGTTATTTATCTATGAGTGAGTCTCAGTACATCGCCAGTAATAGCTATCGTAGAGCCTATAAATACAAATTAGGTCCATATGAGAACTATATCCGTGATGAACTATCTGCTCACCCTTATTTGTCAAGTAGTCAGGTTCATGATCACTTGAAGGAACACTTTCCAGGCTTTCCATCTGTAAACGTCAAAACAGTTTACAACTATGCGTTACATGTGCGTCAGAAATATAACCTACCCAAAAACCCTGAGCAGGGATATCGCCCTTATGAAAAGCAACCAGAAGATCCTTTTGGAAGATATGCTCAGGTAGATTTTGGAGAACGTTATATGAGCAGATCACATGGGTGTGTGAAGGTCTATTTTTTCGCCATGGTTATGAGCCGTTCACGACAAAAGTTTGTCTATTTCAGCCTTAATCCTTTCACAACAGCCTTGACTAATTATGCCCATGAGTTGGCTTTTAAGTTCTATGGTGGTAGTCCTAGTAAGATACTTTATGACCAAGATAAAGTTTTGTTGAGCGCTGAGAATCTAGGAGACTTGATACTCACTCACTGTTTTCGTCAGTTTGTAAACGAAATAGGATTTGAAGCTGTTTTCTGTCGTAAAAGTGACCCTGAAAGTAAAGGGAAAATAGAGAACGTAGTAAAATATATTAAGTATAACTTTCTCCGTGGCAGAACTTTTACTGATATCGATTCCCTTAATAAAGAAGCCAATGAATGGCTTGAGAGAACCGCCAACGGTAATGTGCATGCAAGTACCAAACTTGTCCCCGCAGAAGTTTTTAAAGAAGAACAGCATTATCTGAAGCCTTATATGGGCACACCCACACCTCCCAAAGTAGAGATGAAAGCTTACTATGTGCGCAAGGATAATACCATCAATTATAAAGGAAATTATTACAGCCTTCCCACCGGAACTTATCACGGTCATAATACATTGGTTTACATCCACCTGTATGATAGAGAGGTGCATTTGTTTGACAAGGAAACCGGAAAGACATTAGCTATCCACACTCTGAGCTTAGAGAAAGGAAAGCTGGTACGCAACAGCTCTCATATCCGTGATACTACCTCTTCGCTTCAAGCACTAGAAGATAAGGTGAAAAACAGCTTAGGAGCAAGCACCGTAGTGGACGAATATTTAGAAAAGCTACAACGTGACAAGAGTCGCTACTATCGAGATAACCTGTCACTTATTGAACGGCACCTGCAATCCTTCTCTACCCAGACGATGCAAAAATCTTTTTCCTTCTGTTTGGAAAAGGGAGTTTATAATGCAGCTGTATTAATAGATGTAGCAAAGAGTTTACAAAAACAGAACGGCGAAACACCCCCTGAAATGATAGTTACTTCCCTTGATAATAAAATTAACATCAATGAGATGATACCACAGAAAACAGATATAAACGTATTTAATAGCATTTTTCAATGAAACAAAAAGAACTTCTCAAATCGTATGCTTCACGGTTGCGACTATATTATCTATCAACCCATCTAGAAGAGATGGTTCATAAAGCACAGGAAAACAAACCTAGTTATCTGGAATTTATAGTGCAAATCTTAGAGTCAGAAGTTATCAATCGAGATACAAGAGACTATGAGCGCAGACTAAGTGCAGCACACTTACCAAGCAGACACGATTTAGACCTGTTTGACTTTAACTTCAGCTATGGCATAACTCCTGGCAGAATGAAAGAGTTAAGAGAGTTGCTATGGATGGAGCAAGCTTATAATGTGATACTGATGGGACCTTCAGGAACTGGTAAAACCTATATAGCTTCTGGCTTAATATATGAAGCCGTCAAGCAAGGCTACAAAGCCTATATGCTTACAATGGGGGAGATTATAACTACCATCAAAATGAAAGAAATATCACCTACTGCAATGAGTGCATACAACAGAATTGTACGTGCAGATCTGATTGCTATTGATGATATTATGCTTTTTCCGGTGAAAAAAGAAGACGCAAATGGCTTCTTCAATCTCATTAATACTTTGCATGAAAAGGCCTCAATCATTATAACAACAAATAAAGCACCTACAGAATGGGCACAGACCTTGGATGATGAAGTCTTAGCAACTGCTCTGCTGGATCGATTACTCTATAGATGTGAAGTCATTAAACTGACAGGAACAAGCTATAGAATGGAGAATAGAAAGTCTATTTTTAAAGAAGAATTATAAACCAAAAGGAAGAGTAAAAGTGACGGTTTAACTTTGCCAAAATATGATGCTTTTATATTTGCTGATTACAATAATACTCCCAATAATTCAGACCACAGGGTAAGTTTAATAAAAAACGATTAAATTTGCTCATTGGCCTCATCAATAGATAGGTTTTCTCTTTTAGAGAGAAATGAAACCAAATTTGAAACAGACCCCGAAAAGAAAGAATTCATCACTTATTACCTTTTTGCCACTAGACTTAGATATATTAGTTTATGGGTGTTTTCTGAATGGGTAATATAGTGATTGTAAATGAGTGGTAAAGACTAATATAATAACCACTTAAAAAGGTTTCAAAATCTTTACATAAGAGCATTAAAACTGGAAACTTAAATACTAATAGATGCTATTGCCTTTTGAGTCTATGGCAACTATTACGGGCATGTTATTTACAACTAGTTTACGAATTGCTTCGGTTCCGAGTTCTTCAAAGGCTATTACTTGGGCACTCTCTACACATTTGGCCATTAGTGCTGCGGCACCACCAATTGCAGCAAAGTAAATACCGCCATTTTTTACAATTGAATCAATAACCTCTTGACTACGAAACCCTTTGCCTATCATCACTTTGAGACCTTTATCTATAAGAGATGGTGAATATAGATCCATCCTGCCACTTGTAGTTGGCCCTATTGAGCCAATTGGCTTTCCAGGTTTGGCTGGGCATGGGCCAGCATAAAAAACAGCAGATCCAGAAAATTCAAAAGGCATCTCTTTACCCTGCTCCAACAGTTCACAAAGTTGTTTATGAGCAGCATCGCGGGCAGTATATATAGTTCCAGAGATATAAACCATATCTCCTGTTTTAAAATTTCTAAGAGCTTCATCTGTAAATGGCGAAGTTAGTTCTATTCTATTTTGACTCATGGCTTTCTAATAATGAATGAATGAAATGTTGAACAAATTGAGATTAAATTAGATATGAATCATGGAAATTCAAATTAGGTACTCAATCTATTTAGTAAAAACTGAAGTGATTTAAACGTAAATAATTACAAAGAGCCCTGTGCGTGCCTGGTTGCATGGCAGCCTATGTTTACAGAAACAGGTAAACCAGCAATATGCGTAGGATAAGTAAGAATGTGCACATCCATAGCGGTGGTTGAACCTCCCAACCCCGCAGGCCCTATCCCCAAAGCATTTACTGCCTCTAACAACTCGGCCTCTAATGCAGCATGAGCGGCATTTTCACTGGATGTGCCAACAGGTCTAAGGAGAGCTCTTTTACTAAGTATCGCGCTCTTCTCCATTGTTCCACCAATACCTACTCCAACAATAATTGGAGGGCACGGATTAGCACCAGCCTCTTTAACTGTCTTTAGCACAAAGTCTTTAACCCCTTGTAAACCTTGGCTAGGTTTAAGCATTTTAACTTGGCTCATATTTTCACTACCAAATCCTTTTGGAGCAACAGTAATGTCAAACACCTGCCCAGGTATTATCTCATAATGAACTACCGCAGGAGTATTATCTTTAGTGTTTTCTCTATCTAACGGATCTTTTACTACAGACTTACGCAAAAAACCTTTCTCGTAACCTTGTCTTACTCCTTGATTTATTGCATCTTCTATATAGCCTCCCTCAATATGTACCTCTTGCCCCATAGTTACAAAAACCACTGCCATTCCAGTATCTTGGCAAATGGGGCTTCTCTCTTCTCTAGCAATAGTTGCATTCTCTGTTAGAGTGGCTAATATTTCTCTACCTAAAGCAGAACTCTCTCTCTTAATATTTAAAGCAAAAGAGTCACGTATATCTTTTGTCAATACAGTATTAGCTTCTATGCATAACTTTTCTACAAGCTCAGTTATTTGCGAAGCATTTATTTTTCTCATTATCTCTGTTGTTAATTTTTTAAACTAATCTTTCCTCTTTAAGAAATGAACAGTATTTCTGTTTTCAAGATCACACGAGTTATTACCAATTAAACCTACCAAACACCATGTAGAGGTTTTAGGGTCATGCACTATACGCTTTACTAAATAGAAATCTTCTACACCAGATGTATTGCTAACATGCAATCTAGGGCCATCACACTCAATTATCTCATCTCCTATTTTAATATGATCTTCATCAAAATAAGAGACCGATACATTTTGGGCTAGCTTCTCTTCTATTCTCTTCCCTAACCTATCTAGATCAATATTAGGCTTATCTAAAAACCTTAAAACAAACCCTTTGCGAATATCTGAACTAAAATAACTCTTATCTGAAACACCAAACTCATTCTCTAGTAACTGCATAGTTACATCTTCTGCAGTATGAGCCATTTTCCTAGATGTTAGCGATTTATGTACAATGTCAAAAATACTCTCTGGTAGAGGGCCAAAAATACTAGGACGTGTTACAATAACCTCCTCTCCAATACCTACCATAATATCGGCATTTATTCCAAGGGCAGGGTATAGCTGTTCGAAGTGCTCTACAATAATTCTCTTATCACGCTCTAAGGTCTTCTTCACAAACTCAACAATTTCAAACATCTGTGTGAAAGCCATTTGAAATCTCATATCTATGTGGTAAGAACCTGCATCGCTAAAACTCTCTAACCCCTCTTTAACCTGCATAATTTTACGAGGGTTTATAACATCATCGTCATTAGAAAGCTCAAGCCCAGGAAACATTCCCTTTATAAGAGAAGATTTCCCAGAACCTGCATCTCCAACAATTCCAATTAACTTATCACTAAAATGCAAATGTTTTTGAGCAATATGTTCTCCTAAAAACATTAGTCGCTCACGCCCTCTTGGAGCAAAATATTGCGAAGATACCGAGTATACTTCTCTATAAATTTGCATAATACATATTCAGTTAAAAGGTAATTAAATAATCTAAAGAGTAAACTTCATGTTCATTAACGGAGCATGCTGCTGTGCACCATAAACATCTGTCTCGCCAAGCGCTCCAGAAGGGAAAGGCCTAACAATAGTAATCTTAACGGCTTTAGCTGGCTCAAAATAAACTAAACCTATAATTTCACTTTGGTCTATCTCATATAATTCTGCAAACATCTTGTTGTTTATAGCTTTAGCAGCTTTAACCTTATTAAACATCTCTACATCCTTAAAAATAATATCGAATGTAAGTTCGTATGGCCCAGAGTTTTTACTCCTAATGACCGATGCAACATCTCTTAATTTATATTCCATAATAATCTCTTTTAGTGGTTGCCCTTGTTAAATTCTATGTAATTAATAGGGAACAAATCTGCAGGGTTCTCTACTTTCATAAGGTGGTACATATTAAACTCATATACCTCTCCAACTTTACAGTCAGAAGGTGAAAAAGGGAAAGCTAAATTACCTGCAGTAGAAATTCTTCCCTCATAACCAAAGTGAAGCATAGTGCTTCTAGCAAAACCACAAATAGTATCGGCTTGTTCCTGAGTAGGAGCTACAGCCTCAATTATAATCATAAGTTCATGAGCAACCTGTTTCTCAAGGTTAGGGAACATAGCCATTACTCCATTCTTCCCATAAATTTTAAAATCTAAGAAAAAGTCTGTAATTCCGTAATGTTCAAAGTTGTTCTGCACCCTCTCTTTAACACTCTGCGCAATAGATTCAATTTGATCTATCATTATTGGGTCTTTTGTTGCAGCACAAGAGATAGTTCTATATCCAACTTTTTTAACACCCTCTAGCTTAACAAAATAATCTTCTGTTGGAACAAATTTACTCCCTTTCACCTCTACCATATTATCTTTTATTTGAGTAAAAGTAGACTCATGTAAATTTATTGCCCCTCCTGGCCCAGGCAGAATATAAGGGTTAGTCTTCTCATAAAGAGTATGAGCAGCTACAGAGAGAGTTGTACATTTTCTAACAGGAGATAGAGGCTCTAAAACAAAGCTATCTTCTCTTAAATAACCAAACATACTATCACTACCACTACCAGGCAAAGCAGCAATTGCAGCACACTCAAGTATTTTACCCATATGTATTGCTAGCCCTCTATCAAAACCCTCTCTTATTGCTAAAGCACTAAAAACAGAAGGATCATACGAACGGCCAGCTAATATTACATTAGCTCCACCATCTAAAGCCTTAATAAAAGGCTCTTCACCCATCTGAGCAACTATCCTAACAGACTCATCTACATCTGCTTCTGTAATCTCTTTTGCAGGAGCAAGAGGTTCAATTTTACCCTCTCTTAAATTCTCTTTTATAAACTCCTTCTCAAACTCAGACTGAATAACTGCCAACTTAAAAGTTAAGCCCTGCTCTTTAGCAATCTCCTTAATAATATTCAAAGTAAGCTCAACATGAGGCCTACCACCACTACCACCAGCAGTACCAATAATAACAGGAATACCTGACTCTAGTGCCGCTGGAATCATTATTGCAAGGTCTCTCTTAACAGAGTTGTTATCTGTAAATGACTTCCCAGCTCCCAAATAGTAAGGGCCCGGGTCTGTAGATCCAGCATCAACCGCAATTACATGAGGTTTACGCTTCATTCCTTCATTAAAAGATTCCATAGGGAATCCATATCCTAATATCGCTGTTGGCGATAAAACTCTCATCTCTTTCATATCTCCAATTTTATTTGGTTTCACTATAATACATCTTTAAGCGCAAGAATTCTACTCATCTCGTTATAAACAAGCATAAAACCCTCGTCTACACCCATTCCCGGCTTAGCCAAAATCTGAGCAGGAGATGTAGCCATAGCTATATGGGCACAAACCTCTGCAGATCTGTTAGTTTCGTTACAAGTACCACCTAAATAAGCTCCCATTCCATTTTTCTTACAATGGAGTATAGCCTCAATAGAGTTATTAATTCCACCCAAATCTGGTGTTTTAATTTGAGCCATATGCCCCCCTTTACCAGAGGTAAAGTCAACTATATCTTGGAGAGTATTACACCACTCATCTGCTACAATCTCGGCCTTACCACCCTTCTCCTCTACAAACTTACGAATAGCACTAAGCGCCTCAATCTGAGCCTTTTTCTCACCCACATCTACAGGACCCTCTACTCTCAAATGGAAAGGTTTTGCCTGCTGCTCAAGCTCTAAAATATAGTTTGCTGTTTTCTCAAAATCGTTATCAAATACTTGACTCAAAGTACCATATACATCTATATGAATTATAGGATTATAATCTGGATAAGGCTTAAGCTTAATAATTCTATCTCTGAGCCAACCAATATATTCCATTATCTTCTCGCCCTTAAAGCCCACTTTTTTCTCTACATGGTTAAATAGAGCATGCGGCAATACATGAACACCTTTCATTATCATTTTATCGGCATTCAAACGCCTATCATCGCCAGATTGAGTGAAAATAGGAATAATATCACCAGCAATCTCAGTCCCATACTCCTCTGCAATAACCTGTGCCATAAGCTTAGACTGGCTCTTAGCAACAGCATCTAAACACGCTTGAGAAACTCCATATCTAAGTGCAGTATGGTAAAGCTTTCCCGTATCACTATTAATTCCAGTATCAACTAACTTAGCCATCTCCCTAAACGAAGAGATCTCTTTCCCCTCATACATAGGTGCTATCTGCTTTTCAATAATTGGAATAAAATCTTTAGCAAGAAAAAGAGGGTCTCTCCCACCTGCACCTGAATATTGAACTGCAGCACAATCGCCATGGGCAACAGCACCATTTTCTAATAAGAAAAGCACAGAGATAGACTCCCCCGCCTGTCTTACAGATGTAAATCCTTCTGTCATAGGTGCACCTTTATAAAATGCACCATCGTTTTCAGCTCCTGCCTTGATGGCCTTTTGGTCGTCAAAGTAAAATCCGGTTTTACCGGCCGAACAAATTACTTTTAAAATTTTCATTATTATTTTTGTTTTTATTATCTATTCCTAGATTAAATATCTATTCCTAGTTTTATCTTCTATTTTTAATATTTATTATTTATGCCGAGGTCTCTTTATGCCCCGGTTTATTTTGGTCTTCCAATAAGGAACCCTTTACCAATAGCGTAAACATCGTCTATAACCATCTGGAAACTCACTGGACGCTTTTCAAAAGCAGCTCTCTGCTCTAACTTCTCTCTATGAAACTTCAAAAGATCTTCACTCAACGGAATATTACCAACAGACAATAACCTTACCGCTCCAGTGTTATCTCTAGCTGGCATAACTTTTCCTGAATTAAATCTACTTGGTGCAAAAGGCACATCTATAACCCCAGCCTCAAAAGCAGCAACAGTACCAGCTGCAAAATCGCCTTTACCCAACTCCTCTACCTTGTCTAAAATACACCTCATCTCATTCATTATAATATCGCTCTCTAATATTACAGCAGGGATTTCTGTAAAGCTCTGGTCTTTAAGCATAGAAGTAAGCTGCTTAGAAGCCCTTAACCCCGCAGCATTAGCCTCTTTTGTAGGAATACCCATTGCCTCGTGAGGTGTCTTAACAATAACCTTAGTTGCCTTTCCTAGTACAGCTGCGGCAGCTCCCCAAGAGATTACACCAAAAGACTTAGCCTCATCTTGAGGGAAACCTCCCATCCACTGATGAAACACTGTAGTAACTTTAACATCGCTATACCCAAACTTATCTAGATACTCTCTAGTCATCAATTTAAGAGAACGAATAGCAGCAACATCTTGAATAAGATTACCACACTGCCCATAACCTACAGTTAAATCCTTAACCCCCTGCTCTGCAGCAAGAAGAGATTCAAGAACAGCCACACTATTAGAGATACAAGGAGCAACCAATGTACCTGTAAGAGGGCCAAAAGGCTCTCTATTTATAGAAACTCCAGCCTCCTCATACAATCCAACAAGCCTATCTGTATATTGCCAATGAGCAATTGTCTTCTCTAAAGAGTGGTTTTTTGAATATGGAATATTATAAGAGATTCCCCCTCCCTCATAAGAGGTAAAACCTCCAGCAATAGATATCTCAGTAAGAAGCCTAGCATCTGGAGTTCCGTGACGCACCTGCACAGGGTTGTCAAGTGCACTTGTAACAGACCTACAAATCTCAACCCCATAATTTACTATAGGAAATCCATTTAACATAGATCGCCCCGCCTCTTTACTTTTGTCTATACCAGCTTGAGCTTCGTCATAACGATTTAATCTAGTATAAGCATCAACTGTAGTTGGGAGCAAATCTGCCTCACCCTCAGTCTCTAAAAAACGGAGCAATTCAATATGTTCTTTTGGTAAAGCCACACCAGCTCTAGGTTGAATAAGTGTCTCACCCTTAAGCTCGGCATTAATTAATTTTTTACCAAACCTTTTACTATCTGGAATAGATTTTTGATAATTAACAACCTCATCAAAATCAACACCTTCTCCTGTGGGCCATTGCTTAAGAACCTCTTTACGCTCTGCAAAGAAAGCATCATTTGCAATTTTTTTGTTTTTGATTTCCATATTATTTTGTCTTGAATATTAGATTATACTTTTTTAATTTCTTCTTTTAAAATAGCTAGAGCCACAGCAGGGTTAAACCCTCCAATTAAGCCCATAGAGGCAAATATATACTTACCATCTATCATAAATTTAGGCTCTTTTGGCTTAGAATAAATATATCTTGCCGAGTTATATTTTGCTCCGCTTAGAATTTTTGAAGGCTCTTCACTATTAGCTAGTGCCCCCCCAATTCCTATTACCAAAGGTACTTCAGAAAGATCTTTACCTGTAAGCGCAAACATCTGCCCTACAGGAGTAAAAACACTCTCAATAATACCAGCATGCCTATCGGTAGCAATCTCAACAGCCATCTTAGCAATAGCCTCTTCTATACTCTCTTCAATAGAGCCCTTGCTAGAAACAATATCTGGATTATGGCAACACCTCTCTATCCAGCTCTCTACTTGCTCTTTAGTAATCTCACTCCCACTAAAAGATGTAGCCTCCCTAACAATTCTGTCAATACCAGCCTCCTCTACTAAAGCGGCTAAACTATACCTCATTCCCAAATCGCCCTCCACTGTACGTTTAGCATAAGGTTCTGGAAGACCCTTACTTAACATATTAGAAAGAGTAGGATTACCATCTGCCATAGAGTAAATATCGGTTGTAGCTCCACCCAAATCTACAGCAATCAAATCTCCCCAGCCAGCCATAAGAGCAGCATCAAATGTATGCACCTTGCCCTGCAAACACACTTTGCCCTGCTCACTCTCAGAAACACCTCTACTCAATAATTCACAAGCCCTCATAACAGCCAAAGGAGTAGGAATAATCTCATGCCCACTCATCTTCTGCAATGCCGAAAGCCCCTTAGCTTCAACAATCTTACTAATAAAAAGCTCTTCAATACAATTTCTTGCTGGCTCAATATTTAGCTTATTAAACTCAGGCATCACATTCTGAGTAATTACAAAATGTTTAGCAAAATATTTTTCCGTATCTCTAGAGAATGAATCATCTAAACTTTCAGACGCAGAATTATCCAAACCTTCAGATAACGAATCTATCCCAGAATTTGCTTTGGAATTACTTGAATAAGAAAAAATCTTCTGCAACTCATGTGAAGCGCTTTTATTACCTGCAACTACTACAGAAAAATCCCTATCAATTTGACAAAGCCTTTTAGCATTTGCAATAATAACATCTTTATTTCCACCATCGGTCCCACCACAAAGCAACACCAAATCTGGATTTATTTCATATATCTCTTCTTGTTCGGCCTTAGAAATTTCAAAAGAGTAAGTTTTAACAACCTTAGCTCCAGCACTTGCAGCAGCAAGCCTAGCAGCTTTTGCCGTAAGTTCGGGCACCAGACCAAGAGCCACCATTTTCAACCCACCTGCAGCACTACTGCAACAAATTAGTTTGTCATAAGAAAACTCCCCAATTTGAGCCTCCATATTACGCAGAGCATTATTAAACCCTTCTCTAACATCTGTTTCAATGGTAGTAAAAGCACAAGAAGCACCTAAAACTTTACAACTTTCAATATCTGTTGCAACCAACTTTGTATATGTACTTCCAATATCTGCGGTAAGATAAATCATTTCTTAGCAAACATAAGGTTCAAATCTTCAATAGTGGTTTCAGGCTGCGTTCCCGGAGGATAAACCTTTGTAAAACCCATATCCATAAACCTCTTCTCTACCTCTTTAAAATCTTGTTTCCCAACAACAATATTGCCTCCCGCAAGAAGAATAATATCTTTTAAACCAGCCTCGTCACATTTATCCCTTAATCCATTGCAATCAATCTCGCCATGACCATAAAGAGAAGAGACCAAAATAGCATCGGCATTTGTCTCCAATGCAGCCTCTATATACTCCTCTTGTGAAACCATAACCCCCAGATTTACAACATGAAAACCTGCTTCTTCCAACGCATATGCCAGAATCTTATTCCCCACTGCATGTACATCGGCTCCAATTACACCTGTAACAATAACCCTCTTTTTCATAAAAAATTTCAATAATATTATTTAAGCAATAGACCTAAGCTATTAGTTTATAGTTTAAAAGTAAAATAGAGACAAGAGTGCAAAATACGTGCCTTGAACCCTATATTTCTCATTATCTTCAAACCAAACTTAAAGATATAGAAACTAAATGAAAACATGGCTATAAAACAAAATAAAAATCATGATTCCCACCTAACTTTAAAAACCTTCAATAGGAAACCACCAATAAATGTCTGCTACAGAATAAAATTTGCTTTGCAAATGAAGCCACAAAATATATGGAGTCTCAAATTATAAGGTATCTTCGACAATAATACCGCTTCGCGGGTCTCGCAGAACAAGAGAATTGCCTACTTAAATATTAAAGTTTACCACCTTATAACTAACAGATAACTAAAACATAAAGCACAAAATACTCTGTTTGTCTTTAAGTTAACAAGCTAAAATTGAAGAAGTTAAATTTTGAGATTTTGCCTATTATTGAAAAATTAAAAATAGATTGCAGTATATCAAGTGGTTAACTCAAAGACAAACAGAACAAAATTGTGAATTTTCCCTGAGAGACGATTTTCCAGGAGATGATTGCTCATAACCTGCTAATCATGTGGTAGTTAACTTTTGAAAATAAGCTTTTTTAGGCTCATTTATAAAAATTAAATGCCTGGCTACTAAGTATTTACTTGTAATCATCTCCTAGCAACTTTTGCTCTGCTCTGCTCTGCTTTGCTTTGCTCTGCTCAGCATAAAGCA
>Ga0265293_10008665_pt1 | contig 14976 bp, 12 predicted proteins | sample Munlanlewell138R_FD_192505 | JGI IMG/M metagenome (GOLD analysis project Ga0265293, IMG submission 192505) | Leachate microbial communities from a municipal landfill in Southern Ontario, Canada - Leachate well 138R | ecosystem: Engineered > Solid waste > Landfill > Unclassified | place: Canada...
GATCTACTTTGTCGATAACGGCGTGCCCAACACGGTGTTGTCAACCTTCACCCCCCTTGAGCATCGCAGCGACATTGGCCCTCTTTGGCATAACTACCTGATCAGCGAACGACGAAAGTACCTCTCCAACCATGGCATCAGCGCCCATATGTACTTCTGGCGCACACACTCTCAGCAAGAAATCGACTACATCGAAGAGCGTGATGGGGCAATCCATGCATATGAATTCAAATGGAGTGCGCACAAGCGAGCATCGATTCCCTCCTCCTTCAAAGAAGCCTACCCCTCAGCGACACAGACCATCATCACCCAGGAGAACTACGAGCAATTCCTGATGGGGAAGATGTAGGCAGAGTGAATTGTGAGGCGGATTATACCCTTACACTCTCTTAATCTCGGTTTTTATAATGAAAAAGAGAGCATCCATGTTTGCTTCTTATTGAGGGTTTAAGTCGTTCCTTCGCCACCGTGTCACCCTCCCTGATAATCCGGGAATATTGTCTTGATCTGTTCTATACTCGGGATGGCTCCATACTTGCCCAGCAGATAGTTCTTCTCATAGTCCTCATCCTTGCGAATCTTGTCCCCTGCCTCATCCTTGAAGTCAGCAAGTGAGTAGAGCACACTCGCTCCTAAGTCGCTTTTTGCCGTAAACCAAATCTCATCACGCCTAAGGCTTTTGTTCGACAAGTGCCACGTGTCGTGACTGGTGAAGATCAATTGGGCATGGTGTGGGTTCAACGTCTGGTCGGTGAAGAGCAATACTAGATTTCGTACCAGCAAGGGGTGAAGCCGTGCGTTCATCTCATCGATGAACAACGGTGTTCCATTCTTCAAGGCCGGTAGGAGCGACCAGTAGAGCGAGAATAGCTTGATCGTCCCTGCTGACTCCTCTTGTAATGGGATGGGGATCAGATCGTCACTCTCAAGGCCCTGGTGGAGCGCATCGATATGAAATACCTTTCTCTTTCCTTCTCCTTCGCCGGGAATTTCATCAACGTTGAACCCCTTGATGGATTTGTCAAATATCGAGAGAAAGCTGAGGACATGGTTCTGTGTCTCTGCAGTCACGAACTGGGAAGAGACACTGGTGCACCGCTCAAGATTTTCGGTAGGATCACCATAATCAACGGTGAGGCAACGGGCAAACCATCCCACGACGTTGCTGCATTTTGGGATCTGTAGCTTGTTTGCCAGCGATACGATCAATACTTTTGGATCGAGTGCACTCAGTACGTTTCGAGTTTGGACGGCAGAAAATCCGCTGAACTCATTCTCTTCTGCATTTCGACTGCGGTAGAACACCCTCCGTGCGGTACGCATGCTCTTCGCCTTCTCATTGAGCCACTCTTCAGCGATGCCATCATCATCAAGGGTGAAGCCATAGTTGATGGTCTTCAGTGTGGCATGATCGACGAAATGCACTTCAAAGAGAGCGGGTTCCTTGTTCTCCTTGCTCCAAGCAAATCTCAAAGGAGGAGGATACCCTTCCCCCTCTGCTATTTCGCCACCATAGGCAAAGGAGGTGACGACCAAGTCCTTCATATAGGCAAACGCCTTGAATACATTTGATTTTCCACTTGCATTGGCACCAAAGAGAACCGCGACAGGCAGTACCCGATCTCTGCCCATCTCTACGATGTGGCCACTGAGTTCAGAGATACCCGTCGCGGTCAGATCAAGAGACGCCTGACTCTTGAACGATCGGTAGTTGGAGAAATTGAATTGTAACAACATGGCGTACCTCCTGCATATACGATACACCTATATGTGGGGATATAGCAACATAATTTTGAGAATATCTCTCATTTTTATGTTAATATAACGCATATATGCAGCAAATCAGAAGAAATCAACGGTACCTGGTTACAGCGCTGATCTATCCAATCTTATCCACCTGCTGTAGGAACACTGCATTGCTCCATAACGCTAAGGAGCTTTGAAGCGGCGGGGCGATGAATCGGATCACATCCAACGCTGCTTGCTCGAAATCAGTCTCGGCAATCTTGTGGCTGAGTTCTCTGGCAAGCCATGCACGGTCCACGTGCCTGTCCATACCCTTGTAGGGCCCCGCTTGCTCCAACGCTGCACCAAGATACGCATAATTGACCGTGATGCCAAGGGCTGTGTACCACAGAAAGTCATACCAGTCCCGTCCCTTCAGGTACTCTTGAGAGAGCAGGGCGTGGAGTGTTCCTGCAAAGAGAGTTGGAAGGTCCTGGGTCGTCACTTTTGAGAGGAATGGAAAATCCATCACCCGACGCTCCTCACGAGCACCTGCAGGCGGATTGGTATTAATTTCAAGCTTGATTCGAATCTTCGCCAAGGGTCCTCGTCTTCCTGCATACCGAAAATCCAGGATTTTCCCCATGGCATTGCTGTTCAAGCGTGCAGGGTTGGCCGGAGGATCAACAACATCCGCCTCACACCCATAGAGGGAGAGGTCGGAGGTGATTTGCCTCAGATATCCAGCCCATTGAAAGTCACGATCGCCCTTGAGGAGGGAGAAGTCCAAATCCTCACTGAAGCGGTCAAGACCGTGGAATATGCGCAGGCACGTACCGCCTTGAAACGATGCAGAGGAGAAAAAATCACTACGGCCAAGGGAGGCAAGCACCAGCTCTTGGGTGATTTCACAGAGGGCATGTACCTCCTCTTGCGCACTCTGCACCGGACGAGATGCCAATCGCTGTTCAATGATGTGAACGCCCACCACATACCTCCTCTCTCAAACGCGCGAGAAATGTAACAACTCGTGTGTTGGTGTACACCCCTTCCAATTCAAGAAAATCACGCTCGGTGAGAGAGGAGATATCCTCTCTCTCGATGCGCAGTGAGCGGGTAAGCGGCTGTGAAGAATCCCAATCGAGTCGATGAACGTACACATAATCGGCAAGCGCCTTCAGTGGCGTCGCGAGGGCCCACACATTGCCATCACCCTCGTCGATGCGTCGCACCCCCGCAAAGAACGTGCGTTGAGCCACCCTCGTATAAGTATAATGCCCCACGGGCGTATGATATTCCACAGAGTTTTTACTCGTCACCGCCGTAACAGAACGCACTGCCTCAGGGATCCAACCATAGTAGGAGAGTGCACTCTCAAGGCTCATGTACGACTGAGCGACGATCATGCTACTGATTGTGTGGGCGCTGACCTCAACCTTTCGATACCGATGGGGGAGCATATACAGCCCCCGCTTAATCCGAATCAGATCCCCGTCAGCCAATGCTCGTTTGACCAAGGAGTACCGTGCAGCATCGGACCCAGCGACGGCGTGAACGATGTCCACCGTGGTGAACACTCCAAGACTTTTTTGATCGAATAATGCAGCAACCAAACGATTCATGTATATTCCTCAGAAACTGTCATAATATGACAGTTTCTCATAGAAAAGAGGATAACACTACCCTCTTCCATCATCAGATCCACTCTCTGGGATGTGAATACCTACCGGCGAATGTTTCTATGCAGAGATACTTGTACTTCTAGATGTTTCTATGTATAGTAACACATCATTGAAAAGGAGGACCCAAATGAAACGAACATTCATCATGGCCATCGTGCTGCTCTCCCTCGCGTTGGCACTCGCTGCCCAACCGCTCAAGGAGCAGGTAGACTACACCATCGGTATCAGCAAGATGGTCAGCCACCCTGCCCTCGACGCCATCGAGCAGGGCATCATCGACTCGCTGGAGGCAACAGGAAAAAGCTTCCGCTTCGACCTGCAGAACTGCAACGGCGACATCCCCGTGGCCATCACCATCGCCCAGAAGTTCAAGGCTGACAACCATGACCTGGTCATCGGCATCGCCACACCCCCGGCCCAGGCACTGGTGCAGGTCATCAAGGAGCGACCGGTGGTCTTCAGCGCCATCTCCGATCCGCTGGCCGCAGGCCTTGTCGCCGACTACGAGCGGAGTGAGGAGACCAATGTCTGTGGCATCTCTGACATGAATCCCATGACGCTGCAACTGGAGACCTTCTTTCGCATCGTCCGGCCCCAATCGTTGGGCATGATCTACACCAGCAGCGAAGCCAACGCCGTGGCGCAGATGGAGACAGCCAGGGAGATCTGCAACGCACATGGCATACGCTTCGTTGCGGTAGCCATCAACAACTCCAGCGAGGTAAAGATGGCCGCCCAGTCGGTCGTAGGCCGTATCGACGCCATGTTCGTCGGTATCGACAACACCGTGGTCAGCGCCATCCCCTCAGTCAGCGAGGTCTGTGCCAAGGCCGCCATCCCGCTCTTCAACACCGACACCACCAGCAGCGAAGGCATCGACTTCCTCATGAGCTGGGGGTTCAACTACTACACCGTCGGTGTGGAGACAGCCAGTGCGGTCCTCAGGATCCTCGACGGCGAGAAGCCGAAGGATATCGGTACGATCTTCTTCGACGACCCCGCCCAGTTCGAGCTCTGGTTCAACCTCGATGTGGCCAAGCGATTGGGTATCACCATCCCCGACGATCTGCTCTCATCGGCTGCCGTGCTCTACGAGCAGGGGCAGAAGATCGTCAGGCCTCATTCGACGGGGATCACCTCGACGTAGATCGTATCCTTGTAGCTGTCCGCCGGAGCACCATCGGTGGTGTTCCGGCTGATGCCGGTCACCGCGATGGTGCGCTGATTCGCCTCCGAACATCAAGGCGTAGGGAATCTCATAGCCGTGGTTGTGTACTCCCCCTTGCAGAGGGTGATAACGACACCATCCCCGTAGGGGATCTCGGGGATGGACGGCTCCTGGCCAGATGGTCTGGTTGCTCACCAGTAGGTATCCCTCTTTCCAAGGGCCTTTCGACATGCGAGAGAGCAGGAAGAAGTACGGCAAGAGATACCCTCGCCTTCGATGCACCTACAGGAAGCTCTGTGAGAATCTCGAGAGTACCCTTGTGCTAACTGTCGTTTCGTTGCGGCTGGAACTGCGAATTCCCCAATTTGTCACACTCTCCAAAATACCAGTTTTCGATGCTCCTATGGTGACTGAAGTACGATCTACTAAAACTTTGGGTGGGCCAATGGAGCTCGACTCCTCGGTGAATAAGTTCTTTCTGGAACTTCTCGAGCGTCCCCGTTGTATTTCTCACCCCCTCTGGTGATTCATGTATTCGAAGACAGAACGCAGCCAGTGCACCTGCAACTTCGCCGATATTCCATTCAACCGGATGTAGTCGAAAAGAGCCATTCGTCACATGGGTGGTTCCAATATTCTTTCCACACGGAATGAGATTTCTCACGCGTACAGGAATCAATGCACCGAGAGGGATTTGTTGGGTCCAATGCTGCCCGTGATAGACTGAGGTGATGCTCTCCTCTCTCCCCTTTGCTTTTTCGTGAATATCAATCCTATACCCAGCCAATCCTACGGTATCGAAATAATTTTTTGCTCCCCCAGGATTCTCTGAAATCAAGAAGTCCTGTTCTTTAATCGTGTATTGCGCTTTGATACGCCTCGACTCCCGTATGTACGGATATTTCGCCAGGCCATCATCACTATCAAATACGGAAGAGCTGATGCTCAACCCCGGAATACCCATGCTTCCATTACACGGTACTTCCGTCTGCAAATAATGGACGAGGCTCAACGAAAGATCTCGTGCCCCTTTCAGGCTCTTTTCCCGTTCTTCATCGCTCACGCCACACAGGACACCATGGGTATACTCGTTGCCTACCATCATCGCAGTGAGATCTGACAAAAAGAATGAAGTGTCAAAATTACCGTGATAGAAATACCTTCTGAAGTTCCACAAATTTGGGTTATATTGATCGCGCGATTCGTTTCTCGTAAACAACCCATTCGGCATTCCAAGACCAATAATCTCTCCAGCTCGCAGAGATTCATATTCAGCACTGACCCTGCCAAAAATAGATCTATATGTCTCGTAATCCTTCGGTTTATCCGCGATGATTACCTCATCATCCCTTCGCTTCTCCAACGCAATTAGATGCGTGAACGGTTGTTGCCGAAAGGGGTCTGCCTCATCGAGGGCAAGAGGTTCTCCCGTTTCCTTCTTCGATTCCGCACCGATGACATGCTCGATCCCGCCAAGCTCGAGTATATCCCCGAGTTCTGTCGCATCCAATACATAATCGGCGAATACAGTTTTTTCAACATCCCCGATGGTAGAGCGAAAGGAAACGGCTGAAACTCGATCATTTGTCTCAAAGACGTGGGTAGCTTTCGTATTAAGCCATACATTCAATAATCCCGCGGTTCTATATGGGGCAAGGATCTCTTCCAATACATGAACGCCGATCCGTGGCTCAAAGCCAAGAGCACTCACCCAACAAGCGCCTGGATTGAGATACTGATCTTGATGGGCATTCTGACTCAATGAATAGTTGCGTCTATAGTATGAACGTATCCGATCCCTGAAATTTCGATAGCTTGACGGCGCGCCATACTGCTCAATCCAAGGGTGTTCATCAAGGGGAACCCCTTGGGCTGTAGCTTGGCCTCCTATCCAATCAGTCTCTTCAGTCATGATTACCCGACAGCCAGCCTTACAAGCAGCGATAGCTGCGGCAACACCACCAAACCCACCACCGACAATCAGGATGTCAGTTTTACACTCTTTCATCCAATACCTCCCCCACATGCACCATCGTTCCATTGACCGCCGTCTCTGGCACTTTTGCATTGAAAAGAACATCGATAACAGCCGAAACACATATCCTTCCAGCCTCTTCGTGATTTTCTCTCGAACCCCCGGCGATATGGGGCGTTACAACCACATTCGGCAACTGGAGCAGTCTGTTGTCCGCACCGCACGGTTCCGATTGCACAACATCCAGCCCTGCACCTGCGATAATTTCATTTGATAATGCCCAATACAAAGCTTCTTCATCGACCAAAGCACCTCTGGCAGTATTGATAAGGAACGCTGATGGTTTCATGAGCAGCAGTTCGTTCCTGCCAATCACATGTACTCCTTCAGCGTCAGGCATGTGAAGAGACACAACGTCAGCTGAAGCAAGCAACTCCTCCAGCGGACAGCTCCTATACCCCAATCGAACAATGTCCTCTTGGGAAACATACGGGTCAAAGACGAGTATGTTCGGCGTAAACCCGGAAAGTCTTGATGCAACCAATCGTCCAATTCGACCAAAGCCAATAAGACCAATGGCCTTTGCAGTCAATTCAGGGAATTCAACGATATCCCACCGTCCTTCCAACACCGCCTTGTGATAGTACGTTGTCCTGCGCATCGCTGAGAGCATTAACATGATGGTGTGCTCAGCAACAGCGTTGGCATTTGCCCCTGCAGTTGTGGTCACCACAATGTCCCGTTGCGTGGCAAAGGCTACATCAATCGTGTCCAAGCCAACCCCATATCTGGCAATCACCCGGAGTCGGAAGGCGCGTTCCAACAGATTCCTGTCAATCGGTTCTCCCCCGGCAATATATGCATCCACGTGTTGAATGTGCTTCTCAAGGAAACTCCGTTCTGCCATCTTCCCGGTTTCATTGACGATCAACACAAGGCCATGCGCTCTCAACCGCATGACAGATTCTTCTTGTATCAACAGGTCCATGTGCGGGATTCCAACCAGCAGCTTCATTTACCGATCCTCTTCCAAATAGACCCCGTCATCTCTCAGCATCGCTCGCAGTGTTCCTATGGGTACATTCCTTGGCTCACAATCGATTGAAATTGCCAACGCTGCAGCTGTTCCTGCCGCCTGTCCCATGGTTCCTGCAATCGGTATGACGCGAACTGCAGAAATTGCTTCATGCGTTGCGCTGATACACCTTCCAGCGACAAGTAAGCCATCAATGTCCTTGGGAATCAAACATCTATAGGGAATCGAATACAGAGGCGGCTGGATCATTGGAGCAAGACCTTTTGTGTCTGGCGTGTGTATGTCCATATAGTACGATCCAACCGCAATTGCATCATGGTGCGGTGTGCCTTCAATGATATCTTCTGAGGTCATGGTGTACTCCCCGACGATATGGCTGGTTTCCCTCATTCCAATCGTATGCCCGGAAGCAACGACACGAGCATGTGTTCCTCCAGGCATATAGTGGTTCACAAACTTCATGATCTCTAAAATCTGATAATATCCCGCTACTTCCGATTTCGAAAAATTTTCCTCGTTGAGAGGATCCACATCGGCAACTCTCGACGTCACAAGCATGATTTCTCGCTGGCTAGGACGTACGATTCCGATCATTGTCTCTCGAGGAAACCTGACCCCCTCTTTGGATGCCTGTGCAATGAGATCTTTGAATGCTCCCAAACTGAATACCGGAGCATCGTTCAAACTCCCCACAACGAATTGAAGCTCTTCATCGGATAGCTTGTGCGGTCTCAGCTGGTTTGGATTTTCTCGAAAATATTCAATCATCTGCTCAACATCAACATTGCCTATGGTAAACACCGTTGAAGCTACTTGAGTCTTTCCATCCGTATCCCGTCCTCGTTTGAGGGGGACCCCCGCGTGGTATGCCACGTTACAACAGTCAGTGCAGTCAATCACCACTTTTGCTCCAAGAAACTGGCACCCTTGCCGGTTATGAATATACACTCCTCTGATAGATTTCTCTTCCGTGTGAACTTCACTGGCCAAGGAGTGAAGAAATAGGCGCACACCTGCCTCTTCAACCATTTGCAGTAATACGACTTTGAGCAGATGTGGATTTACATATACCGTACTTTCTAAAATTGGATCATACACAAAATCAGACGCACCACCGATGGCTCGAAGCCGTTCTATTGCTTCATACGGGATGCCGCCGATGATCCTTCTTTTTTCATCGTAGTTGTGAAAGGCCATCCAAGGTAATCCAGTTGTTGCAATCCCCCCAAGAAAGCCACCCATTTCCACAAGGGCCGTCTGTGCTCCATGCCTGGCCGACGCAATTGCGGCAAACGTTCCGGTTGTCCCACCACCCACGACCACCGTATCGAACGCCATTCTCCCTGTAACATTCATCTGCACAACATCCATATATGCTGGACCTCCATTATTCTTTCATACCTGTCGTAGCTATTCCTTGGAAATAGTACTTTTGAACAAGCGTAAATAGCACGATGATCGGAATCAGCGAGATGATCGAAGCGGTCATGGCAAGATCATACCTCGGTTGCCCATCGACATTGAGATAATTCTTGATGGCAAGGGTAGCGGTGAATTTTCTTTCAGAATTTATGAAGATCAATGGGTTCATATAATCATTCCAAGACCGTACGAACGCAAGGATGCCTGCTGATATCAGTGCAGGACCGGACATTGGAAGAACAATCGATGTAAAGGTTCTCAGATGTCCCGCTCCATCGATCCATACACTCTCAAGAATATCATTCGGTATGGAATTGAATGACTGTCTCAGTGTGAACATTGCAACGATATTGAATACACTCGGGATGATGAGAGCCATCAACGTGTCGCTCAGGTGCAACCATCGCATGATCATAAACCTCGGTACCAATGTAACTTGACTCGGTATCATCATGGTTGCCAAGTATAAGAGGAACACCACAGTATTCCCCTTGAATGAAATTTTTGAAAACGCGTACGCTGCCATCGAGCAGACAATGAGCGTTCCGAACAAGGAGATTACCGTGACAATAATTGAATTCAGGAAATTTCGGGAAAATGGTACTTCTCCGCTTGACCAGACAAATGAAAAGTTCGACCATTGCGGGTTTTTCGGTATCCACTCTATGGGAGATGTGAATACTTTTGTTGGAAGTTTCAGAGACGCTGAGAGCATCCAGGCAAGTGGAAACAGCATGATAATTGATAGCAGTGCTATCACAAGAGTAAGGAACGCTTTTTTAAGGATCAGTGTATTCTGGTATCGCATATCGAAAATCCTCACTCATGAACCCATTTCTTCTGACCGACCCACTGAAGTACGGTGACGGTGAAAATAATGAAAAACAACAGCCATGCGATTGCAGAAGCATACCCAAATTTATAGTATTGAAACGATTGTATATAAATCTCGTACACAAGAACTGTGGTCGATTTCACGGGACCGCCACCGGTCATTACACTTATTATCCCAAACACCTCGAAGGACGTGATCAAGCGTGTGATAAAGAGCATGAATGTCGTGGAAGAGAGTAGCGGAAGTGTTATGTGAATAAACTTCCCCAGCTCGGTCGTTCCATCCAATTCAGCTGCTTCATAATAGCTTACCGGGATATTTTGCAGGGCGGCGAGGTACAAGACCATGCAAAACCCTATGCCCATCCAAATTGAGACGATAATGATTGAAAGAAGTGCAGTGTGTGGAGAGGAGATCCACGCAGGAGGCTTCGCCACGCCGATTGAACGCAATATGGTATTGATCGGACCTGAGGATGGATTGAACATGGCAAGCCACACCACAGACACTGCGGTGATTGATGTTATATATGGAATGAAGTAGAAAAGCCGAAACATTCTCTTACAATAGATTTTGTTGTTCAACAGGACTGCGAAGAAGAGGGCAATGAAGATTGTCATCGGCACAGTAGTCACTGCAAAAATGATATTGTTCTTGAGTGCCTTCGTAACATTCACGTCACGATACATTTTGATGAAATTATCAAACCCAACAAACTTGATGTTTTTCAATCCGGATATCAGGTCCCAGTTCGTAAAAGAGATGATCAAAGAGAAGACAATGGGGAAGGCAAGAAATACAACATAGCCAATCAAACTCGGCGTCAAGAATAGATACCCGACAATGGTATTCCTCGTTCTTTGTGTCATGTTCATCAATACCCCCCAACAGTGTAGCATCCTTGGCTACCCAAGGATGCTACACCAAAAACCAATTATTGTGCTGAAGCAATGGCCTCATTAGAACGATGTACCACATTCGCAATGGTCTTGGAAAGATTGGTGATATTAAATGCATAGGATTCGAACTCTTCTGCCATAATATTAGTAATCTCATTGTATGCGGTAAAATTATTTATGATCTGTTGGGGCAGATTCATCTGATTGAGTATCACTTGCTTGAACTGCTCAACGTTGATGAATCTCTCTGCATCTGCTCCGAACGTATCGGCGACAATATTGTCGAGGTTCGTTCCCTTCCACGTGGGAATGTGGCCTACTTTCATGAATCCATAGGAGCCTTCGGTGCAGAGATATTTCATGAGAAGCCAGCTCGCATCGGGATGCTTTGTCTGCGCATTGATGCCAACATACCCATAATACCCACCAACATTGTAGTTCACATCACCCTCCTGCATGACCGGCAGGGGTGCTACCTCGACGACAAAGTCATGAGGATACTTCTCTAAATCGATGAGATTGCGAGCAAGAGAATTCCCATAAATCGCCATGGCTACGTTCCCGTTCAAGAAATTATCCTGTGTGGAAATTTTTGTTGAAACAAATTCTGTGTACGGATATTGAATGCCTGCATCCTCGGCGGCTTTATGCAGCTCAAGAGCTCTCACAAAATATTCATCACCAAGATTTGATGTACCATCTTTCGTGTACCAGGGATTTTCTTTGAACGTATTGGTTGCCATAAACAACCATTGGTTGAGAACCCTCAACGAATCCGAACCATACACACCATCTTTGGTCAATTTCCGTGCGTACTCATAGAACTCGTCAATTGTCCACGATGTTGGAGTCTTCAATGCAGCAGCATCGAGCATTTTCTTGTTCAGAAATACACAGTATGCATTGCTGGTTGCCGGTAGACTGTAGTATTTGCCATCGAGAGTGTAGACATTTTCACCAAACTCCGATGCAACGGCAAGTCCATCACGCGCAATGTACGGAGATACATCCAACAGGAGGTTGGCCGCAGCTCGCGAAGCTACTCTATTGACCCCGAAATTCAAAATTACATCTATTCCCGATCCCATCGCGAGTGACGTATCAACTTTTAGATTTCCATCTACATTGTTCGAAAATTGTACAGGAATGACCGTAATCTCTGGATAGATTGCATTAAACCCATCAATCATTTCCTGAATTCCGGCTTCTGCCTTCCACGCTGTCCAAAGATAAATTGTGGCTTTTTCGACCCCGCCATCTTTTTCCACTGCTTTCTGCTTTTCTGAAGCACCTCCAGCAAATACGACCGTCATCGCCAGCATGATGACCATCACCGCAACTAACGTTCTTTTCATGATTCTTTCCTCCAATTTTTTACCTATAATACCCAATTACAAATCGATGTATAATCGACAGATCCCCAGTGATTGCTTGGCATCAGAGAATACTCTCACAAGCAGATTTCAATAACACCACATCGTCTTCAGAGAGCTCGTGAAAGGGTTTCTTTGCTTCTCCAAAGTCGAATCCCATGAATCGTAAAATTGCCTTGGCGCCACTCATCACACCGACCTTACAGAGAACGGAGATTATGTTGTTTGCACTCCCCTGTTCTGCCTGGGCCTCATCGAATTTATTGGCATCAAGCAGCTGCTGTATTCGGATGAATTTCTCCGCCATAAAATTAAACGTGCTGCCAATGGCACCAGTCGCACCTGCTGCCAAGCCTGATAAAAACATCTCATCATATCCGTTGAAAAATATTTTGTTCGGATACTTTTTTGAAAGTCGTTCAAGAAGAAAGAAATCACTGCTTGTGTTCTTCAATGCGATGAATCGCTCATCATCAAAGAATGTTGATAACTCACTTTCAGAAAAACTCACATTTGAAAAAGCTGGAAAATTATATACAACCATCGGACAAGCTACCGTATCGACAATCTCAAAATAATGCCTCTGGATTTCGTCGATTGAGAAATTGTAGTAGAACGGTGGCACGGAGCTTATGGCATCCACGCCATACTGTTTGGCATGTTGCGCCAAGTCAATTGCAACTTCAGTAGAGATGTGGCCTATGTGTGCAATAATCGGTACTCTCCCATGTGCCTGGTCACAGACCGTCTCAAGGATGCTCTTCCGTTCCTCAGAAGAGAGCATGAAAGATTCTGCCGTTGATCCACACACATAAAATCCATTCACACCTTTCCCAATGTTCCATTCAACCAATTCACGTAAAACTTGCTTGTTAATCTGGCCATTCTTTTTGAACGGTGTCAGCAGCGCTGGGAAAATTCCCTTAAATGTATCCATGCTCATTCCTTGATATTTCATGTGATATATCATATAATATTCACTACTCCCCACTCTTGTCAACACAAATTTTTTACTTTCTCACTTCGACGCCATTCGCACAAAACTATATCCTGATGAATTTCTCTCTATTCCAGTTAAAAATCATTCTTGATATATCACAGTTGCCTTTATTAGTGTTTAATTGTATAAAGAATTCAAATGGAGTGTTCATGATCTCAAGTACAGCCATCCTTTCAAGCTCTGATATCAGCAAACTGACACATCAGAAAAACTCTTTGACAACAAAGGTTTACGAAGAACTTCTCGATAGATTCATGGACAGAAAACTCATTCCAGGCCAGATAATCAACAGACGGGAGTTAGCCAAAGAATTGGGTGTAAGTGTGGCACCCGTTCTTGAAGCTCTCGTCCAGCTGGAAATGGATGGCTTTTTTGAAAGCGTTCCAAGAAAAGGCACGATTGTCAGTCCCGTCAAGGAAGAAGATGCGTATGCACAACTGCTGATCCGGGAAAGCCTTGAGACTACTGCTGTACGAATATACTGTGGAAAGCCCGTGAGAACCTTGTATGAAGAATTCAAGGAATTTGCTCAATGGATGGATGAGATGAGCTCAGCAGGAAAGGAATTGTCACTAGAGCATACAAAAGCCGAAATACGGTTCCACGCTTCCCTCGTCAACCTCTGTAACATGCCTATGTTCACCAGGGAATTCATAAGATCAGTGAGAATAGGCGTTTTCTCTAACATCAACAGAATACAGGGGGGATACTCAGAGAGACAGAGCCATGTAGAGTTACTTGACAAGCTCACGACAGATAATAAAGAAGATGCCATCGAAGCCATCAAATATCACCTTTGGTCTGGCAAACCGATCCGAAAGCTTCAAGACTTCTTTTAACGCCCTCTTCCACGATTATTAAACCCAATTTCTTTGTTCCCGTTTCCTCACTCGTGTGATGACACTCTGCCCATCCCCGCTGTGTACACAAGTACCGATACTGCGGCTCATCCACCGAAACCGAGGGTGAGCGAGTGCCTCATCCTGTAGGGTTGGAGGAGTAATACCCACCGGTGGGGTGTCCTGTCTGTCGATCTTCGTGAAGACGACCTGCTCTCATCGGCTGCCGTGCTCTACGAGCAGGGGCAGAAGATCATCAGGCCTCATTCAACGGGGATCACCTCGACGTAGATCGTATCCTTGTAGTTGTCCGCCGGGGCACCACTGGCGATGGTTTGGTTGATACCGGTCACTGCGATGGTGCGCTGGTTCGCCCCGTTGTCAAGGGTGTACCACTCATTCACAGCTCCACCGGTGACGAGCTCGCCTCCAAACATCAAGGCGTAGGGAATCTCATAGCCGTGGTTGCTATCCTCCCCCTTGAGGGTGAAGGTGGGGGAGTTCTCCACGTTGCGGAAGATGATGTCGACCTTGTATTTCTTGTTGGCCTCCCCATGGCTGACCGTCATGTGGGCGGTGGCGACCTGGACACTCTGATTGTATCCACACGCCTGGTCCAGATCAAACGATCCGTCCTCAATGATGGTGAGGCCGTAGGAGACCGGGGTCGTCTCAGGAATATCCCCGTAGGGGATCTCGGGGATGGGGGCTCCCGGTCCTCCTTCGGGGATTGGGATCGGGGTGGCGGGTGGTCCCCCTCCCGGTGGGATGGTCTGGTTGTTCACCGGCACGTATCCCTCTTTCCAAGGGCTTTTTGACTCAAGGACTTTGATGTTGAAGGAGCCGAATGATCCACTGCTGATCGTGTAGACCGCATCCTTGACATAGAGGGAGGAGGGTTGGTGGCTTGCCAAGAAGAGATCGACGATGAACGGATTTTGGGTGATCACCTCCTGCGACCACCCGTTGAGGGGCGCTTCGCTGTCTCCGAGCCAGAGTTCGAACGGTTCTGTTTTGAAGGA
>Ga0265293_10008666_pt1 | contig 14975 bp, 13 predicted proteins | sample Munlanlewell138R_FD_192505 | JGI IMG/M metagenome (GOLD analysis project Ga0265293, IMG submission 192505) | Leachate microbial communities from a municipal landfill in Southern Ontario, Canada - Leachate well 138R | ecosystem: Engineered > Solid waste > Landfill > Unclassified | place: Canada...
AAGCCAAGATTCAAGCAGTGTATGACCGGATCTCCATTGACACTGACCTGCGCCAGAACCTGGAAGCGATGGTGCGTGACGCCCTCAAGACCATGAACGTAGATACCGACGAGGAGCGACGGCGGCTTGAGACGGACAAGCTTCGGATTGAACGTAAACAGAAGAAGCTGCTCGAGGCGCATTACAACGACGCAATCCCCGTAGACCTGCTCCGCACCGAACAGAAACAGCTGGAAGTAGACCTCGCGGCTGTATTACGAAGCCTTGAAACACAGATTCAAGATCTCAATGAACTTGACCGGCTCATCACGCTGGTGCTCGATATCGCCGAGAATCTCGGGGAGAGCTACCGAGCAGCGCCACCTCATATCCGGCGCATGCTCAACCAACTGATCTTCAAGCGCATCAAGGTGTTCTTTGACCCCGGGACATTTGAATCAAGCGCAGAGGGCGAATTAGCCGACACCTTCGCGTTCCTGGGAGAACAGGAAATTCGCCTTGCTGCCAGAGAATTCGCACTCCAACGCAAAGGGCCTGCCGTTTCCGACAGGCCCTTTGCTGATATTTCTCACTCTTCCAATGCTCTTTCTTATGCCTATGGTTTAAGTAAGAGCATCGTGGTGCGCGAGGGGGGACTTGAACTGATCCGTTCCCCCTCGCACACGAAATCAAGAATCCGCGTTTTGCCGCATGATTTCGCGGCTGGATCGAAGTGCGCCTGTGGATAACTCCATCACGATACAGGCCCCTACGCGGTCGGTAGCACATGACTTAGCACATGAAACACTCCGAGCCGCCCGTCAACGTCGGTACGGTTGCTTGCAGCGACTCAGTCGATCGCGACCTGAACAATCGCGATGGGTTGGGTGTAGGTGTCGATGCGTGCCGACACCTGGATCTGCCACTCGCCCGCCACGGGCATCGTGAGCGCCGCCTCGTACTCGCCCGTCGCCGCGTCGAGCTGCGGGGTTGCAGTGAACGGGCCGAGTTCCTGTTCGGGCAGGCGCGCCTCGACCGTCACATCTTCGGCCGTGATCGGTTCGCCCTCGTATTCCAGGCGGAACGTGACCGTGTTCTTGCCGGTGGTGGCCGGTGTGATCGTGCCGTCGACGGTCAGCCCTTGCGACTCGGCGTGCACGGGCGTCTCTTGCGCCGTGGGTGCGGTGGCCTCGGTGCCGTGCGAATGCTCGGGGGTCGTGGTGGGGCTGGTGTTGGTGAGGAACCCGGTGACCGCGAGCACGCCAACCAGCAGTATGGCCTCGGCGGTGAGGGTGCGGCGCAGGCTCACCCACTGCCGCTCGGCGCTCGGGTGCCGGGCGATGCGGGGCAGGAGGCTGGTGCGGTTCCACGCGGCGACCGCGATGACCGCTGCGATGATGATGAGCTTGATCGTGAGGAGCAGGCCGTACCCGGTGCTGACGAGGGTCTGCCAGGAGCCGACGATGAGCACGGCCATGAGGGTGCCGCTGACCGCGAGCAGGATCACGCTGTACAGTGCGAACCTGGAGAACCGGGCGACCACCCCGGCCGCGTCACGGGGCGGGATGCGGGGGCGTCCGCCGCGCACTGCTGGGCGCGCGACGCGAAGATACAGCAGGAGTCCGGTGACGCCGCCGAGCCAGAACGCACCAGTGACCAGGTGGCCGTAGTCGGCGGCGAGCATCGCCCAGACGGGTTGCACGGTCTGGGTGTGCCCGACCAGCAGCGGTGCGGCAAGTGCCAGGGCCGCGCACCCGAGCGCCGAGGCCCTGCCCGCGACGCCTCGCGTGCGGGATCCCAGGATCGTGGCGGCGATGCCGAGCACGGTGACGAGGGCGGCGGTGAGGAGTTGCCAGGAGACGCCGGGCATCCAGATGCTCGCGGGGAGGAGGACGAGGTCGCCGCTCTCGGGCAAGTAGGTGATGAACTCGTGGCCGGTGACCCGTGACCCGGACGCTGGGATCAGCAGCAGCGACGCGGCCACCGCCGTGCCGGTGGCATAGCGCAGGATCCGGCGAGTACCAGGGTCTGGGGTCTCGGCGCGGCGAAGCACGATGCGCTCGAAGCACAGCAGCCCTGCCAGGAGGAGCAGCCCGAGGTATTGGGCGGCGGTGAGGATCGACACGATGGTGTCGGTTACGACCGGATCGGCGGGTGCCGTGCTCGTGTCGGGGGCGGCGTAGTCGCCGTCGCCGATCTGGAACGTCAGCGCGCCGCCGATGGGGTGCCCGTCGGCGGACACGACCCGGTAGGCGAGTCCGTACGCGCCCTCGCCTAGATCGTCGGGCAGGGTGATGGTGACGGTCGTGTCGACCGTGCGAGCAGTGAGCACTACGGGGTCACCGTCGCCGGGGAACAGACGCATCGCGTCCTCGATGAGCTGCACGGGCTCGTTGAACCGCAGTTCCACCGTGGCGGGTGCCGTATCGAGCACGGCACCGTCCTCGGGATTCGTGCTCAGCAGTTCGGCGTGCGCCTGGGCGGGCGCGACCCCGGCCCCGAGCACGAACAGCAGTCCGAGCAGCAGCGCGCCCACCGCACGCAGGACGGTGTGGCCTGCGTGCGGTGAGTGCTCCCCGGCGACGGTGAGGGTCATGCCTGCTTGCGCCCCCGGATAAGTGCGATCACGCCCGCGATCAGGCCCAGCCCGCCGACGACCAGCGAGGTCACCACGAGCGGCGTCTGATCGGTTCCGCCCTGCGCGCTCTCCTCAGTTGCACTGGTCTCCTCGGCGGCCTCGTCACCGTGCCCGGTCTCGCTCGCCGCGATAACCTCGACGGCGGGTGAGGGCAGTTCAAGCTCGTGAGGATCCTGCCCGTCTGCGGGGATCTGCACCCACGCCGACTCGCCCTGCTCGCAGGTCTGCACGGTCGGGAAATACAGGGTCTCGCCTGCGGCATCCTCGGGGAGCTGCAGCGACAGCTCGAACACATCGCGCTGATCCGCAGGCAGCGGCGTCGAGGCGGTGTAGACGACCTCGGCAACGCGTTCGGTGACCTCGTTGCCGTGGCTGTCCGTGATCGGCGTCTCCAGCTGCTCCATGGTCTTCTCGACCGTGTAGAAGCTGTTGCGGGTCGGGGTGACCGCATTGATGCCGTCCGGGATCTGGATTGCGACCTTGGTGGTAGCCGATCCGTCGCAGCCGTGGGGCACGCTCACGGTGAGCACCGAGTAGGCGCCCGCCTCGGCGGTATCCGCGTTCACGGTGACGTGCGCCTGCGCTGCGGCCGCGCCGCCCAGGGTGAGCGCGAGCGCGCCCAGTGCCGCAGCCCCGGTCACGAGGAGGGGGCGCTTGTTCGAGTCATGGTTCTTTCGCATGGTGTGTGTCTTTCGTTCAGTCAACAGTTGATGTTGGTTGCTGTATGGGTTCATCGAGTCGAGCGCAGGGCGCGCTGACTCAGGTGAGGAGGGTGTCGCCGATGAAGCCGCCCTCCGCGCATCCGGGAGGGATCGCGAACACGGCCGAGCCGATCGGGGTCGTCCACTCGTTGAGCAGATCGAGCTCGTCCAGACGGCGCTGGATCGGCACGAACTGCCGCTCGACGTCGGCCTGGTAGGAGACGAAGATCAGCCCCGAGTCCGACAGCTCATTCCCGACGGGTGGCCCCTGGTAGTTGTAGGCGCGGCGGAAGATCCGCTCGTGCGCCTGCACTGGGCGGGCTCTCGCCATGTGGGAGAACTCCGGGATCACGGTGAACCCGATCGGGGTCTTCGCCTCGAAGTCGGGTTCATCGAACTCGGCCGCTGCCCCGTGCGGGCTGCTCGTGAGTGGTGCGCCGTTGGATTGGAACCGACCGATGGATTGGTCGCGGCCTGAACGGTCGAGGCGATCCCACTTGTCCAGATCCATGCGGATCCGGCGGATCACTGCCCCCGTGCCACCGGCCAGCCAGCCGCCCGTGGCCCATACGACCTCGTCGAAGTCGCTGGTGCCGGGGGTGGGGTTGGTGGTGCCGTCGACCTGCCCGAACAGGTTCCGCATCGTCGTGCCCGACTTCACCGAGCCGTGCGCCCGCCGGAACCCCGGCTGCACCCAACGGATAGCCGCGAAACTGCGGGTGTCCTTGAGGAGCATCCGGGTCGCGTGCGCGACTGTGACCGGGTCGTCCGAGGCGACCTGGATCAGTAGATCCCCGTCGCCGTACTCCGGTTGGAGCTGGTCGATGCCGAACGCGGGCAACGGCTGAAGCCACTCAGGGCTGGTGCCGTTCGCGCGGGCGACGAGGCCCGGCCCGAACCCGAACGTCACGGTCAACCTCGCGGGTGCGACGGCGAGTTCCGGTTCGGAATCGGCGAGCGGCGGCACACCCTGCGTGAGTCGCGCCGCGTCATCGGTGAGGATCCCCATCATGCGTCGCAGCCCATCCCGGTCGGCCTCTGGGTGTAGATCGAGGCCGATGAACATGGCGTGCGCCTGCGCATCGGTATCGACCCCCGCCTGGTGGACGCCGTAGAACGGCACGGTCTCGCCGCCGTTCAGCGGCACCGACGCAGGCGCAGCACCGCGTGGAGTGAGGGCGTAGTCGATGCCGAGCGCGGCGGCCGCGCCGACCCCGGCGGCGGCTCCTCCGAGGAGGAACTGTCGCCGAGTCGACGCCGCCCTGCGCTCGCCCCGGTCAGGGGCGCTCATCAGTGCTCGCTGTGCTCGGCGTCGTCATGGTTCATGTCGCCATGATCCATATCGCCCTCATACGTCTCGTTCGCGCCCGCGTAGTCCTTCGCGACGGCCGTGAACTCCAACGTGGAGCCGTCGGAGAACGTGAGCGTGAACGTCACCTCCTGACCGGCCTGGATCGCCTCGGGGAGTTCCATCAGCATGAGGTGGTTCCCGCCCGGCTCCAGGTGCAGGTGGTCGTTCGCGGGGATCGTGAAGCCGCCCTCGACCTCCCGCATCACCATCTGCCCGGAATCGTTCTCGACGGTCTCGTGGAGTTCCATCATCGGCGACGCCGACGACTCCACCGACACCACCGTCACGTCCTGATCGGAAGCGTTCTCGAGGGTGCCGAACGCGGCCGTCATCTCGCCCGGCGTCGCGGTCTTCACCCACGCGTCCTCGATCGTGACCGAGTCCGCCTGGGTCACCTGCGCGGCAGGCTCCTCCTGCTGCGTGTTCGTGCCGCCGGTCTCCCCGGTCGCGCATCCGGTCAGCGCGAGCAGCGTCACCCCGAACACGACCCCGGCGCGCGCGGCGCGATTGCGAATCTTCATCATTGGTCTCTTGTGCCTTTCAAACATGCATACTCCCGACCACCAGGCGCACTCGTGCGCGGGGTCGGCACCGCACCCGCCTGTACGGGGATGCGGTCAGATCGATACGAACTGCCGTATGGAAACGCTCGAACGCTCTGTGCTACGCGGCCGCAGGGTTCACGCAAGCGACAGCGCACGCAGGATATGCGTGCGTGGGCGGCGACAACCGGCTACAGCACACGAATCGCCAGCCCGGAAGCGGCGACGCAGGAAGAGTTAGTGAGCGATCCGAAAGACACGAGGCGGCCCGCGCCTGCTCAGCGTCGAGGCGTGAAGCTGCGACAGCACCGTCCAACCGCTCGTCTCCACGGTGACCGGCACCCGCGCCCGGGCCGTCGCGACCGGGAGACGCAGCGGCACCACAAGACGATGCCGCACCCAGGCGACGAACTGCTCCGCCAAGGCGCGGAGGCGGTGGACTGCCTGCTCGCCCCGGTACAGGAAGAAGACCGTGATCGCGGCACCGATGAAGTGCGACACCCACATCGTGGCATCGCCATGCACCAGCGTGATCGTCTGCTCCGACACCGTAGGCATCTGCATCATCGCCTGACCGTGATGATGACCGGCGGGCATATTCATCTGCGCGCCCGCGGTTGGGGTGCCGAGCACGAACAGGGTGTGGAACAAGGTCTGGCTCGCGACCACCGACACCGACAGCCGAGCGAGCGACAGCTTCCGGCCAGCGAGCAGGATACACACCATCAACGACAGCAGCAACGGCACAGCGATACCCAGAGGCCCAGGCATCGCGCCACCACCGACGACATGCGAGAACAACGCCGCGAACGTTGCAATCCCGGCCGCGCTCGACCCACGCACGAGGTGCGGGAGACGCGACGGGGACTGCATGCACCCATTATCGCAGTTCCGATAGCATCGCACCGCCCAACCCCGGCCAACCGACTTCACGCCCTCTGAGCCGCGCCCTCCTCGCGCTTCAAATCCCCCAACTTCTTCACACGCCGCAAACTAACCCAGTCATGTCCACCAGACGTCCCCGACTATCAACGTCACCACTTCACTTCTCTCCCGAATGGACGTACACTACTATAGTAGATAGTTCATTCTCTAGTTTAGAGAATCAGGTTGGTGGTGATCCTCGTGCACGGCGGCGTGATCTTTTTCCGGGGTGCCGGGGCGGATGCGCTGCGCTATGTCGAGGCCGACCGTTCCCGCGCGGATGACTACTACCTGAGTGACAGCACAGGCATCAGCTACACGGTGCTCGATGCGACGGGCGAGGCTCGGGGCGTTCGGGAGCTGGGCGCTGAGGAGTACGCGGGCTGGGTGGACTGGATCAATCCCGATACCGGGGAGCGGATGGGGAGGCCGCGCGTGGCTGGCCCTGATCGTCAGGGTTCGGCGCGGTTCGCGGAAATGACGATCAACGGCCCGAAGTCGCTCTCGATCGCTGCCGCCCTGCATCCCGACGTATCGGAGGCGCTGGATCGTGCGCAGCAGGACGCGCTGGCGGAGATTCAGCGGTGGCTTGCGCAGCACTCGGTGACTCGTGTCGGCCCGCGCGGGAAGCAGGAGGCCGTGCCGGTCGAGCATATGCAGGTGGTCGGGATCACGCATCGCACCTCGCGGGCGGGTGATCCGCACCGTCATATCCATATGCAGATCGGCACGCGGGTGTGGGCTGCGGGGAAGTGGCGCGGCCTCGATACGGGGGCGCTCATCAAGCAGCAGGGCGCGATCCGTGCCCTCGGCACGGCGGTGATCGCGGCGCACCCGGAGCTTGCGGCGGTGCTGGATCGGCACGGCCTCACCCTCGAGCCCGCGACGGGCGAAGTCATCGAGTTTCAGTCCTACAACGCGCTGATGAGCAAGCGGGGCGAGCAAGTAGGCCGGAACCTCGAACGTCTCGAAGCGGAGTGGGAGGCGGCGCATCCTGGCGAGACGATGGGGCCGGTCGTCTCCTCCCGGCTCACAGCAAAAGCGTGGGCGTATGAGCGGCCCGCGAAGAAGCCCACGACGTTGCGGGAAGAAGCCGCGTGGCTGACCGAGCTGCGAGAGGCCGGGTACGACTCTGCGACGTTGCGCCGTCCTGCGCCGTGCGCGCCGGCGTCGCTTGATGAGTTGTCGGTGCAGCGGATCGCGTCGCGTGCACTGGATCGGTGTGCGGCGGACGGGTCGGCGTGGACGCGGCACACGGTGCAGGAGCACGCGACGCGGATCATCACCGAGGCCGGGGTGCGCGCCACAGGTGCAGAGTTGCGCGAGCTGATCGCGGTTGCCACGCGGCTCGCGCTCGAGGACTGCTTCTCCGTACTCCCGCCGGATGCGGCGACCCCGGAGCATGTGGCGCACCTCACCAGCCTGCGCGTCGTGCAGGCCGAGACGGAACTGCGCGACCTCCTCACCGCCCGCATCCCCGACCGCGAACCGACGCGCCCGAACGTGCAGGACGCGGCGCAGGTGCGCAACCTCGACGCCGGACAGGAACGCGCCGCCGCAGCGGTCGCCTCGACCGATCCGCTCGTGATCGTGGAGGGCGCAGCGGGCGCAGGCAAGACCACCATGCTCGGCGTCGCAATCGAGGTCGCAGCGCAGCACGGGTGGGCATCGCGAGTGATTGCGCCGACGTTGCGCGCCGCCCAGGTCGCACAGCAAGAACTCGGGGTGCCCGCAACCTCGGCAGCGGCGCTCGTGCACGCGCACGGGTGGCGCTGGAACACTGACGGCGTATGGTCACGCCTCGCACCCGGCGACACCGACCCGGAAACCGGGCGCACCTACACCGGAGTGCCAGAGGCGTCGCGGCTCGCAAGGGGTGAGCGGTTGATCGTGGACGAGGCCGGAATGCTCGACCAAGACACCGCAATCGCGCTCCTGACTGTCACCGCCGAGGCGGGCGCGACGGTCGCCCTCGTCGGGGATCGTGCGCAGCTCGCGGCGGTCGGGCGCGGCGGGGTGCTCGACATGGCCGCGCACATTCGAGGTCGCACCTTCGACATGGCCGAGGTGCACCGCTTCACCGACCCCGCCTACGCCGAAATCACGGTGCGAATGCGCGACGGCAGGAACCCCGGAGCGGTGTTCGACCAGCTCACCGCCCAAGGTCTGATCCGTCTCCACGCGAGCAGCGACAAAGTGCGCGAGCACATCGCCCAGCAACGGAACGACGGCGACGCCGTCACGGTCACCTCGAACGACGAAGCAGCACGGATCAACGACCGCATCCGAGACGAACGGACGAGGCGGGGCCTCGTCGACGACACGACCACAGCCACCGGGAGCGACGGTCTCAGCATCGGACTCGGTGACCTGATCCAGACCCGCAAGAACGACACCGGCCTGGGGGTGGCGAATCGTCAGCAGTGGATCGTGCAGCACATCACCGCAGATGGCACGGTCACCGCACGGGAGGCATCGAGCGGGCGGAAGCTCCCGCGCACCGTGCGCCTCCCTGCCGACTATGTGACCGAGCATGCGCACCTGTCGTACGCGGCGACCGCCTACGGGGTGCAGGGCGCGACCATGAACAGGTCGCACACGATCCTCACCGACGCGACCAGCGCCGCGAGCGTCTACGTCGGCATGACGCGAGGCCGGAACGAAAACCTGCTGCACATCGTCGCCGACAGCCAAGCCGAGGCACGAGCACAGTTCATCGACGCGATGCAACGCGACCGCGCCGATCGAGGACTTGCCGACGCCACCCAACGCGCCGTCGAGGAAGTCGCAGGGCTCATCGAGCACGGCCCGGTACAACTCGTGAACGATGAGATAGCAGCCCTCGTAAAGCGTGCGGAGACGGCCGAGGTGCAGGCGGCACGCTGGCAGCAAGTCAGCGACGCCCTGACCGAGCTGACCACCCGAGAGGACGCGGTGCGTGCGACCGCACGCGCCGTCGAGCATGCCGCACGGCAGCGGGCCGAGCAGGTGCGCATCGAAGTGACCGCCCCTATCGTCTCGGCCGCACGAACGGCGCTCGCCGAGTGGCAGCAGGCCGACGCCGCCGAGAACGCAGCAGGCGAGCAGGTGCGGGCGGCATCGTCGTTCGGGAAGCGCCGCGCCCGCGACGAGCACGAGAACGCCCAAGCCCGAACCCGCGAAACGCACCAGCAGTTGGTGAGCGAGTGGGGTGAGCCGCCGAGGTGGAACGAGCGCACCGATGCGTGGGTAGAGCGAGTCACTGGGCCTCGGATCGACGGCGACCCGCGCGTGATCGACGCCGAGCAGGAGCACCGGGCGGCACGCGACGCGCTGCTGCACCGGCCAGAGCGAGCACAGACTGCCCGACTCTCGGCATATGCACGAGCGTTCGGCGCGGAAACCGTGATCCGCAACCAGCAGGCGTACCTCACCACCAACCCCGTGCAACAGGCCGCACGAGCAGCGAAGACCGCGAAGCAGGCGCGGGAGGAAGCCAAACTGTTGCGGTCGCTCACCCCCGCCGAGGCCGTGGCGCGGATCGAGCAGACCCGCGCGGCACAGGTGGCACGAGACGCCCAGCGAGTCGAGCGAGAGCGCGCCCTGTCGCACGACTATGAGCAGCACCACCGGAGCGCACCCCGGCACGACGGCCCGGCTCGCGGCCTATGAGCCAGCGCGGTCGGGCTGCCGCGGGCGCATCGCGCCCTTGCCCTCGGCTACCGTCCGAGGCTCGGGCCGCTACGCCCGCTACCAGGCGGGGCGTCGTGTCCGAACGCATCCAGCGGAGGCAGGGTGCGACGGTGCTCGCGTGCGGCGTCCAACTCGCGGTCGAGCACAGCAGGATCGCGGACGGTTTTCCGTGTCGCGAAGCCCTGGGTGTGCTCGCGCAGCAGCCCCATCAGACGGTCGGGCTGTTCGGCATCCTCGACGGTGACGAGGCTCGGGCGGATCAGCGCGTCAAGGCCCGAATGGTCTTCCACGATCGCGAGGGTGCGGGCGTGGGCGAACACATCGCCGGGAATCTGCGACCAGTCGATCACCCATCCGGCATCGCGGACGAGCTGGGTGAAGAAGACATGCTGACTGCGCGTGTTCACGTCGCGGAACGGATGGATCGCGGTTATCTCGCCCCACACCCACGCCAGCCCGTCCGAGAACGCATCCGCATCGAGGCCGCGCAGATAGTCGCGGGCGGCGAGTTCACCGAATACGCGCTCGGCCTCTGGCACGATGAACGGCGGGCGGCAGTGCGCGATGCCCGTGCCGCCGGGATGGGTGTCAGTATCGCGAATCTCACCGCCCCACGAGTACATGTCTTGCGTCAGGTAGGCGTGGATCGCTTGGAGGTGTGCAAGATCGTAGGCACCGACGATGGGATGCTCGCGCAAGGCACCCATGCGGGCACCGATGAAGTCGGCCTCGGCGTCTTTCCAGTCGTCGTAGTCGGTGACGCCGTACTTGTTGACGAGAACGTCGCTGCCCGGATAGGTGTACCGATCAGGCATCGCGACGACGTGCGGTTCAGGCCGTGCGAGCGGCCACGCGTGCGCGGGTGCGAGCGGCGATCACTTCGACGGCTTCGTCTACGGTGATTTCGCCGCGCACCTGGCGGGCCAGAAGTTCCAGGCCCTCGGGTGTCATTTCCTCGCCCGCGGTCTGCTGCCCGGCCTGTACTTCCGCGAGGACGCGCTGAACGTGCGCCTCGGATACGCGAGTCTTCGTAGCCATGCGGGGTGCCTCCTTGTGGTCGGCCTTACGGGTTCAGTCTACGTCGCTCCGCCGACATTCCTCCGGGAAACTCGGCGCGGGGGTGCCGATTCGGCACTACGGGCAGCGGGCCGTCAGGACTCGTCGCTGGTGGTGTCGGCGTCGAAAAGGCGCAGGAACTTCTCACGCGGGATCACCACGCGCCGACCGAGCTTGACCGAGGGGATCGTGCCCTCGTTGATGCTCGTGGTGATCGTCCGGGGATCGACGCCGAGCGCTTCGGCGGCTTCCTTGCGGGTGATGACCAGGCTGCGCCGCGCGCGCAGGTCTTCCATATCGAGAGTGCTCTGACGCATGAGGTCACCATCCAACGGCCGAAGATCGAGATTCCACTATCATCTGACACAGGGATTGCATTGTCAAGCAGTGCGGTGTAGTTTTCCTATATGGAGAACGAACGACTACGAGGCAACCCAGCCGGGCTCACGAACAACTACGTCGCGCAGAACATCAGGAGAGCACGGCAGTCCATCGGCATGGACTTGCGCACCCTCTCCCAGAGACTCACCGAAGCGGGCCGGAAGCTCTCGGTCTCCGGGGTGAGCAAGGTGGAGCTGGGCGACCGGCGCGTGGACGTGGACGACCTCACCGCCATCGCCTACGCCCTCGGCACCACCCCGGCCGCGCTCCTGGCCCCGCCCGAGGGCGAGTCCGCGTTCACCGGCGTACCGGCCGGGCACACCCCGGAGGAGGTACAGGCGTGGCTGGCAGGGGCGACCGCGCTCACACACGCCGCGCTCGTGGCCTACTGGCAGCGGCAGGCGCAGGAAGCGCTGTACGAGGTCGAGACTGCGAAACTCAAACTCGAATCTTACAAGGACAGCGACACCGCGACAGCAGTATTCGGCCCGCACTATCAGGAGCGCATCGAGCGCTACCGCGAACGCCTCCAACACATCAACGTGCGCCTGCTGCAACTCGATCCCGACGCGAGACCGTTCGGCGAAAGCTAGACCCGCACCATCCATCACGAGAGAAAGGAACCGGGCTATGGCACAGAACACCGACCCGCCGCCCACCGTGGCGGCTGATGCACCCGAGGGGGTGACACACAAGCAGCGCCGATCCAGGTCACGGCACGCGGGATCGCTGGGTGACTACCAGACCCGCAAAGGGCGACGGTGGAAGTTCCAAATCTATGTGCTCATCGACCCCGAGAAGCCTGAGCTTGGCGAGAAGCGGCTGACTCGTGGCGGGTTCACCGACCTCGAAGAAGCACAGGCCGCGCTCACCGAAGCGATCAGGAAGCGAGCGAGGAACGAGAAGTTCCAGGGTAAGACCCCGACCCTGGGCGTGTACGCCGAGCATTGGGCGTCGAGCCTGCGCCTGGCGGCATCGACCATCAAGGGGTATCGGAAGATCATTCGCAACCACATCACCCCCGACCTCGGGAAGATCAGGATCGACAAGCTCACCGCGACCCGCATCGGCTCGCACTACCGGGAGTTGGAGAAGCACGGGCGCAAGGACGAGTACGGCAAGGGCAAGCCTCTGTCGGCCAACAGCATCCACAAGGTGCATGTCGTGCTCGGTGCGATCCTTGACGCCGCGATAGACGACGGGCTGATCGTGGTGAACCCGGCGAAGAAGCGGCGCACGGTGAACGCGCCGAAGTCCTCGCAGGTGCGGGCGCAGAAACCGGAAATCGTGACGTGGACGGGCGAGCAGTTGCAGACGTTCCTCACCTGGAACCGTGACGAGCTGAAAGACGAACTGTTCCCGCTGTGGCGGCTGATCGCCTACACCGGGATGCGGCGCAGCGAAGCTCTCGCGCTCAGATGGAACGATATCAACGCGAAGACTGGCAGGGTCAGCATCCGGCGCGCGGTGGACACTGAGGACTGGACGACTACGAAGACGACGAAGACGGGCAACGCCCGCGTGATCGACGTGGACGCTGACACCCTCAAAGTGCTCGCGTCGTACAAGGTCGCGCGTGCCGAGGTGTCGTTCGAGCTGGCGAAAGCCGACGCCTACGTCTTCGGCGACGACGAGGGCAAGCTGCGCTCGCCCGATGCGATGACGAGCCGATGGGATCGCCGCATGAAGTGGATCGTCAAGGTTCACAAGACGCTGCCCCGCGTGACGATCAAGGGGCTGCGCCACACGCACGCCACGCTCCTGCTGGAACTGGGCGAGCATCCCAAGGTGGTGCAGGAGCGCCTGGGGCACTCCACCATCACCACCACGATGAACATCTACAGCCATGTCACCCCGACGATGCAGAAAGCCGCAGCAGACCGCTTCGCGGCTCACCTCGGCAACGCTTAGCACATATCTCAGCACATGGCACGAAAATGACCCCCAACCCGGTAACTAAAACCCCAGGTCAGAGGCCATTTTCCATTCGTGCGCGAGGGGGGACTTGAACCCCCACGCCCTTGCGGGCACTGGCACCTGAAGCCAGCGCGTCTGCCAATTCCGCCACTCGCGCGCACTCGCCGCACAGCACCTGAACACTGCGCAACCCAATCAGCTTAGCAAGCAACAACGCAGGGCACAAAAAGGTCTCGAATGGGCATGGCTCGGCGGCGGTGCAGGCTCTGCCGGTAGCATGTTCGCGAAGGAGGGCAACGGGCATGGGCATTCTCGACAGCGTTGAGCGTGGGCTCGAGCGCGCCGTGAACGGCGCCTTCGCACGCACCTTTCGCTCGGGCGTGCAGCCCGTCGAGATCGCGGCCGGTCTGAAGCGAGAGCTCGAGATCGGCTCAGTGGTGGTCGACCGCGACCGGGTGCTCGCACCGAACCGGTTCATCGTTCGCGTCGCGAACACCGACGCCGATCGGCTCACCCGAATGGCTGGCACCCTCGAACGTGAACTCATCGGTGTCGTCACAAAGCACGCGAAACGTCAGGGCTATCAGTTGCTCGGCGAAGCCGATGTCGAGATTCAGCGCGACCCGTCGCTCACAACGGGGGTGCTGCAGATCGACGCCGCGCAGGTCGAGGGGGCCGTCACTTGGCAGCCGGTGCTCGTCATCGACGGCGTGCAGCACCCGCTTCGAAACGGCGCGACCGTCGTCGGTCGCGGCAGCGAAGCCGATATTCGTCTCGCCGATAGCGCTGCCTCGCGCCAGCATCTGCAGCTGATCTGGGATGGGAAGACCGGCATCGCCAGGGATCTCGGCTCAACAAACGGCACGAAGATCAACGGTCAACGATTTCGTGAGGCGGCGCTCAGCCCAGACACCGTGTTCACGATCGGGCAGACTTCGCTTCGCTTTCAGCTCGTGCCAGCGCGGTCATCGCGAACCTCAGCCGGCGTTCCCATGACCACGCACGCCCCTGCGCAAAGCCCAGAAGCCGCTCGCGGCGGGCAGGCCGGGATCGAGCAGGACTTCTGGAGGGGGCTGTGAGCGAACTCCTGCTTCTTGTCATGCGCATCGGTTTCTTGCTGCTGCTCTGGTTCTTCATCTTCGCAATCGTCTATGCGCTGCGCAGCGACCTCTTCGGGGCCCCCGTGCGCAAACTGCAGGGCGAGGCACAGGCGCAGCGATCCTCGCCCCCCGCAGCCGCACCGATAGCACCACCCGCAGCGAGCGAGCCGACAGGGCTCACCCACCCACCGTCACCACCCGTGATCACCCCGAGCGGCGGCACGCTGCCATCGGCCGGCGGCGACGGCCCGCGAACGCTGGTGATCACCTCTGGTGCCTCTGCCGGCACCACACTGCCTCTCGATGACGACATCATCACGATCGGTCGCAGCACCGATTCGACGCTCGCGATTCTCGACGAATACACCTCGACCTATCACGCAAGGCTCGCCCGCAAGGGCAACGAGTGGTTGCTCACCGACCTCGACTCGACCAACGGAACAAAGCTCAACGGCAGCCGCGTGACCGGCACGGTGCTCGTGCCGAACTTCGCGCCGGTCACCATCGGCACCACAACGTTCGAGCTGAGGCCCTAGGCGTGGGCGTCGGCTATGCGAGCGCGATCGGCAGCCACGTCGGCATGGTGCGGTCGAACAATCAAGACTCCGGCTACGCGGGCGATCGATTGTTTCTCGTCGCCGACGGCATGGGCGGCCATGCGGGCGGCGACGTCGCCTCGGCCCAGGTGACCCGAGCGATCGCACGACTCGAAGA